>JUEG02000829.1_pt1 | contig 33146 bp, 28 predicted proteins | sample 432341 | NCBI WGS metagenome assembly JUEG02 (sample SAMN02953476, study PRJNA257561) | rock porewater metagenome | biome: terrestrial; feature: Opalinus Clay rock; material: porewater; isolation source: Opalinus Clay rock BIC-A1 borehole | place: Switzerland: Mt Terri URL, St-Ursanne ... | reverse complement strand
TGCTAATTATTACATTTCAGCTACCAGTTCTGCAATAGGGATTGTACTTTGATTTTATTCAGATATGATTAAAATAGACAGACTTACTTTTTAAAAAGGGTGATTTTCTATGATTGAATACCAAGGAAATAAAATGGCAGAACTTCTTATAAACCAAAACATTATAACCCCAGAAGACCATGAAGTATACTCATATGGACTTCAATTAATGATTGCTACCGTCTTGAAAGGATCAGCATTAATTGTTATCGCATTATTTTTAAATCTCTTTAAGGAATTTATTGTATTTATCGTATTTTTTAGTATTTTAAGGGTATTTGCCGGAGGATACCACTCTAAATCCTATTTAAATTGCTTTATAACAACGGCAGTCAGTATATTTACCCTGATAGGGTTATCTAATGCAATCCAAGGACGAATAACCACAGCAACACTAACTGGGATCCTCGTTATATGCTGTACCTTGGTTTATAAATATGCTCCTGTAGAAAGTTATAATAAACCTTTATCTAAGGAACAAAAAGAAAAATTCAGAAAAAAGAGCATTCAAATCGTTATCATAGAAAGTATAGCTATTCTTCTACTACATTTTATCTATCCACAGTTTTTCATATACTGTGTGGTTGCTACTTTAGCAATAACACTGGCTTCATTTACATTGATTCCATTGAATAAGATCGTTATTAACCATTGACGTACCTTGATTTTATATAAAAGATAATATTTTAGCTTTACTTACCAGGTGGAGCTTAAATAAATACTAAAGCTAAGGAGGGGGATATGATGAAAATTAGTGCTAAATTATTAACATGTCTTGCAGCTCTCAGTTTACTGATCACAAATAGCAGCATAGGAACAAATTGTTACGGACTATTCTATCAGCCAAGATTTCCAGAAAAGTTACAGAAGTAGATGTATGTAAAACATTAAAGCTGAGGAATGAGTATTTTATATTTAGAATTATTTCATCAATGGAAGACATGTATAAGGGGATAAGTATTTTGACAATACCGAGTTATGTAAATGAACTTGTACCACGCACACAAAAGTTTATCCTATAATTTTCCAGGGCATAAATTTGAAAACTGCTACAATTTGGAACAGCACCCTGTCGCATTCCATCTTAGCGGAACTTCAATAAAACATAAAGAAAGAAGGCGGGAATTATTATGACATAGCCTTATTATCTTATTCATTGTTAAAATAGTATTTCTTAGTGTCAATTTTGGTAGACATCACACAAAAAGAGATTTTTAAGAAAAATATTATTTAATAGTTTATATCAATTCTAATTTAAATTATAATGAAAGAGAGATGAGAATAATGAAAAAAACATTTGTTGTTTTGGGATTAATATTAACAATGTTATCTAGTTCTATAGTGACGTTTGCAAGTGATTCTACTGTAAAAAACAATGTAAAACAACCTAAAGCAAAAAAAATTGTAACAGTTGGGTATAATCTTAAAGATAGGGAAGAAATATTTGGAAATATGAGTGATGAAGAAATCGATAAAATTTTGCAAGAAAAGGTTGAAGAATTAATGCAAGATAAAGAAACAGGATTTAAAAGTACAAAGGATGAATATTCTAGAAATCTAGATGATAAATTAATAATTTCTGTTTCATCAAAAGAAAATACAAACAAAGACAAAAGTTTTGAGTTTAACAATTCATATAAATCTGATAATTTATACGAACCCAAAGCTTATGATGAAGAATTAGTTAGAGAAGTTTTTTCGTATAGAGTAGGATTTCCGTTGAATGGCTACGACGGCAAAATATATTATGGTAACTACATAACTGTTGTTGATGGAATAAATAATAGAGTAGGTAGTAATTATATTGATGGCATAACAACTCAAAATGCATCAGGAGTTAACTGGCCCGTAACAGATTTAGAACCTGAGAGAGCACATGCTTATAATTTGTTTTACAGCACTATTGTGTATGGGAGTATTTATTTAGGTCAAGGACATTTTTCTATAGATTCTGCAGCAGAAATACATTTTCATGGTGTAAATTAAAAGATAAAGGACATCAAAAAAACATATATTTTATTTATCAATTCCAAGCCAATATTTAAAGAATAGCTCTTATGAGCTATTCTTTAAAGTTAATAATTTTGATACGATTTGTTTTTTAACTAAGAATAAGTAAAAGAAAAGTGTCAAATGTCACACTAATATGCCATCTGAGAAATTTTAATTTAGATGAAAAATTATTCCACTTTCAGAGATTCTGTTTTGAGTCGATAATTTCAATATGGAATTAATATAAGTTGTTAATATATAAACTTAGGTAGGTGCTTTATGAAAAACAGAAAAATTATAATAATAATATTATTATTTATTAGCTTATTATATTTGGGCTATAAAGATTATGAAAAACTTTCTTTTTATAAGGATACAAAAATGTTAAATCTAGAATATGATAACTTTACATTTAATAAAAATATCGGTGGTATTAAGGATAACGAATATAAATTAGTTTATAGTGAATTTAATGGCATGAATTCAGTGTGGGACATTACATCTAAAGGAGATTTTAGGCTAAAAATCACTTTGAATTCAAAAGTTTTAGAAGGTAAATTTAAAGCTGTTTTATTGACAAGTGATTCAGAAGTAATAAATGTTTTAGAACAAAGTGATAATGGAACTAAATCATTTGACTTGAAGCAGGGAGATACTAGATTGGCAATAGTAGGTGAAAAAGCATCAGGAGAAATTTACATAAAAGTAGAGTCAGAAGATAATATAGAATTAATGCCGTATTATGCAATAACAAAATAAAGTTACTATAAATATTGGATTCAGATGTTGTTCACGAAGGTAAGTGGGGACGGTCTGAAGTGACCCCTTTCAAGTATACAATTTGGGTACGGTTAAATTATAGCGGTTTTTATTGTAACTAAACAGTTTTTTTATATAGACCTGGAGGGAGACCCCTAAGTTTTTTCTGAGGCCTGTGATTCGTATAGTAATCCATATATGCTTCAGTTATTTGTCTTACACTATTTAAATCTTTAAGTTTCCTATTCAGGATATGAATTGTTTCACTTTTGAAGTGCCCAAAGAAGCTTTCAGCTTTAGCATTATCCCAGCAGTTGCCTTTTCTTGACATACTTTGTTTTACTTTTAGCTTTTCTAATAACTCTATGTAATCTTTATTGGTGTAATCGATTAAGAAAAAGGGATTGCTCCATTTCCCTCATCTAAGAACCGTACATGAGAGTTTCCCGCTCATACGGCTCAAGCATTTCTTAACCATTTCTGGCGACAGCAAGAGATTGGGGACTGCGACAGGGGACGGTTCTATTTTGTAGCATCACGTTTATTTATTTGATATAATATCTTTAAAAGAAATTATATCAAATGGAGGGAAAGATATGACTAGAAATGCTAGAGATGTAAGCGGAACTGGAATCTATCATATAATGGTAAGAGGAATTGATAAAATGGACCTATTCCTTGATGAAGATGATAGAAATAGATTTCTAGAAACCCTAATAAAGATGAAAGAGAAGGCAGGATTCATATTATATGGTTATTGCCTTATGACAAATCATGTTCATATATTAATAAAAGAAAATAAAGAACCAATTGGAAAAACCATGAAAAGAATAGGCGTCAGCTACTCATACTATTTTAATCGTAAATATAAAAGAGTGGGACACCTATTTCAAGATAGATATCGGAGCGAAAAGATTGAAACAGAGGAACACTTAATTACCTGTCTAGGCTACATCCATAACAATCCTGTAAAAGCCAGCATGATGAGAAAACCTGAAGAGCATCCATGGAGTAGTTATAGAATATATCTAGAATCAAAAAGAGATAGCCATTATTTAGTTGATAGAAAATACATACTAGGGTTATTATCAGAAAATGAAGAGATAGCTATTAAGTTGTTCGAAAAGCATTCGAGAGAAGGAACAGAAGATATGTTTATAGACTACGAGGCAGAAAATAAAAAGGCAGATTCATACAGCAAAGATGAAGTAGAAGAAATAATGAAAAAATATGGTACTAATACTGACGGATTCAAAACTATAAATGATAAGATAAAAAGAGATCTGATTCTTAGAGAAATAAAGAAGCGAGCAAGTATTTCCATAAGGGATATATCAAGAATAACAGGAGTAAGTAAGGATATAATTTTCAGAGCATAAATAAATGCGACGGTTGAGAACCGTCCCCTGTCGCAGTCTTTCAATTAAATCATAAGAAATAAAAAAGCTATGAGAACTTATGACTCATAACTTTTTTATTTTTTCCCCATCTTTAAAAATAACAAAACTTATGTCACTTTACCATAGTGACATAACTATATATCTTATCCTTGTACTTACAGGGGTGTATCAATATAATAGACATAATACTTAAGTAGTCTTCTTGATGACATGTCATTAATGAAAGTGACAAATTTAAAGGAGGGATATTATGTCAACAACTGCAGTCTCTACAGAAAAGAACATGAGAGGATCCATGCAAAAATTTGGACGATTTTTAAGTGGGATGGTTATGCCTAATATAGGTGCATTCATTGCCTGGGGCTTGATTACGGCATTGTTTATACCTACAGGGTGGATTCCCAATGAAAATTTATCAAAGTTAGTTGGTCCAATGATACTGTACTTATTACCTTTGTTAATCGGTTATACAGGTGGTAAAATAGTTGCCGGAACAAGGGGCGGTATGCTCGGTGCAGTGGCAACCATGGGGGTTGTTGTAGGGGTAGACATTCCCATGTTCTTGGGTGCAATGATTATGGGACCGTTGGGTGGTTATACCATAAAGAAGTTTGACGAATTGATAGAAGAAAAAGTACCTGCAGGGTTTGAGATGCTTGTGAATAATTTCTCAGCAGGAATTATAGGTATGTTTATTACTTTGTTGGCTTATTTAGGCATAGGACCTGTGGTATTAATGTTAAACAACGTTTTAAGAGCTGGTGTGGAAGGTTTTGTTAATGCCGGTATGTTACCATTAGCATCCTTATTTATTGAACCAGGAAAAATATTATTTTTAAATAATGCAATTAACTTTGGAGTTTTAAGTCCCCTGGGTATTCAACAAGCAAATGAACTGGGAAAATCGATCTTCTTCCTTTTGGAGACAAATCCTGGACCAGGCTTAGGCGTATTATTAGCGTATTGGGCCTTTTCAAAGGGCATGATCAAGCAATCAGCTCCCGGTGCCATTATTATACAATTTCTAGGTGGTATTCATGAGATCTACTTTCCGTACGTGTTGATGAAGCCTGTATTGCTCTTGGCTGTTATAGCGGGCGGTGCCAGTGGGGTATTTACCTTCAGTGTATTGGGTGCCGGCTTAGTGGCTACACCTTCACCAGGAAGTATCTTTGCACTTCTTGCTATGACACCGAAGGGTAATTTTATCCCTGTTATATTAGGGGTATCCGTTTCTACGGCTGTAAGTTTCTTTGTTGCTTCTTTCTTTATTAAAAGGTCTCCTCAAGACATAGAGGAAAACGATTTAGAGACAGCAAAAGAAAAAGTACAAACGTTGAAAGGAAAAAAGGAAACTCATAAAGAATTAAATACAAAAGCAGAACAGTTAAAGGTTCATAAGATTGTTGTTGCTTGTGATGCTGGCATGGGTTCCAGTGCCATGGGTGCTACTACATTAAGGAACAAGATAAAAAAAACAGGTCTTGCTATTGAGGTAATCAATACAGCTATTGAGGATATACCTAAAGATGCGGATATCATCATTACCCATGAAAGTCTCACACAAAGGGCTAAAGACAAGGTACCCAACGCACATCATATATCAATACAGAATTTTGTCGATGGAAAACAATATGATGAACTCATTCAATGGTTAAAATAATATCGTGATCCATACTATTTGAAAGGTAGCTGATTCTGATGAATATCAGTTCCCGTACAGAACAAATCATACAAATCCTGTGTCAGCAGGAAGACTATACGACGATTGAGACCATTGGAAATCAGTTGGATGTTAGTTCCCGTACTATTCTACGGGAACTGCCATCCGTTGAAAAATGGTTGTCAGCCAACGGATTTGAATTGGAAACCAAAAAGGGGACGGGCATTCGGTTACATGAAGGAGAAGAAGAAAGAATAAAAATCCTTCATTTACTGAAAAGTGAAAAGGTTGAAAGAAATTTTACGCCTGAAGAAAGACAAAATATTATGCTCAGTGAACTGCTACTAAACAATGAAATAACGAAGCTATATTATTTTACCCGGATGTTTCATGTATCAGAAAGTACGTTAAGCCATGATCTGGATAGAATTGAAGAGCAACTAATAAAATACCAGATAAAGTTAATCCGGAAACCAGGATTAGGCGTGTATATAAGAGGGAAAGAAAAAGATATTCGGTGGGCTGTCACAGACATATTTTATGAGGCCATAGGACAAACACAAATATTAAATATGATTGGCAGCAAGGTAAAGGATGATTCTGAGAAAACTCTTTGGGCAAACAGTCTTATGAAGCATCCCATCTATAATTTTATTGATCCTAAGATTATCGCTGAATTAGAGATTCTTATTAAGGAAATAGAAAAACAATTGGGTTATCAGCTTGCAGATGATGCATATGCTGCACTGATTGTACACTTGGCCATTGCATTTCAGCGTATCCGAAACAATGAAAAGATTAGTATGGATGCCCAAGTGCTGGAGCAGCTTAGGAATACAAAGGAATTTTTAATTGCTTCAGGTTTGGCAAAAGCTATGGAAAATCTATTTGAAATTGAGATTCCTCCTGCTGAAATTGGTTATATAACCATGCACTTAAAGGGCTCAAAAGGAAGACTTGCATTGAGCACAGATGAAGCTTCCATGACAGAGGATTTTAAGCTCATCAGGCTTGCAAAGAAAATGATACGTATTGCGGAATTGGAAACTGGATGTTATTTAGAAGAAAATGAAAAACTTTTAATAGGTTTGGTTCAGCATTTAGGGCCGGCAATTAACCGGATGAAGTTGAACTTGGATATACGAAATCCATTGTTAAAGCAAATAAGGGAATTTTATCCCGATCTATTTGATGTTGCAAAAAAGTGTTCAGCTTTTATTGAAGATCAAGAATCCATAAAAGTGCCTGAGTCTGAGATTGCATACATTGCAATGCATTTAGGTGCTGTCGTGGAGCAGAAAAAAAGAAGAAATCAAACAAGATTTAGAATAGCAGTCGCCTGTACCAGTGGTATTGGAGCATCTAGATTGCTATCAAGCAGAATTGAGAAAGAATTTAACAATTTAGATATTGTTGACTTAATTTCAATCATTGACATTCATGAAGAGAATCTAATGGAAAAGGGGATTGACTTTATTGTTGCCACCACATCCATTCGACAATGTGAATTTCCATTTGTTGTGGTGAATCCACTTCTTCCATCAGAGGATCAGAAAAAACTGGAATCATTTATCAATCACTTTCAAAATGGGAAAAGAGAAAAAAGTATCTCGAAGGAAACGGGCATGTTATTAAAAGAAAAGTTCGAGATGTTAAACATATGTAATAAAAAAATATTACAGACTATAGAGAATTTTAAACTGCTGGAGGACCTTCCTGTCAATAATGTAGATTCTTTGATTCAAGAGGTGTGTATACATGTTTTGGAAGATAAAGAGAAGAGAGAACAGCTATGTACGGATTTAAAGAATCGAGAAAAACAAGGAAGTACGCTGCTTGAGCAAAAGCAGATCATGCTTTTGCACTGTAGAACGAAAACGATTGAAGAAATACATTTTGCTGTATTCCGGCCCAGGGAACCCTTTCATATTAAAGGAATGGACGGAAGTATCAAAAGCGTTCAAGCAGGAACGATCATGCTAGCACCATATCATATAGAGAAAATTGGTCTGGAAATACTAAGTGAGATCACGAAGTCGCTTATTGAAAATGATTACTTTGCCTCATCGATTATTGAAGGTACCAAAGAAGAGATCTTTAACAGACTTAGTTTTATTTTGGGTCAGTTCTATCAGCAGAAAATGGTGTAGATTACAAAATATAAGGAGGAACTTTGCATGGAAATGCAGATGAATTCTAGTGATAAGCTCTCATCAAAAACAATGCGTACAGATATACAACGGTTTGGACGATTTTTAAGCGGTATGGTTATGCCGAACATTGGTGCCTTTATTGCCTGGGGTCTTATCACAGCATTGTTTATACCTACAGGGTGGATTCCCAATGAAAATCTTTCAAAACTAGTAGGCCCCATGATCATTTACCTGCTGCCAGTACTGATAGGATTCACCGGAGGAAAGATGATCGGAGGTGCCCGTGGCGGTGTACTTGGTGCAATCGCTACGATTGGAATAGTTGTAGGCACGGACATTCCAATGTTCTTAGGAGCCATGATTATGGGGCCTATAGGAGGATATGTCATCGTCAAGGTAGACAAATTGTTTGCAGAAAAGGTACCTGCAGGCTTTGAGATGTTAATTAATAATTTCTCAGTTGGAATTGTTGGTGCGGTATTAGCTGTCATTGCATATACCGCAGTAGGACCTATCGTATTAACACTGAATGAGGTCTTAAAGAATGCGGTGGAAGGTATTGTAAGGGCAGGCTTATTACCCATAGCTTCCATCGTGATTGAACCTGCAAAGATCTTGTTTTTAAATAATGCACTAAATCATGGGGTGTTAGCACCCATGGGTGTTCAGCAGGTTGGCGAAATTGGAAAATCAATATTTTTTCTTCTCGAAACAAATCCTGGACCAGGTTTAGGAATATTACTGGCTTACTTTATTTTCTCAAAAGGCATGATAAAGCAGTCCGCACCAGGTGCCATTGTTATCCACTTCTTGGGTGGGATCCATGAAATATATTTTCCATATATATTAATGAATCCATTACTAATTATCCCTGTTATCGCAGGAGGCGCCAGTGGTGTATTTGTTTTCCAACTCTTTGATGTGGGTTTAGTTGCAACGCCTTCTCCTGGTAGTATTTTTGCACTGATGGCCATGGCGCCGAGAGGTGGTCTGATACCTGTGTTAGCTGGGGTGTTGGTGTCCACAGTAGTGACATTACTGGCGGCAACGCCAATCATCAAACGCAGAGGGAATATTGAAGACGAAGAAACATTAGAGGCAGCTAAGGATCAAATGAAAGAAATGAAGGTGAAAAAGACAATGGAAGATTGTGTTGATAGCATCCATGAGGATATCAAAAGGATTGTTGTTGCATGTGATGCAGGAATGGGTTCCAGTGCCATGGGGGCCAGTACACTTCGTAATAAATTGAAAAGCAAGGGTGTGCATATTGAAGTCGTCAATGAAGCCGTTGAGAATATTCCCAAAGATGCACAGATCGTGATAACTCATGAGAGTTTGACACCCAGGGCAAAGCGGGTAGCACCACAGGCTGAACACATTTCAATAAAAGATTTTATCCAAACCTCGGCTTACGATTTACTTTTAGAAAGGCTTACGAAAACGAATACGACCACTGAAGACATACCCACGAAAGAACTTTCAGTATTGCGTATAGAAAATATTCGCCTTGGATTAAAGAGTGTAGAGAAGACCGATGCAATAAAGATGGCAGGATGGTTATTGGTGGAAAGTGGATATGCCGGAGAAGACTATATTGATGCTATGATCCAGAGAGAAAATGATCTAACCACCTATATTGGCAATGGTATAGCCATACCCCATGGTGTGAGTAGTGCAAAAAAGCAGATTAAGAAAACTGGAATATCCATATTACAGTTTCCTGAAGGCGTAGATTTTGGTGAAGGTATGGCACATCTTGTTGTCGGTATAGCAGGTGTGGGTAATGACCATCTAACCATTTTATCAAACTTAGCTGCTATTATGGAAGATGAAGCAATTGCTGAAGAAATCAAAAAAACATCGGATATTGAATATGTATACCAGCTATTTACAAAGAAATAGTATGGTTTATGACAGAGGAGCGATAGTATGATCATGACGATTACTTTAAATCCTGCTGTAGACAAGACTATTATATTGGATAGGTTACAGGTGGGAAATGTGAATCGAATTCAACGGATTCGAGAGGATGCCGGTGGAAAAGGTATTAATGTTTCTAAGATGATTCGCAGCTTGAATGGGAAAACACTGGCAATGGGCTTTCTCGGTGGAAATACAGGGGAGTTCATCCGAGCAGAATTGGATAAGATGGGAATTACCCATGATTTTGTCGAAATCCATGGAAATACAAGAACAAACTTCAAGATTGTAGATATACAAAATCAAACGTACACAGATATTAATGGCTCTGGTGCAGCCCTGCCGGAATATGCCCTTGAACAGCTGGAAAACAAGATGTATAGCTGTATGCGGGAAGATGATGTGATTGTATTTTCAGGAAGTATACCTCTGAATGTGGATAAGAACATCTATGCCAAATGGATAACCAAAGCCAAAATGAAAGGCGTCAAAACCATCTTGGATGCAGACGGAGATATGCTACGGGAAGGGATTACCGCAGGGCCTTATATGATTAAGCCGAACATTCATGAGCTGGAAAGGTTGCTTGATAAGCGAATGGATGATGTAAATGATGTAATCTGTGCTTCGAGGTGTCTATTGGATTATGGCATAAAGATTATTGCTGTTTCCATGGGAGGACAGGGCAGCGTTGTTGTAACAAAGGAAAATACGATCATTGCCGAAGCTCTTAAGGTGGATGTTAAAAGTACGGTGGGTGCAGGAGATTCCATGGTAGGGGCTTTGGCATATGGCATCAGCAGTAATATGGTCTTAGAAGATGTCATCATCTTGGCGATTGCCGCTGCAACGGCTAGCATTTCCAATGAGGGTACTAGAATAGGCAGCTTAGAGCAGGTGAACTACTGGAAGGAGCAAGTCAAAATCAAATCAGTTGTAGACTAATGGATGGAAGGTGAAAATTATGAAAACAAGAGCGGTACGTTTATATGGAGTAAATGATTTAAGACTGGAAGAATTTGAACTGCCTGAAATTCAGGATGATGAAATATTAGCCAAAGTGATTTCCGATAGTATATGCATGTCGACCTATAAGGCTGCCATTCAAGGGGTAAAGCACAAAAGAGTTCCAGATGATGTTTCTGTAAATCCTGTTATTACAGGACATGAGTTTGCAGGAGTAATTGTAAAGGTGGGCAAGAATTGGGCACATCAGTTCAAACCGGGACAAAAATTTGCTATTCAACCGGCCCTAAATTATAAAGGGAGTCCCTATGCACCTGGTTATTCCTATCCATATTTTGGAGGAAATGCGACCTATATCATTATACCACAAGAAGTTATGGAGCTTGGTTTTCTTTTGGATTATGAAGGGAAAGCCTTCTATGAGGCTTCCCTGGCAGAACCCATGTCTTGCATTATTGGCGGCTTCCATGCCAATTATCATACAGAAACCGGTAAATATGTTCACCATATGGGAATCGTGAAGGGTGGTAAAATGGCGTTATTGGCAGGGGCCGGACCTATGGGACTGGGTGCAATTGATTATGCACTTCATTGTGATCGTAAGCCAGGCCTGCTGGTAGTGACAGATATTGATGAAGAGAGATTGGAAAGAGCCAAGAAGCTGTTTAATATAGAAGAAGGCTTGAAAAATGGGGTAGAGCTCCATTATGTCAATACAAGAAATATGGAAAATACATCGGCATTTCTTAGAGAACTTAGTGGGGGAACAGGCTTTGATGATGTGTTTGTCTATGCACCGGTACGGTCACTGTTAAATGAAGCCGATATGATTCTTGGCAAGGACGGATGCCTGAATTTCTTTGCAGGGCCAACCGATACAGAGTTTAAAGCGGAAATCAATTATTATAATATTCATTATGCACCGACCCATATTATGGGCTCTACAGGCGGTAACGATGATGACATGCGGGAGTCGCTAATTATGTCAGCAAAGGGATTTATCAATCCAGCCGTTATGGTTACCCATGTTGGGGGAATAGACAGTGTTATCGATACGACGCTGTGCCTACCGGAAATCCCTGGAGGGAAAAAACTAATATATTGCCATGTGGAGATGGAATTGACAGCCATTGAAGATTTCAAAGAAAAGGGAAAAAAAGATCCCTTCTTCGCAGAACTGGCAGAAATTGCAGCTCGAAACAATGGTTTATGGTCTGTTGAAGCAGAGGAATTCTTACTAACACATAAGTCAATAGATAAATAGAGAAGGAGAGAGGGAACAATGAAAGAAGCAACTGTTGCTGTTAAGAATAGAGATGGACTGCATGCAAGACCTGCGGGATTATTCTCTAAGGCTGCATTAAAATATAAAAGCGAAATTAAAGTGATAAAAAATGGTGATGAAAGTAAGTGCTGTAATCCAAAGAGTATCCTATCGATACTGAGTCTAGGAGTTCAAAAGGGTGACACACTAACAATAACTGTAAATGGAGAAGATGAGACAGAAGCTTTGAAAGAATTGCAGCATTTATTGGAACCGGAGTTTGATCATTAAGGGAGGAAGAAAATGAAGTTATTGAAAGGAATTGGGGTTTCTCCCGGTATTGCCATAGGCAAAGTACTGGTTAAAGAAGATGTCATCATAGAGGCAAAGAAACATAAAATACAAGACATTGAACAGGAATGTATGAGGCTTACAGAAGCAAAGGAAAAGGGTAAAAAGCAGCTGCAGGATCTATATGAGCTAACATTGGAGAAGGCAGGTAAGCATGAAGCTCAGATATTTGCTTCCCATACCATGATTCTTGAAGATGAAGCTTTTATTGGCGAAGTGGAAAGCAAAATCAGAAATAAAAAGGTCAATGCTGAATGGGCCTTAAAGGAAGTAAGCAGCCATTTCATAAAAATATTTGAAGAGATGGACAACGAATACATTCGAGAACGGGTTATGGACATTCGGGATGTAACACAGAGAATGCGGAATAACTTATGCGGAATAGAAGACAATCATTTTTTGATGATGAATGAATCTGCCATTATCATTGCCAAAGATTTGACACCTTCCGATACAGCTCAGCTGGATACTGAAAAAGTGTTGGGACTTATTACAGAAGTGGGAGGCAAGACATCCCATTCTGCCATTATGGCCCGATCTTTAGAAATACCTGCTATTGCAGGAGCAGAGCATATATGTTCGAAGGTTCAACACGGAGATTGGATTGTTTTTGATGGGTCTGAGGGTGTTATGTACATCAATCCCGATCAAGCTACCATTACAAAATATCAAGAGAAGAAAGCTTTACTAGAAGAGCGTATGAGAATCCTATCTGCTATGAAGGGAAGCCAAGCAGTAACATTAGATGGAATACATTTTGAAATTGCAGGTAATATTGGTCAGCCTGCGGAGGTAGATCGCATAGTGGAAAGAGGTGGGGATGGGATTGGTCTATTTAGGACAGAATTCATCTACATGAATCGAAAGGATTTTCCTTCGGAAGAGGAGCAGCTTGAAGCCTATAAAAAAGTACTTCAGAAGATGAAGGAGAAGCCTGTGGTTATTCGTACCTTTGACATAGGTGGGGATAAGGAACTGGATTATTTACCATTTCCGGAAGAAATGAATCCTTTTTTAGGATATCGTGCTATTAGACTATGCCTGGACCGAGTAGATCTATTTAAAACTCAATTAAGGGCAGTACTCCGGGCCAGTGTATATGGAAATGCCAAGCTTATGTTCCCCATGCTTTCGTCTATAGAAGAATTGCGGCAATCCAAACATATTTTAGAAGAAGTAAAGGAAGGACTGCGCAATGAAGGAATAGCCTTTAACGAGGATTTACAGGTAGGAATGATGATAGAGACGCCATCAGCTGTTTTAGCTGCAGATATGTTTGCAAAAGAGGTTGACTTTTTCAGTATTGGTACGAATGATCTTATACAATACACTATGGCAGTAGATCGTCTAAATCCCCATGTATCATATTTATATAGCCCTTTCAATCCTTCTGTTCTACGAAGCATTAAAAGGGTAATTGATGAGGGACATAAGGCAGGAATCTGGGTTGGTATGTGCGGTGAAGCAGCAGCTGAGCCTAAATTGGTACCTCTTCTGGTAGGTATGGGACTGGATGAATTCAGTATGAATCCCGCATCCATACTAGAGATAAAGTGGATGATACGGCAATATTCTAGACAAGAGCTTCAGGATATCGTGGACAAAGTATTGGAACTACCTACAACGGACGAAATTGAGGAGTTGCTGAAGAGTAAAATGAAATCTTTTGCCTAGGTTAAAGTGTAATAAGAATGACCAACAGAACTTGGAGAAGGGTTAGTACTTTTCCAAGTTCTACTTATTATAAACAAAGTATGGATAAACAACTGAGTTTTAGGATTAAATGTTGATCTGCGTCGAGAGTTTAATCTTTAATATCTAAGAAGACAAGCTCTATCTTAGTTTACTAAAAAATTGTATTTATAAAAAAAAATCACTGAAATAGCAAAATCGAAGATAAAACCTTGACGTAAAAAGCTTTCTATATTAGAATTACTTTATTACACTAAATTGAATAGTTTCTTATCAAGAGAGGCGGAGGGACTGGCCCGACGAAGCCCGGCAACCTGCAGTTAAAATGCTAAGGTGCTAAATCCAGCAGAACAATGTTCTGGAAGATAAGAGGAGTAATTTTAAGCTACTTTTCTTAAGTGGCTTTTTTATTTTATAAAATGGGAGCATGGGGAAATATTAAGCTTGTTAAACCATGAATTAATTGAGGAATGGAGAGATCGACATGAAAAAGTTAGCATTTAAACAGCTCATGGATGAACGAATACTGGTATTTGATGGAGCTATGGGAACCATGCTTCAAGCTAAGGGATTAAGGACCGATGAGTGCCCTGAAATATATAATCTATTTCATAAGGATGTTATATTGGATATACACCGCCAATATGTTGAGGCAGGATGTGATATTATACAGACCAATACTTTTGGTGCCAATAGGATTAAGCTTTCCCAATACGGTTTGGCTAACTCAGCTGTGGAGATAAATAGATCTGCTGTTGATATTGCAAAACGGGCAGGTATGGATAGAGCCTTGGTAGCTGGAGATATTGGTCCCATGGGAAAACTCCTTTATCCTCTGGGAGATGGCACATTTGAAAAGGTCTATGAAGCCTTCTATGAGCAGGCAAAGACCCTGGTGGAGGAAGGTGTAGATTTAATTAATATTGAAACCATGTCCGATCTTCATGAAGCTAAGATCGCTGTTATGGCTGCCAAAGCTGCAGGGAATGTACCCATTATTTGTACGATTACTTACCAAAACAATTTAAGAACTTTAATGGGTACCGATCCTGAGACAGCAGTCTCAATACTGGAAGCCCTGGGTGTTGATGTAATTGGAACAAACTGCGGTTTTGGTCCAGATAAAATGGTGGAGATTATAGAGAGATCCTATAAATTATCTGACACATATCTTATTGCCCAGCCTAATGCTGGTCTCCCACGGTTGGTGGGAGAAAAGACCGTTTATGATTTATCAGCGAGTAATATGGCGAGCTTCGTAGAACCCCTAATAAGGGCAGGTGTAAATATCATTGGAGGATGCTGTGGAACAACTCCAGAGCATATGAAGGGTATTGCAGCAGCAGTAAAGGGATTTATACCTATACCTAGAGTAAAAAGGGAGATTTCGAAACTCTCCAGTGCTACGAAAACTGTGTTCATAGGTGACACCTTAAAGACGAAGGTAATAGGAGAATGCATAAATCCCACCGCCAGAAAGCACTTAGTTCAGGCAATAAATGAAAACAACATGGATGTTATCGTTGACGAAGCAATAAAGCAGGTAGATGCAGGAGCCCATATTATTGATGTGAATATGGGTATGAGAAATAGCGTTAATACCGAGGCGGAAAGAATGGAAATTGCCATACAGTCCATACAGGGAATCGTTAGGGAGCCTCTTTCCATCGATACTGTTAACTTGGAAGCCATGGAGGCAGGTCTTAAGGTGTATAGAGGCAAACCCCTTATAAATTCAACCAGTGGAGAAGATGAATTTCTAGACTCCGTAATTAGTCTTGCATTAAAGTATGGGGCAGCCATATTAGGATTAACCCTGGATAAAAAGGGAATACCTGAGAGCGCAGAGGATAGATACCAAATAGCCGAAAAAATAGTAAATAGAGCCTTGGACAAAGGTATGAAAAAAGAGGATATCTTTATTGATGCATTAACGCTAACGGCAGGTGCACAGCAATGCTTGGTTTTAGAGACCTTGAAAACCATTAGACTTGTTAAAGAAAAGCTGGGAGTGAGGACTATACTCGGTGTCAGCAATGTATCCCATGGATTACCCAATAGGGAACAGCTAAATGCCACCTTTTTAGCAATGGCCTTGGAAGCAGGTTTGGATTTACCCATTATGAATCCCCATCACGGGAATATGTGGACTACTATCCACAGCTCAGACGTTCTTACGGGAAGAGACCCACAAGCATCAGCTTTTATTAAAGCAGTACAAAACACCAGTAAAATTGAAAATGAGAAAGTTATAGCAAACAATGGAGAAGAGCTTCAAAGTAAGCTCATAGAGGTCATTAAGAATGGAGAAAAAGGTCAAATTTTTACTTTGACAGATCAGCTTAAGGCGACGGGTATTTCGGCCATGGAAATTATTAATACATGTGTGATACCTGCATTGGAAACGGTGGGTAAGCTTTATGAAAAGCATGTTTTTTTCCTACCACAGCTACTACTGGCAGCTGAAGCAGCTCAAAAAACCTTTGATGCATTAAAGACTGACTTGAAAAGGAGTGGACAGGAAAAAAGGGGCACCATTATCCTATGTACCGTAAAGGGAGATGTCCACGATATCGGTAAAAATATTGTTTCTATCATGTTGCAGAACCATGGATTTCATGTCATTGATTTAGGGAAGGATGTCCCTTTCGAAAAAATTATAGATAGTGCAATGGAGAATAATGCAGATATTATTGGACTGAGTGCCTTAATGACAACAACCATGCAGGAAATGAAAAGAATTAAGAATAAAATGAATGAAATGAACTGTACCATCCCAGTAATGATCGGGGGGGCAGTGGTAACAAAGGACTATGCCGATGAAATAGGTGCCTATTATGCAGAGGATTCCATTGGAGCCGTTAAGGTGGCAAAAGGAATAATACAGGAAAGTGTAGGGATAAAATGAAGGAATTAATGGACAAAATTATACACCAAGAATTTGCAATCACAGTGGAGCTTGAACCCCCAAAGGGTGTTAATACGGATAAGGTAGTACACTATGCCAACCAGTTAAAAAATAGAGTAGATGCCATTAATATAACCGATTGTCCTATGGCAAACCTTAGGATGAGTCCAATAGCCATAGCTCATATTGTAAGAGCCCAAGCAAATTTAGATGCCATATTTCATCTAACCTGTAGGGACAGAAATGTGTTAGGATTACAATCAGAGCTCCTGGGCGCTGCTGCATTAGGTGTAAAAAACATACTCATTCTGACAGGAGATCCTCCGAGTGTTGGAGATCATCCTAGTGCAACAGGTGTTTTTGAGGTGGATTCTGTGGGCTTAGTTAAGATAGCCAGTACACTCAAGAAAGGCTTTGATCTGTCAGGGAATCCTCTTAATCAGGCACCTATGTTCTATATCGGGGTGGCAGCCAATCCCAGTGCCAAGGATATGGGTAAAGAAATGGATAAGCTTATTGAGAAAATCGAAAAAGGTGCAAATTTTATACAAACTCAACCTATATTTGATATGGAGGTTATGGACTCGTTTCTTCAAAGAGTTAAGCCCTATGACATTCCAGTTATTGCAGGAATACTACCTTTGAAAAGCCATAAAATGACCAGACATATCATTGAAAATATTCCAGGAATAGAAGTGCCATCATGGGTGGAAAGGCGGATGGAACAGGGAGGAAGAATTGAAGGTATAAAGATGGCCACTGAGATACTTAGCCAGTTAAGAACCATGGCTCAAGGTGCCCATATAATGCCAGTGGGTAATGCAAGCATCGTATTGGAGATTTTAGATGAGGAAGAAAAACAACTTAGTTTAGCAATATAAAAAGATGAATATTGAAATGCATTGAAAAAAGGTTGAGTGCACTGAAGCACCCATCCTTTTTAATCATATTAACTAAATTATCCTTATACAGAATACTGGACATTCGGCCATGCAATAACCACATTGAATACATTTATCTAAGGCTATGGATGCCTTTCCTTCATCATTCAAACCTATGGCATCGGAGTGACAAACCCTAGTACAGCTTCCACAGCTTATGCATTGGTTTTGGAGAACTCTAGGACTTTTAGTATTTCTTATTTTGATTATTCCATCTAAATCTTTTTCGCCATTAAAGTATTTTATATTATAAATAACCTCTTCTTTACTAACCATTCCCACAGCGATGGATGAAGAAGCCGCAACCGATCTTCCAAAATTCATAGCACTGGAATAATCATCGATAAGAGTACCGCCTCCTAAAATCTTCATAAGATAAACACCCTTACCATTTTTGGAGCATAGGTCAATGGCTCTTTCCATATCCTGTACGGTGCCATCTAAGATACCTCTTCCAGCTTTGTTAATAAGAGGAAATACTACATCCAAATCCTCCCTAAGGGCAGCAGCTTCCACCACCTTTACATTGTGGGTTGCAATTCCTATGGCTTTTAAAAACCCTTTTTTCTTATAATCCAATAAGCATTGCAGAGCTCCTTTTCTTACGTCAAACACATCCACTTCTACCTTGGCTGCATGGAGTAGGAAAATATCTACGTAATCTACTGCCATCTCATCCAAAGCTTCTAAAATAGCATCTTCCATTTCCTTATAGGTGGAAGCAAAGGATTTTGAAGTAATGACTGGTCTGATTCCGGTTTTTTCAAGGGCTCGTTTTATATGAGAATAGGTTTTATATACTTGAGCCGTATCGAGAAAATTAATTCCTTTTTTTAAAGCAAGGGCAATAGTATCTGAACCTTCCTCAACAGGAATGTTTTTTTGCAAAGGACCCATAGGTAGAACCCCAAAGCATAACTCCGTTACTTCGATTCCAGTTTTTCCAAGTATGTTTTTTTTCATGACCGTGCCTCCTGTTTAATCAATGTTCAAAATATCAATAAGATTTTTTACTATTCTGGCTGTCATACCCCATATTACATAGTCCTCATAGAGATAGAAATATACTGGATATTTTCCATTTTTCCACCTGTAATCATCACCATTTTCCAACAAGTGGTAGGGAAAATCTTCACCAGTCAAGATTTGAATTTCAATGGGATGAGAGAGGGGTGGATTTTCCATAAAATATTTTAAAGGTACTGTGAAAATTTCGGCTACTTCGTCCCTGCTAAAATCAATGGTTTCCAAAGCTATATTTAAGGAACCTAAAAATGGGTAAAGTACCAAGTTATATGGTAAAACTAAAAAGTCTAAGGCACCATATACCTTAATATGTGAAGCTAAGAGATTTAATTCTTCCGAGGTTTCGCGAATTGCACAATCCATGGCTGTTTCATTTGGTTCAATCCTGCCTCCAGGAAAACAAATCTCCCTTGGTTGAGTTTTTAATTTCTCAGAACGAACCTCAAAGAGGAGGTGTAGTTCATCATTTACTTCAATAAGGGGTGCAAGAACGGAAAAATACTGGTAATCACCTTCAGGTTTAGGTGTTCGATCTATAATCGCTTTCTTAAGTGTATTTAAGTCCATATATTTCACCCCATTAATGTTATCGGGAGAGTGCAGTGACCCTCCCCTACAAGGATATCACATTACATTATTGAAAACAAATCTGTAATGACCTGAAATTCTTTAGAATTTTAAATGAATATATCACATTCATATTGTCTAAAATACCATAAGAACAAATGAAGGAGGAATACATATGGATCAATTAAGTGTAATGAGTATAAGGGTGGACCATAGAACCCATTCAGCGCCAAAAATGCAGGAAATATTAACACAAAACGGGGATATGATAGTCGGTAGATTTGGAATTCATGACCCAGGAGAGGTTAACCACGGTTTGATTACACTAAACTTAAGGGGAGAAATGGGAAAAATTCGGAATATGATGGACCAGCTGGAAGGCTTGGATGGAATAAAAGTGAATCATATGCAAGCATAATTAAAATGGACGGTTCATTTGAACCGTCCATTTTATATTATCGAGCTATTAACAGTTTTCTTCTTGTTGTGACGGGTTTCTTTTTTTAAATAGTGAAATAACCAGCAGTATTATAGGTATGATTATATGAAAAGGAATTGTATAATAAGGGTATATTTCTGTAATCCAAAGGGCCATCTCAGAATGATTATCAAAAACCCAAATTGAAAGGGAGACAGCTATGGCCGTAATGGGAAATACAAAGGCTTTATAATCATCAAGTTCAAAGAGCTGAGTTACAGCTAAGGATGATGCATACAGACAAACAGCTATTTTGATTCCACCATTTATCAACAGATTTGCCGCTATAAAGGGATCAATTACAAAACTAGGGAGTAAACTGGTGGTGGTATGAGGTGGAAATATTATTTTATTTATAAGAACAGGACCTAAGGCCAATAAATCCCGAAAGGTAATACTAAGAAGAAGTAGGCCTCCAATGGTCACAGATATAAAAATTGTCTTCAAAAGATTTTCTTTTTTGTTTAGTGCTGGAAATATCATGAGAAAAAGCACGGTTTGGCCAAATGGAAAAGTCATTATTGTAAACGCTGACTTTAGAACTGGTTTAAATCCCCTTTCGAAAAATGGCAGTAAATTTTTTAATTCATATTTGGGTACAAATATCAAAAATAGAATCACAACAAAAATCAGAACAAAGGGCATTAGTAGCTCAGCCAATCTAGAAAAAACCTCAAGACCACATTTTACTGCATAGGTCGTAACTAGAGCTAAAACAATGATCAGAAAGAGTAAAGGCGTATCTGGATAGTTTACCGTATACATATACTCACCAAAATTCCTAAGTACTAAGGATGCTAAATGTATAAAATAAAATATATACCCAAGGGTAAAGAATGTTCCGAAAAACTTTCCAAAGCATTCCTTAAGAATATCCACCAAGGTTTTTGAAGGATGAAGAAGAGATAAGTAGACATAAACTCCTATCAATAGAAACCCACCAAACCACCCCAGTATAAAGGCAAGCCATGCGTCTTGATAGGCGGCTACGGATGGATTTAAAATTGCTGAGCTGCCAAAAATAAATCCTACTATACTAATTCCCAATTGAATTGACGAAATTTTAGCATCATTCATTACAAATTCACTCCATTTATTACAAAGTTCACGACTTTTTCAATATATACAGATGGACTAACAGGATTATTTCCGTATATCTGCAGAACACTGATTAGAAACCCTACAGATATTAAAAAAGCATAAAGAATCAAAGTTCTATTTTTGTACTTTGATCTCAATAATCTCTTTAGATCCATTAGTACGATCAGACAATAACCAGTTAAAAGACCTACCAATGCCATACAACTCTTCACCTCTATATAGGAGCACTAATTCGTCCCGTTTTTAGAATCTTAAAATCAACCTTTATATCAACTGGAGTACGGCTGTATATTTCAGGCCAATCATCCTTTACCTGCTTCCAGTATTCAGTATATTTGATATGCATAAGCTCTCCGAAACCAATAATGTCACATTTGAATTTTTTCTGAGAAACACTAACTGCATTTAAAACAATTCTTCGCATTTCCTCTTTTACTAAAGCCTCAAATTGATGAAGTGTTTCAGGGTCTAGAGCAGTGGATCTACCCTGCTGTCCTGCAATACTTCCCTTAGCATCTATTGTAATTGAAAAATGAGGCTTGTTTTCAATAATATTTACATCGAGCTTTGTAGAAGAATTCACCTGTTCAATTGCGATTAGCTTACCCTTTTCATGGGGATTTTCAATGGTCAACATTCCGTCTAACACCTTGTCTTTAGTATAAAGCAGACCCTTTGTTTCCTCAGGTTCAAGCCATCCTATGAGCTTATCCTCTCGAAAGACTCCTGAGCCATGGATTTCTATATCATGCATATCCAAGTTAGCCACATCCTGATTGATAATTTCAATTGCTGAAATAGTGGGCTCTATACCCTCATTGCTTAAAGTCTTCACTACGTCAATTAACTTGGTGCTTTCAATTTCCCCACTTTTTTCATGGTTACTGATTATTCCCTGAAGATGTACCACCGGAATTTGCTCAAGATCGCTCTTAACCCTAAGTATTTTTTCAGCTGTAGTTCCTTTAGCTACTAGTATATTGGAGGTCAACCTTGTTTCATGATTTCTTTCAAAAAAGTCCAGCACATCACCTATTCCATCCCTGGCCATTTCTTCTCCGATAACGATTAATTGTATATGACTATAAAAGGAGCGCTTGTTTGAAACCTTGAATTGGTTTCGAATAGCATCGTATACCGTGGTACCCTTGGAGGTATGAATCCAAACAGCATTCTCCTGGTCACTTCCTGACTCTTGGGAGCCTACCACTGCAGGGTTTACTACTTGCATGGTAAACTCTATTTGGCCATCGTCACTCTTATCTAATCCAACGCCTACAATGAGTGCTCTCTCGTTGAGATCCTTGTTGCTCCAACAGCCAGAAATTACAAGAGAGATACAAATAATAATTGAATATAGTATAAAGACACCTCTGTATTTGGCCATATTTTAATCTTCCTTCTTTATAACAGTTTTTTCTTGCCTGTATTTGGCTTTTTCATTATCCCATGTTAATACCCTGGGGCGGGTGCGCATCATCCAAAGGGGTGCTCTTATGAGCGTATCCTTTAGATCCGTAAGACTCAGAGGTGCAAATGGTGACATATAGGGTACACCAAAGGATCTTAGGGAACACATATGAATAAAAAATACCATTATCATGAGGAGCATACCCATAAAACCTAAAATGCTGGCTGCTATAATAACTAGAGTCCTAAATATTGGCAAGGTATCACTTATGGAAGGAACAATAAAACTGGTGATACCGGTTAATGCCACAACGATGACCATAATAGGACTTACCAGACCTGCCTGGACCGCCGCATCTCCGATAACCAAGGCACCAACAATGTTTACTGCCTGACCTACGGCTCTGGGCATTCTTATTCCCGCTTCCCTTAGTAGCTCAAATACTACACCCATAAATAATGCTTCCATTAGCGGAGTGATGGGAACACCTTCCCTGGTGGAAGCGATGGAAAGTATTAGCTTAAAGGGTATTACATCGGCATGAAAGGATAAAATCGCCACATAAAAACCTGGTAATGTTCCGGAAATAACCAATGCCAAGGCTCTCAACCACCTAGTAAAGGAACCAAAGTAGGTTCTAGCATAATAATCTTCACTGGTGTGTATGGTCTCTATAAATAAATAGGGAACAGTCAGCACAAAGGGAGTACCATCACAAAGGATAGCCACCCTCCCTTCCAGAAGTTTAGCAGCCACCTTATCGGGCTTTTCACTATTGGCCACCGTGGGGAATAGGGAAAAGGGTGAATCCTCTATAAATTGTTCCAGGTAGCCTGATTCCAAAATAGCATCCGTCTTTATCCTATTAAGTCTTCTTCTCACAGTATCGAGGATTTCTTCGTTGACTAAGCCTTTAATGTAGCAAATACATACATCTGTTTTCGTTTGCTCACCTAAAACCATCAGTTCAAATTTTAATTTAGGATTTTTAATCTTTCTCCGTATTAGAGCCGTATTGGTTCTAATGCTTTCCACGAAACCCTCCCTGGGTCCACGAATTACATTTTCAGTTTCTGGTTGAGAAACGTTTCTGGAATCCCAACCCTTGGTTCCTGCAATAAAGGCTGAGTGACTACCATCTACGTAAATAGCTGTGTCACCAGATAGAATCCCACTAATAGTCTTTTGAAAATCTTCTGTTAGAGTTAACTCTCCTGAAGGAAGTAAAAACTTTCGAAGTATTTCTAAGGAATTTTTAGAATCAAAGTTTTCGCCCAATTTAGTATCTCTTGATTCAACCATCAAAGGAGTTAGAATATTTGATTGTATGTATTCTTTATTGGCAAGACCATCAATAAACGCAACGATAAAGGGGAGTTGTCCTTTTTCACCGATGACTGCTTCTCGCAAAACAAAGTCACTACAATCTTCAAATTCATTTTTAAGGAGCTTTTTAATTGCATCAATGGACTTTGGGATTTTATGAGGTTTTTCTGTATTAGAATTCATAGAATCATTCACTATTTTTAATTGAAAATACTTATAGAGCTTATGTAGTTTACTAAACATAGTTTGCCACCTTAATAAGGAACACATTTCATGTGTACTTTTGTGTTAGTATTTGTAAGATTGAAGAGTTTATGCAACTCATTGCAAGTAAATGCCCCGGTGTAGTAAATCCACCGGGGCGTTAGTTTATCCTAAGGTTACATCTAAAAACATCATAATTACAAAACCGATCAGTAGTCCATAGGTGGCTGTTCGTTCAAAACCATGTTTATGGGTCTCAGGGATAATTTCATTACTTATTACGAAAAGCATGGCTCCTGCAGCAAAGGATAATCCCAAGGGCAAAATAGGTTGAGCGATTTGTACCAAAGCAACACCTGCGATTCCTCCAATGGGCTCCACTAATCCAGTTAATAATGCTATGGAAAAAGCCTTCGTAGAAGAGTAGTCTTCCCTAACTAAGGCTAAAGCCACTGCCAAACCTTCAGGAAGATTTTGCAAGCCTATACCAATTGCAAGACTTATTCCATTGGCGATATCTGCATTTCCGAAGCCGACTCCAACAGCCAAGCCTTCAGGAAAATTATGGAGAGTTATGGCTATTACAAATAACCAAACCTTTTTAAGACTTGATTTGCTATGATGCTGACTTCCTAGGAGATGTTCATGGGGTGAGTATTTATCTATTAAATCTAAAAAAATTCCTCCCATTAATATACCTACTATCGTAATGCTTACTCCCTTAACACCTCCACCCCCATATTCTATGGAAGGTACAATTAAGCTAAAGGATGTGGCAGCCAGCATTACTCCAGCTGCAAATCCCAACATCGTATCCAGCATTTTGTGGGAAATTTGTTTGGTAAAGAATATTGGAATTGCGCCTAAACCTGTGGCAGCTCCGGCAAGGATACTAGCTATAAGGCCTATGACAATAACATTATACTGTTGTAAATACTCTATCAAATTAATATTCTCCTTTCAGTTGTGGATATTATTAGTATATACCCATGATTTCCATGTATAACTTCATTTTTTTCAGTTTTTTAATTTTTTATTTAATATGTAGATGCAATCTGCTATAATTCTACATATATCGACAAGAAAGATAATGATGATTAAGGTAATTGTGATAGTTAAAGTCAAACTAGAAAATAATTGTGAGGAACTGATAAAGTGGGAAAATATCATCGGACAAATCAAACTATAATTAATTTTTTAATAATATTCATCTCCTGTATATTAATTAGCATGTTTATATTTTATTTTACTTCTAAAGCATTGAATCATTATGTAGAATCATCCCTGACAGAGATAGCTAAACATGGTGCTGACATTATTGAAAGGGATATTGATAAAAATTTAAGTATCTTGGAAACCTTAGCAAAAATCGATACAATTCAAAACACGGATATACCAGTGGAAGAAAAACTAGAAATGCTAAATACATATTTTAAAACCGACAATTTTATCAGGATAAGTATAGCTAATATACTTGGATATTCTATGACTACGGATGGAACAAATCTATATGTAGGGGATAGAGATTATTTTATAAAAGCAATGTCAGGTCAAAAAACTGTTTCTGAACCAGTTATCAGCAGGATAGATGGAACCTATGGGGTAGCATTTTCAGTGCCGGTTTACCATGATAAGAAGATAGTCTATGTATTATATGCAACCTATCCAGTGGAAGAATTAAGCTTGATGACGGACAAAATAAAGTTTGGTGATTCTGGTAATTCCTTTATCATTAACAAAAAAGGAACCTTCATAGCCCACGATAATAGAGAACTTGTCTTCAATAAAGAAAATTTTTTAGAGAAAGAAAAGTATGACCCTAGTCTAAATTCATTAATAAAACTACAACAGCAGATGACAGATGGTAAATCAGGGGCCGGGGAGTATGAGTTCGAAGGTGTCCGTAAATTCATGGGTTTTGCTCCCATAAGAGGTACCGAATGGTCCTTAGGCATAAGCGCACCTTACACAATGGTTTTTGAGGATATAAATGAGGTTTTATATTTTTTATTAATCTCCAGTATTGTTGTTATTTTTGTTATCGTAATTATGAATCTATATCTTAAAACGGTAAAAGTCAAATTAAATAAACAAGTGATATTGTCTCGAAATGCCATTGACACAGCAAAAATTATAATTGTAAGCTTTGATACTGATGGGAAAATCCTTGAGTTTAATCGTTATGCGGAGGAAAAAACAGGCTACATATCTGATGAAATTATTCATAAAAAAACAATATATGACCTAGTGGATGAAGACAGCATATTAAAAGTAGATTATCTAATTAATAACGCTAAACTACACGACTTTGAGCCGAATATTGAATTTGCTATTATAGGAAAAAAAGGTGACTATATTCATGTAGTATGGAATATAAACTTATCTGATAAAATGAGAATTAAAGGTGATATAGAAATTATGGGAATAGATATAACAGAAAGAGTATTGGCGGAAAAAGAATTACAGGAACAACATGAGGAATTAAATGCTTTATATGAAGAATTAACTGCTTCCGAAGAGGAGTTAAAAACCCAATTTGATCAGCTATACTATCATCAAGAGAAGATAAGAAAAAGTGAAGAAAGATATGAACTGGTGGTACAAGCTTCCAATATAGGCATTTGGGACTGGGATATGGTAACAAATGAGAAATATTATTCTGATAAATGGCATGAAATATTTGAGCTAAACAGACATGATTCTGCAGAAAAAGCAGATCAATGGATTAGTAGAATACATCCTGATGATATGGAAACAGCTTTAAATATTATGAAGGAACATTTAGAGAAAAGAACAGACTTTTATGAGGGTGAGTATCGTATAAAAGCCGGACAAGGTCATTATAAATGGTTATATGCTGTTGGTAAAGCCCTATGGGATTTTGAAGGAAAGCCCTATCGCATGGCAGGAGCATATCAAGACATTACACAAAAGAAGGAATATGAAGAAAAGATAAAAAATTATGCTTATTGTGATTTGTTAACAGGGTTGCCAAATAGGCTTAGTTTTTTGAAACGATTCAATTCTATTGCTAAAGAAAACAATAATGTAACATTGATATTCATGGATTTAGATAATTTTAAACTGGTGAATGATTCCTATGGACATAGTTTTGGAGATTTACTTTTAGAAGAAGTGGGGAAAAGACTGGCTGGGGTAAAAGGCTTCGAATATATTGTTGCAAGACTTGGTGGAGACGAATATGCTGTTTTATTGTTGGATGCGTCAAACAATGAAGAAATCCTACAATACTGCGACTTGTTGATTGATAGCTTAAATCAGAGCTATGAGATTGAAAACATACAATTACATATCAGCGTAAGTATTGGTATCTCTAAACATCCCGAAAACGGTGACTGTTTTGAAGAGTTGTTAAAACATGCCGATATAGCCATGTATAAAGCAAAGGAACTAGGAAAGAACAGATATGTATTTTATACACAGCAAATGAATGATGAGATAATGGAAAGAGTTACTATTCAAAATCATATGAGCAATGCATTGATTAATAATGAATTTATACTATATTATCAACCACAGTTTGACGCAAAAGAAAAATCCATAACAGGATTTGAAGCATTAGTTCGTTGGAATAGTCCCGTACTGGGAATGGTATCACCCGTGGATTTTATCCATATTGCTGAAGAAAATCGCATTATTATACCCTTGGGCAAATGGATTTTAAAAAGAGCATGTGAATTCATAAAACAGATAAATAAAGTGTATTCCAGTGAGTACGTCATCTCTGTGAATATATCCATTATTCAATTACTCCAGGATGATTTTGCAGATATGGTTCTGAGCACTTTGGAGAATATTGATTTAAACCCAAGATTTCTTGAACTGGAGCTTACAGAATCTATTTTAATGCAATCCTTCGATATTGTCATAGATAAGCTCAACAATCTAAATAAAGCAGGTATTAGAATCGCCCTTGATGACTTTGGAAAAGGTTATTCATCCCTAAGCTACTTAAGATATTTACCTATATCTACCCTTAAAATAGATAAATCCTTTATTGATAATATTGATAATACAAAGGATGACACTTTAATAGAATCAATTATTTATATGGGTAAAAAAATTGGCCTTTTAATTATTGCAGAGGGAGTAGAATCACAAAACCAGCTGGATTATTTGCAAAGGAATAAATGTGATAGAATTCAGGGCTATTTATTGGGTAAACCTATGTCGGAAAGTACAATAAATGATTTTCTATCCAGTCAGAAAATCTAGTCAACCTGCCCTATTAGTTATAACTAATAGGGTTGGTTTTTTGTTTTGAATTAATTGAGCTTATTATTAAAAGATTGAAAACGATGTAGTTATAGAAAAACTTAATAATACAGGACAGTTTGATCCTGAAATAGTAAAAGTTTTTGTAGAAAGTGTTATGGGACTGGAGTAGATAATGTTGTTAAATGGAGGTGGTGTAAAACATGGATAAGCTGCCAAAAAACTTTTATCAAAGAAATGCAGTTGTAGTAGCTAAAGAATTATTAGGAAAAAATTTAGTTCATAGGGTTGGAGCGGCTACAATATCTGGGAAAATAGTGGAGGTAGAAGCCTATGTGGGAGCTGTAGACAAGGCAGCTCATTCCTATAATAGCCGCAGAACGCCAAGAACTGAGGTCATGTTTGGACCTGGGGGTTATGCTTACATTTACTTTATATATGGTATGTATTATTGTATGAATGTGGTTACTGGACCGGAAAATGATGGGCAAGCAGTATTAATAAGGGCACTAGAGCCTGCAGGTGGAGTAGATCAAATGGCAAAAAATCGCTTTGGTAAATCCCAGGGAGAATTGACGAAAAAGCAGCGAATACTACTGACCAATGGCCCAGGTAAACTATGTAGTGCTTTAGGAATAACTAAAGAGAATTATGGGGAAGATTTGACGGGGGATAGGTTATATATAGGCGACGACAATGAACCAAAAAAGTTTCAGGTAGTTTCTTCCAAGAGAATAAATATTGGATATGCCCAGGAAGCGCAAGATTACTTGTGGAGGTTCTATATTAAGGAAAATCCTTACATTTCTAAATAGTTAAATATTTAACTAATTGGATATATATTGATATGATGACAATTATTGAGGTCTTACATAGAGACTTTTATACGATATACTTGTCTGCAAGGGGGAATGATAATATGAAAAAATTATTAATTGGATCGGCACTGGTCCTATTACTCTCTTCAGTAGCAAGCCCATTAAGCGTAGAAGCTAGTACCCAAGCTCATACAGTTGTGTCAGGAGATACTCTATGGAAAATTGCTGTCAAGTATAAAGTAGGAGTTTCAGAAATAATTAACACAAATTCACAGTTAGAAAACCCTGACCTTATTTATCCAGGGATGAAAATCACCATACCCGATCAAGATCCAGGTAGAGCATTCGAACTTGAGGTAGTAAGGCTAGTAAATGTAGAAAGAGCAAAAAATGGTTTACAACCGCTTAAGGAAAACTGGGAGCTTTCAAGGGTAGCTAGATACAAGTCAAGTGATATGAAGGACAAGGGATATTTCTCCCATACTTCACCAACCTATGGGTCACCATTTGACATGATGAAGAGCTTTGGAATAAAGTATTCCTATGCTGGGGAAAATCTTGCTTATGGGCAAAAAAGTGCTGAAGAGGTAATGAAGGGCTGGATGAATTCAGAAGGACATAGAAAAAATATCTTAAATCCAAACTATACAGAAATTGGTGTGGGTTACGCAGTGAAATCAGGTGGAACACCGTATTGGACACAAATGTTTATCAAACCATAGATGAAACATATTAAATCACAAATGAATACTTATAAATTAGCATCTATGAAAATTGAATAAACCTCATTAAAAGCATACTGAAAGGTATGCTTTTAATATTAATCTAATATACAATCTAAAGCAAATTGTTATATAATAATATAAATAATCTGAATAGGGAGTGGTGGGATGAGCTTTAAAATAGGAGTATGTCAGCTTAATGTTGTGGAGAATAAAGAAGATAATATAAGGAAAGCTGAAGAAATGATACGTGAAGCCGCAGCAAATGACAGTGATCTAGTGGTATTACCCGAAATGTTTAACTGCCCCTATGAAAACAAGTATTTTCCCCTGTATGCTGAAGAATATCCAGGAAAGACAACCTTCATGTTGAGTAAGGTTGCGAAGGAGCTAGGTATCTATATAGTAGGAGGCTCGATTCCTGAAAGAGATGGAGAAACGGTTTATAACACTGCATACATATTCGACAAGAAGGGTGATCTCATAGGAAAACACAGAAAAATGCATCTCTTCGATATTGATGTGGAGGGTGGTATTCGATTTAAGGAATCCGACAGTCTTGGTTATGGGAAGGAAGTAACTGTAGTAGACACAGAGTATTGCCACATAGGAGTTGCTATTTGCTACGATATGCGCTTTCCAGAACTAATGCGCTTAATGGCAATAGAGGGTGCAGAGATTATTATCGTACCTGCTGCCTTTAACATGACTACAGGACCTGTCCATTGGGAATTGACAGCAAGAACTAGGGCATTGGATAATCAAGTTTATTTTGTAGCAGCATCTCCGGCCCGGGACATGGAGGCTTCTTACCATGCATATGGTCATTCCTGTGTAGTAGACCCTTGGGGAAAGGTTATTAGTCAGGCCGATGAAAAAGAAGGGATCATATATGGAGAAGTGGATCTTGATATGGTGAAAAAGATTAGAAAAGAGTTGCCACTCCTTCAACACAGAAGGTCAGATATCTATGAACTAAACAAAAAGAGAACATCATAGGTGACTATATCTACAATGATATGTAGGGGCACAATTTATTGTGCCCTAAGGTCTTCTTTCCATAATTTCTTCAAGTACTTGCTTGTGTTCCTCAGAGCCCACTACTTTTTTAGCTTCGTCCAAGTCAACTATCTTATCGGAGTCACCTATATACTTATTCTTAGTCTTTATAATACGCAAAACCGATTCATCAATGCGAGCTTCGGATATCGTGTTATTTTCAACAGCTTCTTTTATAATATCGATTACCTCAATTTGTACTTCATAGGTATGCCCTATGACAAAGAGATCAACTCCAGCCTTGAGGGACTGAAGGATTCCAGTGGAAAGCTGGTTTTTATCCTTCATATAACCCAGCATCTCAATATCATCAGTTATTATTAACCCTGTATAGCCAAGCTCTTTTCTTAATATATCATCAAGAATAACCTCTGATTTTGTGGCAGGAAGCTCGGTGGTATCGATTAGTGGAAATGAAAGATGACCTGCCATAATTCCATCAACTCCAGAAGCTATGGCTCCTTTAAAGGGAGTAAGCTCACGAGATAAGAGAGTATCCCTATCAATCATAATCTTTGGCAGATTTCCATGGGAGTCTACTATGGTACTACCATGACCTGGAAAATGCTTTGGCACTGCAACGATTCCACTGCTTTGGAGACCTTTGATAAATTCCATACCATGCTTTGATACAATATCAGGATTACCACCAAAGGCTCGTTTGAATAATAACTTATTTTCAGGTGAAGAAACGATATCCATCACAGGAGCAAAATTCATGTTAATACCCAGGGCTCGTAATTCTTTACCTATAACAGTTCCTACACGTAAGGTTAAATCAGGATCATTGATTTCCCCCAATAAACGGGCATCGGGAAATATTGTACCTTCCTGAGGAAGTCGCGTTACGGTGCCTCCCTCCTCATCAATCGAGATAAATAGGGGTAACTTATTGGTATTGTTCCATGTCTTTAATTGATTTGTTACCAGAACCATGGACTCCAGATTTGAATAATTGCGGTTAAACAATATAAAACCCCCCACATGGGTTTTTTCTATAAGTTCACGGATCCTTTCCGTGGGCTGATCTTCCTTATATCCTATAATTAATAGTTGACCAATCTTTTCCTCCAGAGTCATGCTTTCCAATAAACTGAGATCCTCGTCTACTTCTGGAGGAGAAACCACGACTTCGGGCTCTTCTGAGACGATAGGAGGTTCAATTATTGGAGGTGATGAATCCTCAGTATATAGATTTATAAGGATACTTATACCTATTATGGAAACCGGCAAAAAAATAATAATAGCAATAATCATAGTACGTTTAGTCATTTGTTACACATCCTTTAAACTTTAGTTAGTAGTTAGTAGTTAGTAGTTAGTAGTTATGTGTTTTTCTTTTTCTGTAAATTAAAAACGGATAACTGATAATCTATCTAAAATTATATTGAAAATTAGAAATAATTTCAAGGGACTATTGACAAAGCTTTGAATTTTAGAAACAATTAAACATATACTTAGTTTTAAAATAATCGATTGTAGGGAGAGGATAATATGGAATATAAAGATGTACTTGAGAATGCTAAAAAAATTGAGGGTTTTAAATGTCGAGTATGCCCTCAATGTAATGGGAGAGTTTGTAGAGGAGAGGTGCCTGGTGTAGGTGGTAAAGGCTCTGGAGCTAGCTTCATGAGAAATGTTGAAAAACTTGAATCTATCAAGCTTAATATGGATACCGTTTACCAATCAAAGCCCATGAATACTTCAGTAAGTTTATTTGGAAAAATTTTCGAAGTACCTGTTTTTGCAGCACCTATAGGTGGACTTCCTATGAACTATGGGGGTAATATATCGGATTATGCATATTCAAAGGCTATTATTGAGGGCTGTAAGGCAGCAGGAACCCTTGGTTTTACTGGAGATGGTGCCAAGGATGAGTGGTTTTTAGATCCGGTTAAAGTCATAGCTGATAATGATGGATGGGGCATACCAACCGTAAAGCCTTGGGAAAAGAAAAAGGTTATTGAGAGAATCAGAATTGCCGAAGAAAATAATGTTACCGCCATTGCCATGGATATAGATGCTGCAGGCCTTATTCAGTTGGCAAAGGCAGGAACCCCAGTGAGTCCTCAACCCATGGAGGTTCTACGGGAAATAATACAATCCACCAGACTTCCTTTTATTGTAAAGGGTGTTATGACTGTAAA
>JUEG02001359.1_pt1 | contig 33395 bp, 34 predicted proteins | sample 432341 | NCBI WGS metagenome assembly JUEG02 (sample SAMN02953476, study PRJNA257561) | rock porewater metagenome | biome: terrestrial; feature: Opalinus Clay rock; material: porewater; isolation source: Opalinus Clay rock BIC-A1 borehole | place: Switzerland: Mt Terri URL, St-Ursanne ... | reverse complement strand
ACAGGAATACTAACAACTTCCATAATGCGTTGTACAATTGTTGGATCTGCCATACGAGCAACTCCACCAACCGCTCTAATATCCGCAGGAACTCTTTCTAGAGCCATAACAGCGCATGCGCCTGCTTCTTCGGCTATTTTAGCTTGTTCAGGAGTAGTAACATCCATTATTACTCCACCCTTTAACATTTCTGCCAATCCTGTTTTAATACGAAGTGTACCTTGTTCCACGTTAAATTCCCTCCCAGATAATGTTCATTTTTAGTATGTATAAAGTAAACTTAATTCAGATGGAGTTTTAACTCCACCTGAATTCTAGTTGCACTTATCCAGGAGCTTAGCACCACTTAATCCACCTAGAGGATGGATTTTAGCGGTGCTTAGCTATCGGATAAAGTAAAAGTAGTAACAGCAATTAAGTATACCTAAACATTTTACTATAATTTTCCGCCAATAACAAGGTTTTTCCACTAAGGCTACATGTATACACGGAATTAGGAAAGTTAGGTTAACTTGATATATTAATTATTCTTTGCATCATGGCGAAGGAAAATACTTTTTATTCAATTTAATGTCACGACCCAACTAAAAAGCATATTATGGACTAAGTTTAATTAAAGGATGTGTCGATATGTCAGACAGCTTCAAATCTCGTCAAGCTCCAGCTTGTCCTGGAGGAACGGTATATACAATCATTCCCGGCGATTCTTTTTTTGGCTTAGCCAGTAGTTTTAATATTACCATTGCAGCATTAATAGCTGCCAACCCCAACGTAGACCCGCGAAACTTACAGCTTGGGCAACAAATTTGCATCCCTGTACCACCTACAGGAGGAGCATTTAAAAAATAAGCCCCCTATTTTATTAGGGGGTTACTCTTGTGCTTCTATTTTGGGCAATTAATTTGCCAGGTTATATTAAATTTATCACTTACAGCACAATGACATGGACTGAAAAAAGTTTCCATAGGCTCCATTATTACTTTTCCGCCTATTTTTAACTTATTAAAAGTGGCTTTAACCTCTTCAGAGTTGTCCATTGAGATGGTAAAGGATATTTGATTTCCGCTGGTGATTTCTTGTTGCATATTATCTGTTACTTGAAACTTGTTTCCCTTGGCATCGATGTGAGCATTCATAATTAAGTCCTTTTGATCTTCTGTTCCGGCTTTAACATTTCCATATGTGAGAGTATCTACAATTGTGGCCCCAAACGCCTCTTGATAAACTTCTATTGCCTCTTTACAATTCCCTCTAAATTGAATACGTGGTATTATTTGCATAAATATATTCTCCTCCTAATTATCCGTTTCATTTGTTTCCCTGGCAAGTCCATATTATATGACATACTGGTTTCACGTCAAGTTATCATTTAAAATAACTTCCTGCAGTAAAGTAAAAAACCGCTGTCTCCAGCGATTTTAAAGGTAATCATAACTCCTCCGGAAATCCGGCAAGTCTTTTAGCGTACAGCATATTCATACGCTTGATTTCATAAAATATCTCTCGATTATTGACGTCAAGAGCAATGAGCGGGTCTGGATTTAGGTTGTTAATTTCTATAATCCAAATCCTTTTCTGGGCGTCAATAGCAATATCAACGCCTAAATTACCGCAGTGCACCCCAAATTCCTCGATGCTTTGAACGGCTTTAAGCACGATAAGTAATATATCTTGGCGCCACTGCAAGACCTCTGCCTCCGATAAATCAAAGAACTTCTTGAGGGTAGTTTCGCCAAGTTCCGCTGAACCTCCCGATTTAATATTGGTTACAGTGCTACCACTTTTCCCATGCTTTGCAACCATAATCATATCCTTCCACACACCAGTCTGGCCTTTAGTTAACACGATTCGGAAGTCTACCTTCCTACCTTCAATGGAAATCAGGTCTATGGCTTGCTGCAACATATACTTCTTCTTTAATTTGCTCCTCAAGAATTCAACCAGGTCTAAAATGTTAGCCAAGGGAAAACCGTGATGGACACCGTCCTGCTCATAATCAATTCTAAAACTTTCCCCTGCTTTTGAAACCTTGTAAATCCCCAGACCATGGCTTCCATTTAGTGGTTTTACATATACTTCCTTGTGCAGGTTCAGAAAAGCTTCAAGGTCTTGTGGTCTTTTATAAAGGGTCGTGTTAGGTAAATGATTCTTTAATTCCGATACTTGTTGTAACCATTTAAACATTTCCCACTTATTGAACACATAACTATTGAACATACACTGGCCGAAAACCCTTTGAAAATAGTTTCTCCAGTCTTTGTTGAGATAAATGGTTTTAAACACCGCGGCTGGGTATGAAAAAATACCTGGTTCCCAATCATTCGTTTCCGGATTAAACATATATCCAGTCACAGTGTTTTGTAATGGATCAATGCCTTCCAGTGAAAAAGCAACTATTGCCCCGCCAATATGGGCATAATCCTTTAGATAGGTGGTTAAATATTCTACACTTCGTGCCAAGTATTCTTTATTTGAAGCAACAAGGATCCCGATATACGGGCCTATTATTATTTCATTGTCGGCCAGACGGATCTCATAAAAACCGCTCAGTGGAATCCTTAGAAAGTCAATCATTGAAAGAGATATCTTTACTTCGCTATCTTTAATTTTAGAAGATGTTTTAAGGTTAATTTCCATTGCTTGCATGCCAAAGCGCAGAAACCACTTTTTTTGCAGCAAAATCGTCTTTCCTTTGGCCAGATTAGGATGAATTGTAAGACAGTTTTGATTTGTTAGGTCAGGCATGATTCTATATTTAGGTTCCATCTTTATCCTCCCAACCAAAACCGGCTATAGCGGCTGAATAAAAAATTGGTTCGTAGCATATCTGACGGTAAATCCGTTCATCTAGCGTTTTAAATCCATTAAAACTTGGGCGCACATTTGCTTCTATAAACCAGTAGTGCAATTCTTGATCCATGGCAAGATCCAAGCCAAATTCGGCAAAGTGGTAGCCTGTGCTATCCATCATTTTGCAAAATTTCATAGAAATCGAGTGAATAGCTTTTCTGATTTGCACGGAATCTACTTCAGTTCCAAAAGCCAGTTGCAATGCTTCGCTCAATTCGAGGGCTTTACCTCCACTTGAAATGTTTGCTATCAGCTTACCGGCTACCGCAAGGCGGCACTCTATTCCATTACAGATCCACCGTTTCCATCTGTTTTTTTGCATGACTACTCTTATATCCCAAGGAGAGTCATCAATCCGTGGTACTTCCAAAAACTGCTGAACGATGTAATCACCTTTTAGATAATTTCCTTCATTTAAAAATTCCGACAACTGTGCTTTGGGCATTTTAAAGTCTGTGAATCGTCGATAATCATGGACTTTTAGCTGCCCATCATCGATTGCTGTAAGAACCGAGATTCCTCTACCTCGTGAAAGTTTAGTCGGTTTCAGGATAACTTTCGAGTATTTTTTGAGTAAGGTAGCTACGTGGTCAACAGTTAACAGTAAGGTTTCCGGTAAATATTGCTGTAGCACATCATCTTCTAGTAATTTATTATGAAACTGCCATTTATCAAACCTTATTTCATTAAAAACTTTCCAATTCACAAGATCTTTGCATTCATTAACAAAATTATTTTTGGAATTAAAACCTCTTCGATAAATCACTGACGGAAAGGGCAATTTACCATACTGCCAGCGCTGGGCTTCGTAATTGAAATATAGACCGTAAATACACTTTTCTTCCCAATTTATGGAGCATTTTCTGAAGGCAATGAAAAGCCCCCCCACTTTTTCATAAGCTCCCAAGGCATAGCTTAAACCCTTCAAGCGGCGATGATGATAGTAATAATGCTGATCACCAAGGAGAAAGCCAATAACCGGGCCAATATGAATGGCCGTTTCACTGATATTCATCTGATACACTGACGATTCTTGCATTAAAAGCTGATCAAAAGCACATGAGGAAAATCCTATCAATGCAGGCTCCTCAAATTCAGTCCCCATGCAGTTAGGAAGGGAGGAAATTGCCTTCACACTAATGGATATTTCTACCTGACCAAAAACCAATTTGGTTTGTGTTTTTAATTTATCAGCAAAATCTTGGGAAACATAAATAATATTTTGAGGATTTTCTAAGGAACTCGTATCATTTCTATGGACTTTTATCCAGATCATTTCCTCACCTTTTTCCATTCGTGTCATTCATTAAAAAAAGAAGATAGTAAAAGGCCTTATCTAGAAGCTCGGTTTGTATCGCTGGGTCCATGGAAAGATATAAATAGGAATTTTGTTCAAAACCACCAACGTAAACAAGGTAGGGACAAAGCTTCTCATCAAGAATATAGTCAATTGTACAACTGCCCAGTAAAGGAATATGGAAATCGAGAAAAGTACAGATTCGCAAAGAAATATCGGTTACTGTTTGTTCTAGATCTTGGCCTTCAATGGAACTGTGACCGTTAAGCATATCGTTTATCGTCGTGTCATAAAAGTCTTCTCTAGCAAACATGCCACTTTTGGCCCTTATCGTTATGCTAGACCATTTCCCATCAGCACCCTTCTGCAGGTAAACCCTGGCTTCTAGGGGACCTTCTCCCCATCTAATGTATTTAATGCCCTTCATCAGAATATATTTTTTATTGTTAATCATTTTTTTCAGATATTCTAAAAGATCTTCTTTTCGGCAGATTTGTCCGTTTTGGCCGATGTAAATCATGCAGTTGTCTTTCTTGAAATTTTGGATCATAACAGCTTTGGGCTGGTGGAACGCTTTTTCCGGCAGAAGAAACAGCGTGTGGTATTTAAGATACTCAGTCATAGTAGCTTCATTAAATGGAGTTGTCGGTAAGAGAAATTGCTGTGAGCCCGTTAAAGTTGTCAACATTTCAAAAATCATGCCTTGAATGAATCGGTTAATCGGATTAATAACCGTTACACCCTCTATTTTCCTTAGATTTCTCATGGTTTCAATTTTTTTTCTGGTGTAATGCATGGCGAAATTATATATTAAAGGTGGTAAAGTAACCTCTTCTTGTCTTACTTCCATTCCGGTTATGGTCGTACCATTAACTCGCTCTTGTTCCATGTCCAAATTTTCTAAAGAAAACAAAATAATTCTTATCTTATGTTTTTCGGATAATTCCCTGAAGTGGTCAGTCATTTTTTTAAAGACCTGTTGTTGCTTTTTTGTATCATAGATAAAGCCAAAATCAACAGTTTCAGTTCGCACTAGATCGCCTCTTTTCTGGCATTCCAGAATCTTAATAGCTGTAACCCCTCATCATTTACCCTGGTTCTCAGGCATGATTATGGGCTTTTGTGGTGGGAGAACATATTCCCTTGGGATTACCGGTCCTCTATCTTCCTGACCGGCAATAATTTTTCCCGGCGTCCATGACCCTTCCGGCAAAATTCGTTGAGCTGTGTAGAAACACTTACCCCACCATCTTCTAAACTTGTTGTTAATGCCGACTGCCGTAGGAGCTCCTTGAGTTGTACCTATTACCGCAGGGCTTCCTTCGATTTGCCCCATATAAATGGCAACATGTTTGACGAATCGAGAATTGTCTTTACGATCTTGCCACCAGGTTAAGAGATCTCCCGGCCGAATATTTTCCAGCCCTTCTAGGTGCCAAAACCTACCGACTTTCATCGGATATACACATTTAATTCTGGTACCCATTTGGTCATATTTTTTAGCCACACCGGTTAACTCAAAGCCAAAATCGCCATAGACTAATTTCATAAAGTTCGAACAGTCAGCGACTCCGTGGGAATGATATGAGTTCCACCCATTTCCCCATACGATGTAGCCATGATCCATATACCAGATAGCACGTTCTATGACTTGGTCGGCAAGACTTCCTCTAATTCCTTTGCTTAGTTCCCTATACTGGGCCACTTTAACTAATTCTAGTTCCACGTAGCTTTGATATTTTTCTTTGTATTTGGCGATTGCTTCTTCTGGTGACAAGGATATAAAAGAAACAGACATAGCTCCAACTCCTTAGTTCAAGTTTTACTGTGGCATCAGAAGCCTTAGCTATCTATTAAAAAGGGCAGATCCTTATCCTTAAAACATTTGATTATTGTTTCCTTATAAGTTTCTAGCTTGACCTTCACTAATGCCTCATCTATAGAAAAGTAGCCTGCATCTACAGCATCATCACGTGCTATTAATGGGCCGTTGTTTACCGGCTCACCAAGAAATACTAATGTACATCTGCTGGTTTTGACATTTTGAGTGATACCGCAAAACTTTATCAATTGGATTTCGATGCCAGCCTCTTCCTTGACCTCTCTTACAGCCGCAGCTTTAACAGATTCGCCGTTTTCTACATAACCTCCGGGAAATTCCCAGCCTCTTTTCCAGTTCTTGATTAAAAGTAACTGGTTTTCTTTGTTGATAACGGCCACTGATGTTGCTAATCTATGTTTTGGAAACGCCATGCTTCTCCCTCCTCGGACTAGAGTAATCTATATCCTTAAGATATTGTTCAAGTAACTTCACAAATAGTTCCATATCCTTAGAGGTAATAGCCCCGATATTGGCAACTCTAAAGGTATTCATCGCGTTAAGTTTACCGGGGTAAATGGTATACCCGTGGCGATAGAGATAGTCATGCATTTCCTTAAAATCATACCCAGGAGTGTCGGGCTCAACAATTGCTGTTATAATCCGGGAATGATGTTCTATCTTAACTAAATGGGTTAAACCCAGACGAGTAATGCCCTCAAGCAAAACGACCCAAGCTTCGGAGTATCTCCGATACCTTTCATTGATTCCTTCCAGATACGTCTCTATGATGGCTTGCTTTAATGCATAAAGAGTCTGTACCGGCGGGGTGAAACGCATCTGCTTGGTTTCCAAAAAATATTTATACTGTGCGAAAAGATGAAGATATAAATTTCTGGGTTTAAGGCATTGAGTACTATCTAACTCTGCCTTTTGGGCTATCACAACACCGACACCGGCCATTCCCTGAATATTTTTATTAGAAGACGCTGCCAGATAACTAATATTCATTGCTTCCATATCAATCGGGATCGCTCCATAGGAGCTCATAGCATCAACAATCATGCAAATTTGGTATCTTTTACAAAGACCGCCGATAGCGCCAATATCATTTAGAAGACCTGTAGTGGTTTCATTATGAACGGCAGCGAGGTGGGAGATTTTATGTTTAGACTTTTGAATAACAGCTTCTATTGCAGCTAGGTCCAAGGCCTGATCAACAGCACTTTGGTATTCGATACACTTTAAGCCGTAAATTTCCGCAATCTGGCACATTCTTTTGCCATATTCACCGTTATTTATGATCAGTACCGCGTCTGCGCCAATAACTGAGCTTAAAATTGACTCAACAGCTGCAGTACCTGACCCTCCGAACAAAACGGCAGTATATTCTTTGGGATCTGCCACAAATCTCGTGAGCTCGGTGGAAACAAATTGCATCAGTTCACCGAATTCTTTTTCTCTTGGACATATGTCCGGTGCCACTTGTGCGTATTTCACTGTATCCGTCGTTGTAGCAGGGCCCGGATTTAGTAAGATGTTTCTTTGTACGGGAGGACAGTTCTTTTCTTTTGCTTTAATCATCGGATAAATAAATTGCTTTGCGCGAAGCAAATGTTGTTTATCGTCAATCTCACACCAAACAATATTCTTAAGCTTCTGAACATAGATACTAAAATTCTTAGAGATACCCACCAGAGCATCTTCATAATTGAGCTTCAAGCTCTCGCACTGGTTAGTGGCATACTGAGTAGCGGCATACCGGCACATGGCTTGAAAGGTACTATATGAGATTTTTGTAATACCTACTAATTCGGCATAGATACTGTTTAGTGCAGCGCTTTCTTTTGACATGTTTACCAATCGATTAAGTTCATTGGTCTCTATAAACACTTCATCTTGAGATTCTGTCAGCGTACTTGCTAAAACCACATCCGGTTCGTTATGCTTGATTAATGCTTCGAGTGAATGCTTCTCATAGATTAGATCGCATTCAAGCAGGAGAAAATCAGCGGAAATATGGTCCTTCAAGTTGTAAAGGGTATACATGCTGCCTGTTTTCTCGTATAAATCATTACAAACACATACAAGTTGCGGGTATTTTGAAGCCAATTGCTCATATACTTGGGTTAAATAGCCTGTTCCTAGGACAATTCGCTCGATGCCCGCCTCAATCAACTTGCAAATAGACTCCTCGATGATAGGTTTTTCATCAATTACTAACATTCCTTTAGGCAAGTCTTTTGTTATTTCACCCAACCGTGAGCCCATTCCGGCCGCCAAAATCACTGCGGTTTTAACCATTGATAAACACCTTCAGTCTTTCTTTTACTTCATAGGGCTTTATTTTTGGTCGACCAAGGTTCTTGGTAGATCCCTTGGTAATCTTCAAATACAGAAAAGTAAGTTTTTTTTCTTGTCTCCAGGCTTTAATCTGGGCTTCCAATTCTAAAAGGTTATGCAGGTAGATAGATTTTGCATAGCCGCAAGCAGCGGCGATATCAACAAAATTTACATTATGGGATACAGTACTCTGACCACCTGTGGACTCATGCATGTTATTGTCCAGCAGAATGTGCAACATATTTGGCGGTCCATAATAGCCATTGGTGGCCAGACTGCCCATACGCATAAGCAAGGCGCCGTCCCCCTCGATGACAACCACGTCCTTAGTCTTTTTTGTAAGCGCTAGGCCGAGCCCAAGAGAACTGATACAACCCATTGAACCCACCATGTACAAATTGTTGGAACAATCTTCAACCTCGTATAGTTCCCGTCCGGTTATTCCCGTAGAAGCCAGTTGAACTGTATGAACATCTTTTAAGGAGTTAATCAGCCCTAAAACTTCAAAGCGCCTTGGAATCTGTTCAGCTTTAGCTTTCTCACTTTTAAATAAATTTTTATTTAAGCTCAATTCGGTTTTCGTTAACCGTTCTTGCTCAAAGGTATTCTTTTTGACAACAAAGAAAAAGGGGTGATTGGCTGCAATCCAGGCATTAGCCCGTAAGAGTTGAACTTTGGCCTCAGTAAAATCGCTAGCTAAATATTCCCACTGAACTTGCATCAAATCCAGCATTTGCGTAGTAATGCGACCCATCAGCTCGTGTTGCGGTTCATCAGGAATTTCTGGTTCTCCTCTTAAACTAACAAAACCGAGGACAGGTATTTTAAAAGAATAGTTTAGTGATGTTAAGGGCGAAACGGCGTTGGTCAGACCTGAATTTTGCATTAGAACCACAGGTTTTTTTCCGGCCAGATAGGCCCCTGCAGCAACGGCCACGGCCTCGCCTTCATTAGTTGCCGCAACATAGTTACAGTCATTAATGGCATAGTTAATCAAATTCTTCAAAAACGAACAGGGCACCCCACTATAAAAATCAAACCCTTGTTTTTTTAGTTCTTCGCCGAAACTTTTAGTGCTTATCAAATAATTCACCAGCCCTCTGAAGATCTCGAATGGTATCGATATCTAGCCATGAACCCTTGATATATTTAACCCCAATGGGGTGGAAAGTACTGATATAATTGAAGAGGTCCGCCATTGTCAGCCGCTTGAAGTCCGCTCTTTTTGCCAATTTTGCTAAGGCTTTTTTAACAATATGAGAACCTTTTTTCGTCACCTTCCAAAGCCCTATAAATTCACCGTGAACTTCTTCCGGTTTCAAATCTATAGACATTTTAGTAAATTCCACGGTACTGGTGTACAGTTTCTTGGAGTAAGGAATGTTCGTAGCTACGAAATCTTTATTTTTGCCACCGGTTTCAACATCAGCATCTACAATTAGGGTAATGTCGCTCATATCATTTAGGAGATCATTAAGAATATAATTTCTAAAAATGATATCACCATAACTAATAACGGTATTCTCTTTAATTTGTTCCCGGGCAAGATAGAGGGAGTACAGTTCTTGTGTTTCCGCAAAAAGATCATTGTCTATAACGGAAAAACTTTCTGCAGCAACCTTATCTTTTGCATAGCCCCTTACTACGCAAATATTTTTAATGCCAATCTTGTTAAATTCATCAACCTGAGTCGTAAGCAATGATTTTCCTCCGATTTTGAGGAGCGTCTTCGGAACATCTACAGTAAGTTCCTCCATTTCGCCACGACTAGCCGCTAAGACGATGGCATTAACTTGTTTTCCTGGAGCCGGAAGATATTTCTTTTCCGCTTCCTTTAATTCATTGGCTCCCTGAAGCCTGAAAACTTCGTCTACAGAAACCACATTAGGTTCTATATTAACGAGACTCTCTTCTTTGAGAATTTGTTTAGTGGTTTTTTGCATTATTGTAATTGCCGCTCTCATGTTATGATTAGCCCAAATCACGAGACTAGCACCTAGTTCTCTAAATTTCTGAGTTGGCACAGAATAATATTTTGTTGGTACAAAAACGAGGGGTAATCTCCCTGCCCACTCTTTCGTAAAGGCTTCGATTTCAGTAATGTCACTTCTTTTACTATGAATCAGGATGGCATCAGTTCCCGCCAGGCGATAGGCCTCAGCCCGCCGAAGGGCTTCTCTTAGCCCCCAACCGGCGATAAAGGCTTCCACTCTGGAAATGACAACGAAATCATCGTCGCTCTGGCTATCTTTCATCGATTTAATTTTTCCGCAAAATTCCTCGATGTCTGCCAGTGGCTGTGCTTCCCCGCTGATAAAAGAATTAGTTTTAGGAAACAGTTTATCCTCGATGCAGACCCCGCCAATCTGTCTTGCTTCCAATTTTTTTACAAGCCGTCTAGCATTGTTAAAGTTTCCGTACCCCGTATCGCCATCCAGTAAAATCGGGATGGACGTAGCATCACTCATAAACTCTAAAACTTCTAGCACCTGGGTCCAGGAAGCTTCGTTATTATCTCTTACCCCCATGGAGGCAGATATGGACAACCCACTTCCCCAAATACCTTTAAATCCAGCTTCCTCCACAATTTTAGCTGTTAAACCGTTGTGAGCCTCCATGATAAATTCTAATTGGTTGGAGTTAATTAGATTTCTAAACTGAGTTGTCTTTTTCATTTATGTCTCCTTCTTATAATTTCTGTTTTAACTCTTTAAATGAGTCTTGAACCATGACACGATGAGGAATTTTAAGAAGCACTATTGAATCCTCATCTAAAAAAGGTTTAAGAATCTCATAGACTTCCGTTCCCGTATTGCAAAAATAAACTTTACTTGGATCCAGGCCAAGTTTTATAGCTTCCTGGCCAATTTCTTGGGCTTCTTCATTGATAACAAGCAGTAGGTCAACTTTTGTTTCCACTACCTTTGCCCCTACCTTCCGGTACTGTTGTTTTGCATATTCACTTTCACCTAGTTGAGGCATGTAACCCAAAAGTGCAATCTTCCTTTTTGAGCCTGACACCTCTTGCAACACTTCAAGAGAGGTGGCCATAGAAAGAGGGGCTGCATTCCAGGTATCATCAATGATGGTGCTTCCGCCTGCTCCTAATAGAAACTCTACATGTTCTTTCATCTGCTCAAAGGATGCCAGTCGCTCGCACGCGTCCTGGATACCCATGCCTGCACTAACTGCCGCTGCAATAGAAGCGAGGGCGTTATAGACGTTATGCTTACCGTAACCGGGCACATAGACCGAGTAGATTTGCTTTTGGTAGTGTAAGGTGAACTGCATGCCTCCGTCAGCATAGCTGATGTCTGCCGCTTTAAAATGGCAACCGTCACTACACCCGAAAAAAAACGCTCGTTCAAATCCACTGACATCGAGTAACCTTCTAATATTTTCATCATCAGCATTTAGGATGATGATGCCATTTTTCTTGTCCAAGCCATTAATAATTTCTGTTTTGGCCTTCATGTAGGCTTCCGGTGTTTTACTATCCGTTAAATGATAGACGTCGATATTTAATAAAATCCTAATTTGCGGCTGAAAATATTGGATGGAATTAGTCAAATAGCCGGGTGAGGCCACTGGCATCTCGAAGACGGCCGCTTGTGTGTCATCATCTATCCCGAGTAAATATTTTAAATTTAAAGACCTTTGATTATTACTCAGAAAGGTAGAGTGAACCTTGAGATGTTTTCTTAAAATGTGTTTTACCATTTGCTTAGTTGTGGTTTTTCCGCAGGTGCCCGTGATGCCAATAACAGGTATTATAAAAAGATTGCGATAATAATCTACAAACTTCCAATAGGCATCTTCTATATTAGCCACTTTGACTATGACCACAGCTTTATCTAGATTTTCTAGAAGCTCCGGCTTATCAGTGACCACAACCGTGGATTTATATTTTTGAAACCACTTACTTTTAATTGGCATATCTTTGTAGCGAAAAAATAGTAAAGTATGGTCTCCAACCTTCTTTGGTTTATAGACCACATTTTGAATTAAAGGATTGCCAGACCCCTGCAGAACAGTGCCCTCTATCTGTTCAAGAATATCTTGGAGCAATAAATTTTTCATTCGGGAACCCCCATCTCTTCTAGCATTAGTTTCTTTTTGAATGCTTTAAAGGAGTCCTCGACCATAACCCGGTGCGGAATCTTTAAAAGCACCACCGAATCCCCATCTAAGACAGGTTCAAGTATTTGCAAGACTTCCTCTCCGGTATTGCAAAAATAGACTTTACTTGGATCCATTCCCAGTTCTAGGGCTTTTTCACCGATTCCCTTGGCCTGATCACCCACTACAATAAGTAAATCAACCTGTGTTTTAACTGCTTTCTGCCCGATTTTGCCATACTCTTGCTGGGCATAATCTCCGTCCCCTAACTGGGGCATATAGCCTAAAATAGCGATTTTGGTTTTTGAATGGCCTATGTCAGTTAGTACTTGAAGTGCATTTGCCATAGAAAGAGGGGCTGAATTCCAGGTATCGTCAATAACGGTACAACCCTTCACCCCAGACCGAAACTCCAAATGCTCGATAACTTGGTTAAAAAATCTCAAGCGTGCACAGGCCTCCTCGATAGCTACACCTGTACTCCAGGTGGCAATGATAGCAGCAAGAGCGTTATAGACGTTATGTCTGCCATAGCCAGGTACAAATACTTGGTACCTTTGATTTTGATGCTGAAGGGTAAAATTCATGCCCTCTTGTCCATAAGTGATATTCGTAGCTTGAAAGTGGCAGCCATCAGTTAAGCCAAAATAGAGGATGTTCTTTTGAAACTTACTTAAATCAATCTTTTTGATATTTTCGTCGTCTACATTTATGATAAGTACACCGTTCACCGGGTCTAGGTCATGTAACATTTCAGCTTTCGCCTCAAGGTAAATTTCCGGAGTTTTACATCCTATCAAATGATAAACATCTATATTTAACAAGATTCTGATCTTAGGTCGGAAATACTTGATGTAAAAAATAATATCTCCCGGACGATCTACACCCATTTCCATAACCACTGCCCCGGTGTTTTCATCAATCCCAAGGAGATAGCGATGGTTTCGGTGCCCTCCATTGAAGCTCTTATAAGTAGCTTGAACTTTATAATCCTTTTCAAGGATATGTTTAATCATTTCCTTGGTAGTGGTTTTACCGCAAGTTCCAGTTACGCCAATAATGGGGATATCAAAAAGACCGCGATAATAATCAACAAACCTCCAGTAGGCCTCATCAACATCTTCCACTTTCACAACTGTCACACTATCGCCAAATTGGCTAAAATCTTCCGGTTGATCGGTGACAACCACTGTCGATTGGTATCTCTCGAAATAGCGGGACTTAATTATCGACTTTTGATATATGTCTATGAGTAATGTATTTGAGCGTACTTTGTAAGGTTTTGTTACTACATCCTTGATGAGAGGATTTTTCTCCCCTTGCACCACTACTCCATCGATATTGCCAAGAAATTGGCTTAAATAAAGCCCTTTCATATACATCCCTCTTCTAGATCTTTTTTGACCTCGAATTATTATATGGAAGCGACAATATCTTCGTTACAACAATGGCTGGAAAAAGACGGAATTTCTACACTGTGTTGATATTGAACAAAACAAACGATTGTTTTATAATAAAGAAAAAGAAAGAGATTGAGTGGTCTTGGACGGGGTTGGGATCTTTGAAAAAATATCTTTGGTTTGCTGGCTTGTTTAATTTCGTTTTAGGTTGCTTGTCATTCTTCGTATTAGCCCTATGGTTTATGAGCTTCATGTATATTGCTGAAGCTTTTGGCTGGATAATAGACCCCACATTGGATGAGGGATTACTTCTTGTTTTCCTATTCCTATCTATTGTTGCAAGTGGAATTTATTTTCCTGTTTTGATATCTATTAACATTAAATTATGGAAAAAAGTTAACATTAGAAATTTAAATTATATTTTGTTTAATTCTGGCATTCTTATAATCGGTCTTTCTTCATTCTTTTTTCTAATTTACTCCCTGTGATGAACAATAAAACTGCAACAAAAAAGAGACACTACGTAAAAGTAATGTCTCTACTAGTTAAGGGATAAGGGTTTCACAAGGCACACCGACCTGGCATTTTCCACAACCGTATCTCGGTTCAAATTTTTCAGCCGTTTTGTCTAGAAAATCAGAACATAGCTTGTGGTTTTTCCCCTTGTCTAGTGATATGGCATTGACGGGGCAGTTATTTACACACACACCGCACATGGTACAATATTCATATATTTCTTCATACTCCCTTTTATCAGGTGATAATTCCAACTCCGTAATGATACTACCGAATCGGCCCGCCATACCCTTTGAGGTTATAAGGCCTTTCGATAGCCCGAAAGTTCCGAGTCCACATATAAAGGCCACATGCCTTTCAGACCAATTACTTGTAAAAGAGGGGGTGATTTCATCGTTAGTGACAGTTTGCTGTACCGATCTACCCTGTCCTGATCTAGAAAAAAATCTTTCATTCTGAGCTGGGACTATACTCGCATACCCGTGACTAATTAATTCTGAGCTCAGATACTGAGAAAACTTATTGATAAAAGCTTGACCCTCAATTCTCGCATGCAACCATTCTTCTGATGGCCAGGCTAAATCACGTAGATTACCTTTTGTGACTGCTTCGGTAAAAGGCAAAAAGAAAGAAATTACGGTTTTAGACTGCGGCAACCACTCTTTAGGGAGTATAAAGTGTTTTCCGATTACACCTTGACCTTGTAAGGTTTTAAAATATTCATCTTCGGCAGCAGCAAAACCCAAAATCGGTTCCTCAAAGAACTTCATTCCAATAACTGCCTCAGAAAGAGCATCTCTGTCTGTGATTCGATTATCTGCTGAGTTTGTTACATAGTTTCCGGCCAGCTTTATTAACTCCTGCTTATTCATATCATCACCCCACGTTTAAGTACCTTTTATATCAAACTTAGCCAAGCCCTATCCTTTTGCCACTCAACTTTAACCGGCACCTCGAAAAATTCCGAAAGAGTTTCACTGGTTAAAACTTCTTTAGTACCTTCGGCTGCAAAAACTTCGCCTTTCCTGATCAATAAGGTTTTCGTAAAGGCCGGTAGAATCTCCTCAATATGATGGGTAACATAAAGAATGGTAGGTCCTCCCTCATGGCTACAAAGGTTTGAGACTAAAGCTAATAGTTGTTCCCGGGCAAAAATATCTAAACCATTACAAGCCTCATCTAAAATCAGTAATTCCGGTCTACTAATCAAGGCTCTCGCGATTAAAACCTTTTGCTTTTCACCTTGAGAAAGTGTTTTATAGGGACGCTGAGCGAAATCTTGGCAGCCTAACTCTTCTAGAAGATACAACGCTACCTCTTTATCTTCTTCTGTCACCTGATCATGAAGACCTATTGAGGCAAACTTCCCGCTCATAACGATTTCCTGGGCAGTTTCATTGGCATAAAGCTTTTCTTGTAAAGAAGAACTAACCCAACCGATGGATTTACGGAGCTCTCTTAAATCAAATTTACCAAATTGTTTATCTAAAACTGAAACCATCCCTTTTGTTGGCCACATATAGCCATTGATAATATTTAAAAGGGCCGTTTTACCTGAACCATTTAAACCTAAAATGGCCCAGTGCTCCCCAGGCTTTACAGCCCAATTAATATTCTTTAAAATGTATTTGTCGTTTCTCTTCCAGTAGACATCTTTGATATGAATTACCATGTTAAATCACCCTTTACTCTTAATCATTGCTCGAACTTGAGTTGTTAAAACAGCTTGGTCAGTTTGATTGCAAACCACAAACTTTAGGACAAGTATTCCTCGACCTTCTTTATTAGATTTAGTAGTCTCTATTACCTCAATCTCCGTTTTTAAGCTATCGTTTGGGCGTACAGGGGATGTCCATTTCAGATAATCTAAGCCCATACCCCCGATAATTTCTTTACCATACATATTTAGCTTGATCCACTGCTTCCAGACTACACAAAGCGTATGGTAACCAGAGGCAATAATCCCTTCAAAAATACTTTCATTAGCAAAATCTACATCGGTGTGAATTGGCTGTGGGTCATAATTCTCAGCAAATTCGAATATTTCCTCTTTTGTAACGGTAATCGGTTCTAAATGAAACTTTTGTCCTACCTTAAATTCTTCTAGGTACATGAGATTTTCTCCTTGAAATACTTATTCGATAAAACCCTTTTTCTGGGCTTGTGTCGCATTACGAAACAAAGCCATTCCTGTCTTCATCTTTCTAAAGTCTAGCCTCTCATAAAAGGCTTCTTTACCAACTGCTGCATACAAGATGAAGTTGCAATTTGGTAGAGCTTTTTTAATCTCTTCAATAATTAGTTTTCCTATCCCCTGACCTTGGTACTCCGGTAATATTGCTAGGTCATATAGTGCAGCCTGATAGACCCCATCGGAAATTGCACGACCGAAACCAATTAGTTGACCACCATCGAAAGCGAACACCACAGTATGGCTATTCTCAAAGGCTTTTTGATGAATCTCTCCTGCATAGCTTGCCATGCCACCTAGCTTTAAAATTTGAGATACAGAATCCCAATTTATATCTGAACAATCAAGTTGAAATCTTAAATTCAATTACTGTTCCTCCCCAACCATTACTTATATAAGGTATATGTAATCTAGCTAGTAGGTTCTACTTTAAAGCGTAGTACGGTTTTTAGTTTCTCCGGTTGAGTTTTGCGGAAATCAGATATGTAAATTTCCTTGTGAGTTTGGCATAAGCGTTTCAAGTTGTTTTGTACACAAAACTCTTCCATACTTGCAAAACTGACAGGCTCATCATCGTAAGGACCTACATGCATCATCTGAACGCAAAACCCCTCTTCTAAACTACTGAATTTTACTTTATCGAGCAAAACATGAGGTTTTTTTATCTTTACAGTATTAATTACTTCCTGGACCAACTCCTCGGTTACAAAATCAGGCTGTCTGATCATAATTGTGTAGATCAAACTGTCTTTATCCAGTACCTCCAAGCCCCTTGCTTCTTCTGCCAAATCCCAAATACCTTCAAGTGGGAATACCGTATAATCAAAATACCCCTCTGGCACTATCCCTTTTTTAGGTAACATTTTAAGAGTATAAGATAAAGAATATAAAACTCCAATGGCCTCAGAAAATTCTTCATTATTAGGATTACCTTTTCCCTCAATCATAAAGAACTTAAAATCAGGTACAGAAACAATTTCGGGTTTGTTTTTTGGTAAATAGAGTTGTTTGGCTTGCTTTCTCCATTCGTATTTCATTTCATTTTCCCTCCATTTCGCTAACCCCTATAGTTCTCCAGCATTAAATACAGGTGCTATTCTATCTATACGATTTGTCCATATTCCACCTTTATAGTTAGTCGGTTCCTCCTTTAAAACCCTTTTGTTTAGTATCGCTCGTAATTATTATACACTGAATATCTGACTTTTTCATCGGCTGTTGTAGTTCCTCTAGGCGGGTGAAACGTGGTGCTAGTTCAGCGAAGTCGGGAAAGTGAAACTAAAATTGAGATGGAGTAAAACTCCATCTCAATTAAGTTTGCTTTATTAATCTTTATGTAATTAAAAAATAATCAATTAGACCTTTTCTCGGGATGCAAATGCATCACAGCCCCAAACTTTTGGGTAGCTGAAATGAAACTGATGAATAAGAATAGCTCTGATATCTCACTGTCTGAAAACTGATCTTTCAATTCTTCAAATTGCTCATCACTTATACCAAGGTGATCTTCACTGAATGCCTTTGCAAAGTCTACTGCCAATGAAGTTTTTGAATCTTCAATGTTAACCGGTTTTCCCTTTGCCATACAATGCTCACATTGGTTGCCAAAAGCTAAGGTTCTGCGCACCTGTTCTAATAATTCTGCCGGTAGGCTATTTTTAGTAAAAAAGGTGTTTTCTAGGTGGACCCATGCGTCTAAAATTTCCTTATTATGACCTAATAACTTTTCATAGGGTGAATTGCCGTTGTTTGAGTATGATATTCTTACCATAGAATTAGCCTCCAGTTGTTTTTATTTCGGGCACTTCCGATAATATTCTAGGATTCCCGAAGTACCCTTAAACAACTCATTAATCGATACCAAAAATGCAAAATCATAGGTTAGAATTCTTAATCAAAAGATTACATTAACTCTCGAAACTGTATAACCTACCTTTAACCTTTGCTTTGGAAATATCAAAATCCTCAACCACCTTGTATATATAAGGCTGAATTGCGGGGTAGGCTAGATGTTTTGGAAGAGAACCAACCAAGCTGATCTCTGCAATTTCAAAATTGGGTAACAAACTAAGCTCACTGACCTCAGCATAAAATATATAACCGTAAGTTTCCGGGCCCATACCCCTTACGGAATATAAGCTTACTGGATAGAGCATGAACTTTCTGGCACCAGTTTCCTCAAACAGTTCTCTAGCCGCAGCATTTCTTACATCTTCCTTATGTTCCCGCCGACCACCTGGAAGTTCCCAAGTTGAACGTTCGTTATGCCTTACCATTATCCACTTATTCTGATATCTTGCCATAACCACGACAAAAGCTATCTGATTATCTTCAACTGTTCCATCTTCAAGGAAACTTACTTTAACCATTACAATCTCCGCCTTGTTTTATGAACTTTCCTACCCATCATACCAGCAGATACCGCAGATCCATTTTCTAATTTCTGACCAACCCCAGGATGATCTTGCACTCTCCGTTCCCCCAACATATAAGCTTGCTGGGACCTGCCCACCCATTGTCCTCTTTGCAAAAGTAGTCGAGATAAACTTTAAGGATACCTAAGCCAACATTTCCACGTATTTAACAGATGTTTTCTAAGTGGATTAATCTCCATTATTAATATGAAAAAAAAGCGTGTTAAGAATTAAGTCTACCTTATCTACATCAGTTTGATTTCTAATTACATAATCGTCAAATCCCTCTTCGTCAATTTTTATATTGTTATTCAGTCTTAAACTTTTGTTATTTATCATGCGATTAATTTCTTGAAATACTGATTTAGATATAGGCTGAATAAAGGATAATTTACTATTCTTAATAATCATAACTGAAAAATTATCGTATTCAATTATCCTATAATAGGAATTTTCACAATAATCATTAATACAATTAAGATTCATATTAAATGCAGAGTCTAAAAAGACGTAAGCGTTTTCTGGGCAATGTGACATAAGGCTAATTCTTTCTATAATTCTATGACCTAAAATTAATAAAGGTATTTTAACATTGTTCAAAAAATCTCCAATGTTTTCTTCTAAAGTATATGTCAACAGTAAAGGTCCCGAAGACAATTTGGAGTAGATTATTCCACAATATTCTTCTTTAAATATATTACTTGATACAAGTATTATAAGTGCTGATGAATCATATTTACTTGCAAAAGATTTAACATCTGGATAATTAGAACTTATAGCATTTTGCGGAATATTGTAAGTTTTGTTTAAAACGGTTGGGTAAACAGAAAGTAAACCTAAAGAATTATGACTATCTGCAAGTTTCATTGACTTTAACGTAGTTTTGATTTCTTTAATTTTCGATGAACCCTCGAAAATATGTTCCAAAAATTCACAAATATTTGTAAGGACTAGTTGGTTTAAAGTTTCGTTGTATATTGGAACCACTCCGAAGATTTCATCCAAATCGATATTATCAACTGTGGACACTTTCTTTAATTCTTCTTTTAATTTTTTAAGTATCAATTTTAATCTTCTATCAGGACAATATAATATTGAATATTCATTGCTATTTAAATAATCAGAAAGTCTACTCTTACTTTGAAAAGCCCCTACTGACATAGTAATAATATCTGTGTTTAAGGCATTCAATCCAATAAATCGCATTAAATTTATAATCTTTAATGTTTCCTCTTTGGTCTTATCGTTAAAAAACAATGCCTTCTCTATATACTTAAAATATTTTGGATTCAATTTTCTCAGATTTCTTATAGAGGTATTATATTCTGACTCTCCTTTTAGATATTTTATCGAGTAATATTCTATAAAGGTAGCGATTGTCTCTTGAGCTTTTGTCATCTTTTTAATAAGTTCAAGTAACAATTCTTTTTTACTATCATCAATTTGATTTATTTTTTTAAGCATCATGACAAAGGTTCCATAAGTTGTACTAGCGGTAAGCTGAGTGTGAACGAATTCATGAATTTCAGTAAACGTTATATCATTATCATGAGGAATCAATGCATTAACAACTGAATAATTATCGAAATTGTACTCACCAAATATAGTACTTAATAGTTTATTGTGCATTCATTATTCTCCTTACTTTGAACTTTATATTCCACTAACATCCTGTCATTTGGCTAGCTTGACTTGCCCTAACACCATACCCCTAAAGAATACTCAGTAAAACCCTTTCAAAAACTTCTTGCATAAACGTAATCTCAATTCCTACGTTTTAACATGCAAGGTCTTTCGACTAACGTTCCTGCAATTCGCGAACTTTCTAGCTGGCGTGACTTTTGCTCACCGTCTTGTCTAACCAAATGCAAAAGGCATGACAGCTAGAAAGTTAGGTCGGAGCGGTAGCGGAGCCGCGAATTGTCATGTTATACGACGTTTATATGATTTAACCCATCTTCTTTTCCCCTTCTGTTATCAAAAGGCCCGAAATCTTAGGCATTGGTAAGCCTAAAGCCTGTCCTACATTTTCAATTAATTTTATCCCATTAGCTAATCTCTTCTGCTTTTCTGGATCAGTGCTCCAAGTCGTAAGCGTAACAGCAAATCGTTTAATCCAGCTTTTTTTCTTCAAAATTTCAGCGCTACTCTTTAGTTTTTCAAAGTCCGCCTTTAACTCCTCTATTTCCTTGTTCTTTTGTTCTTCATCTGTTTTATCTGCTTCTATTTTTTCCTTAAGTATGCTTTCAACTTCTTCTAGCCTTTGTCTTAAGACTTCTCCCTCTTCACGTGTCAAATAATCGTTTTTAACTATATTTTGTTTTTCTGCTTCTTGGAACAAAGCATCAATCTTATCCTTAACCTCTTTAATTTTTGAATCTTGTTCATCTAAGCGTCGTTGCACTGGAAGACTTAATAATTCCTTGTTTAAAGAAGTTAACCATCCATCCAACAACGATAATAATTGATTAAAAGAATCTACTTCAAAATTTTCTTTGGTTGCAAATGCCCCTGGTTGCATAGTTCCTTCAAATAAATACACCGATCTCGTTTTAGGCTCAACTTTCCCAGAGTATTTATTATATTCTTGATATGTACGGGTTGTCGTACTATTTGGAATTTTAAAACTAAAACTATATCCATCATCACTGTACTCATAAGAAATTGTAACTTGAGTTTGATAACTCTTTTCTGTTATTGAAAAATCCTCTGGCTCAAAATTTCCATTTTCCTTAATTGCTAATATTAACTTTTCTTTAAACTCAGCTTTCATTTTATCTCTCCTTTCAAATAATAAACAAAATGTCGCATAACGTCCCCGGTATTCCCGACGTGTCCGTCCCTACAGGGCTGGCGCAAGACTTGCTCACCCCGTTGGCATGTCCCCAATTGCAAGTCTTGTGACAGAGGACATGTGGGCAGCAATCCCTAAAATCCCGCCCCACCGCCCCTTGCGGGAATCTTCGTGTTAGACGATGCCGCTGCCCAAAGTTCCATTTTGAATACTCTTTGAATTAAAAATCTCACTAAAAATCTGAAATAGCTTCTTCAAATCTAAATATTTCAAGAATGTCATAGTTTTTGTTAGAAATATTGATGCCATATTCAGGTTCACTCTTTTGACCAGGTTTATCATATTTTCTATCTACAAAAACCTCGTTGGGTACTTTCCAAACCTCTGCTGGAATTAAGAAACCATCAGGCAACTCACCATTGTTAAAAAGCAGTAACATAAGATAAAGATTCTTGTCATTTATATCAAAATTACTTTTGCGGACAAATACGTACCCTTTACCGCGTAAAGATTTCACTTGTACCTCACAAAAGCGTTTATTCCTATCCTTTACTACAAAGTCAACCCCATGATCATCTACTTCTGATGTGTAAACGTCCAAGCCATATGAAGCAAATTCCATTTTGGCAAAATACTCTGCATATTTTCCAAGTTGAAGGTTATTAAGTTTGGTCCAATCAAGGTTTGGCATTTCTGTACTCTCCTTTTTATAATTTATATCGCCCAATAGACTTTGCTAGCACAGAGATATCCCTAATTTTCCGGTAACAAACCAATTAATAAAATTGGAACGGGTATTGGTAGCAACTTAAAATATCTATAAGCAAAGTCGAACTCAGCCATGTTACTAACGCTTTTATGCCGTGTGGGAAAAAAATCCTTAGGTGAAGTAGGAACAATTAGAACTGCTAATGAAAGAAGATTTTGGGAAAGGCCATAATGAAACTTATAATAATCTCTATATATAGTTGAGCTATTCCCAAACTGTATCTCAACGAAGATGTCATTTTTCCCAAAGTCACCTTTCAAGTTAGGGCGTTCATGTAGCAACGGTTGAGGAGTCCAATCCAGTTTCAAGAATTCACGTTCAAAAGCTTTATTATATGCTGTCTGATGCATGTAAGTTTGGTTATTTAATGATAATGAATATTCCGGAGACCATTCAATTTGTTCGATGCAACTATCAATCTCTGCGATTTCACCAACGTTTTTAAGCAACCGCGGGCTACAAAAAAAGTATTCTTTCTTATACTTCAAGTCTGATCACCTACTTATTTTATTGACCCCCAACATAGCGGTTTCGTCTAACGTTTCTGGCATTCCCGACATATCCGTCCCTTTAGGGCTGCCGCAAGACTTGCCTTACTTCCATTCCCTAGATGCAAGTCTTGTGACAGAGGATATGTGGTACGGGGAAAAAACCCAAAAGCATTCCCCTACCATACCTTTACGGGAATGCTATGTTATGTGGAGTAATGGCTCTACCTAATACCCTGCCGAAACAAATATTCTCTTACAATGAAAGCGTATTCTGCGTCATCCCCTGCTTCCTTCCACAGCTCTTGCTCAAGTATCTTTTTGTATTCAGGATTATCTTCACTAGCCCATTTGTCAACGAGCATTTCTATCGTCTGAATCTTTTCTAATCTTTTTGCCAGTAAATCTGTTCTGTTAAGTTCTAAAATCTTTTGTGTTAATTCTCCTTTTCTATCCCCTATTCTATGTGAAATAAATGGACCATGGGCAGTAAGGTGATCCCGTGGATCATCCTCATAGGGGTTAATTAAGGGATCTTCGGGGTTATAGTAATCTCTTTTTCTTGTTCTATTGCATTGTTCACAAGAATATGTTAAGTTCGACCACTCAAAAATTAGATCAGGCCTATACGATTTTGGGCTAATATGTTCTATATCCCCAAAGCTGACGTGCGGAATACGACTTTCACAATAGGCACATTTATTATGGGTCTCAACCATTATTTTTCCTTTAATTTGATGGTGTTTATATTTATTCTTGAGTCCATTAGGTATCGTTTCACCCGAACTATGCAAGGTTAAAAACTGAAGTGTCCATGAATCTTTATTATTTTTTAAAACTTCAGGTTCTTCTAACTTGGATATTTTAATCATTCTGCTCACCATCTTCAAACAATTTTCCAATTGTCATAGGGATAAATTTATCCAGTCCTAGCAATTTCATTTCCTCTCGTAACAATCCAATATTTTCCCCTGAGATTCCTAAAGAGACATAATTTTTCACGATATTATCCAATTTTTCTTCTACCCAAATTGGCATTGCGACAGGTACACCTAAAACATCCCTAAGAATATCATTTGACGAACCTGCTTTATTTACCATGTCTAAAAGAGTACTGAAAACTTTTTTGTTTTCGTTATAATGCAAAACATAGACATTTGAACTTGGCACTGAACTAACAATAAAAGGATTATGAGTGGCTACAATAAATTGAACTTTTGGAAAAGCTTCTAATAAGTTAGGTATAAGCATTCTTTGCATTTCGGGATGTAAATGATTTTCAGGTTCGTCCAAAGTTACTACATATTCTTCTCCTATACCTTTATACATGAATATTTGCCAAGCCAAATCAATGATTGCAGCAATTCCTCCCGAAACAGCGTCAATTGAAAAATCTCCCGAGTCAGTTTTTAAAATAACTTCTGGCATGCGTATTTGTATCTTCTGAAAACCTAATTTAGGTGGAAGTACAATTTTTAGTATATCTTGAAATTCCTCAAAAGTCTGTAAAGCTTCCTTGTCAGGCACTACAACTTCATTTCCGTATCCAAATGTAGCTAAAGATATAAGTGTTTCTTTTAAGATTCTATTTGCTTTATGTTGAGAGTAACTGATGTAGTTATTGTGGACTACATTAAAATACTCTCTATAAACCTGTTCTTTAGTTTTTGGTATAGTTGGGATGGTATTAACTTGCTGGTAGCTATATATTGGCCTATGAGACGGTATGTGTAAACCCTTAACCGCCAATTGATTCTTCATACCTATGTTGTACTGAAATGATACATTAGAAGGAACAGTCAGTTCACAATGACTACAATTTTTATACTGGATATTTCCTATTACAATATTGTTGTTATTGTTTGCATCCTCTAATTGATTTTGCTCAGTTTTTAACCTACGCCATATGTCGCTAACATATTTTAGTCTACCAAAGCGCTTGTCCCGCCTTAAAGTACTAACAAAATTTATATTCCACCCAAAATGGCGATTTAACAGGTTTAGTATTGTTGTTTTGCCTGCTCCATTTGCTCCAGTTAAGATTGTTAGCCTTTCGTGAAAATTAATATCAATCTTATCATACTGTCTCCACTCTTCTATCAATAAACTTTTGAACATATTTCCTCCCCCAATTCTATTCTACTTTAACCTAAAACTGAGCCTTTATTTCACATAACGTTCAAGCGATTCACGAACTTTTAGCTGGCGTGACTTTGCTAACCGCCTTGTCCAGACCAAGTGAAAAAAGGCATGACAGCTAGAAAGTTAGGTCGGAGGCGTTAGCCGGAGCCGTGAATCGTCGTGTTAGATGACGTTTAAACACTCAAAATGACACTTTTTTCCGTTGACTCATAGTCAAGTCTTAACCAGTCATCTAAATTTGAAACTTCTTTAATATATCTTTTAGTCATCTCATTATCTTCGAACTCAGACGAAATCGTTATTGAATCACAAGAGAAATCAAATTCTAAATTATTCAGAATTTCTTTTAAAGTAAGATTGTTATTATATTTTGCAAATTGCTTGACCGGGTCAATAGAATCAACTAGTGAAAGTAAAAACAACAAAGGATACCTTTTTAGGCTAATTTTGGGGTTATCAGTTATCAAACCTTCTAAACCATATGATTTATAAAGTTCCTCGTATGAACTTCCTCTTTTAGTAAACCAAATGTTATGACCAATAATAATCCATGAAACAGATAAGTGAATCCAATTTAGAATTTTTTGTGACCAGAAAAGACCACTCTCATCTCTAAACGAATCAGTTTTATATATTGACTTCTTTCTTTTATACGCATTTTTTCTCTGATTGTAAAACAAAATTCCACCGATAATACCATGATCAATAATCTTACTATTCTCTTTCTTTCTATACCTAAAGTAGGTCCACCAATTTTTTTGAAACACCTGCGGTACAACCTTACCACTTTTAGGTTTTGGTAATTTAAAATTAAAAGGCTCACTTTGTGAGAAAATCATTTCAATTATTTGTTCACTACCTTCATACTCTTCAAAAACATAACCCAAATCGTGAAAGAAGCAAATTAAAACCAATAGTAACTAAACGGAGTTTTTTCATATTCACTGTCGATTTGGTCTTCCACATATTCAAGATAGGAGTCAACTTCGTTTTTTATATTACTTACCTTTTCGTAAAACAGAATTCCCAAGAAGTAGATGGATAAGGTGTGCTCTATCCTGTTCCCATCGTGAAATAGTAGGTTAATGTGTGCCCTCGTATCCTCATCTAATTTAGATCCCTTAGCTAAATAAGCCTCAACAAACGACCCAGCCTTTGTAAATACCTCATCGATGCCTTCTGTATGAAGTGAAAGTGATCTGTAATAGTCCCAACTCGACTTGTCTTCAAGTAATTCATTAAATAAATTTTCAAGTTTTTTCATATAACCCTCCAAGTAAATGTCATCTAACGTCCCCACGGGTTCACGAACTTAACGCCTGGCATGACTTTTGCAACCTTCATCCTATCGAAATATTAGCAAAAGGCATGACAGGTGATAAGTTAGGTCGGAGCGAAGCGCAGCCGTGAAACCGTTTGTTAGACGATGCCGCGGTTAATGCTGCTTAAAGAATTCTTATTGCTCCTTCTTCTTCGATAAAGTTTGATTCTTTAGCCTCAACATCTGACAACGTACATACATCTACTTCTAGTTTAAATCGTTTACTGAGTTCATTTATAAATTTCCCCTTGATTAAACTAAGTGTACTATAACTAGTTGCGTTCTTATTATAGACTATTAACAAATCAATGTCGTTTGGACTACTACTTGATATGGCTGAACCAAAAATATAAATTTTAACATAATTAGAACCTACGATTTCTTTGCTTTCCTTCTTTATATGGATCCGGTGGTTGATAAGCCATGAATCTTTTTCCATCGTAATATACCGCTCCTAAAAATTCCTTAAATTTGAATAGGCCAATATTATTTTCCTTAGCTAATAGCTTTGCTTGATTCGTATAGGAATTCCAAGCACTCACAGTTACAATACAATCAATATCGGGATTACCAGCTAATATCTCCAATACGTCAGCTTCTCCAACTATATAAATATTTGTTAAATGTACAACTATGTCACTTCTATCTATTCTGACTACCTTGAATAATTGGGGACCCAATGGCTCTATTCTATTAACAAATTCTCTAGAAGAAACAAGGTTTTTAAAAGCTTTTATACTATCTGGACGAGGTAGTTTTTCGTATTTTCCACCCTCAGGCATGTTAATATCCTCCTTTATCGTAAAATATCGTTCATTTCAATTGGGAAAGTAGGTGTATACGCAGTTTTATCATCATACAACTTATTTTTTTCGAAAGCTTCCACATGAATTATAAACTGGTCCGTAATCGACCTCTCCTCTTCTGACAACAAATAATCATTAGCTATTAACAATTGAACAATCTTTCGGTTATTAGGGATTATAGTATCTATACACCTATAGTCCCACATTTTAACAGCATCAGTAAGTAGATTGTTTTTCTCAGGACAGTGTGGTCCATATGTATTAAATATTCTTCTATTCTCCCTGAGTAAAGAATGGACCCTTACACCCAGTTCTCCTTTGTCTTTACAAACGGGAACAGCGAAGCACGATGCAATCTTACCTGAATGTTCTTGCTTCCATTTAATTAGAGAATCAACCGGAAACTCAGAGGGATTCTTATCAATTATTGTATGACAAGTCGGACAAAGCAAGATTATGTTTTCATAGCCATCTCTTTCGCTCAAAGGTTTATCCTGCTTCCCTCTCGGCCCACCTTCTTTTTGCCCTATTATGTGAGCCAATTCATCAAAACTTGTTACTCTACCACTGTCGAACAACTCAGTAAGTCTGCAATTACAGCTTGGATTTTGACAAAACCCTCCCGAGTCAAAGTAAAGTAGTCTCTTAACTTTGTCTGAAATACTCATAATACCTCCTGAAATATGAAATGTAAAAATTCTTAGCGTTTTCGTCTAACGTTCCCGGTATTCCCGACATGCCCGTCCCTTTGGGCTGGCGCAAGACTTGCCTCATCCTTTATACTTATTCCCAATTGCAAGTCTTGTGACAGAGGTCATGTGGGCGGCAATCTAAAAATTATACCCCACCGCCCCTTGCGGGAATACTCGTGTTAACTGAAGTCCGTCGAAGATAGCCTTAGCCTTTACCCTACCATTACATTAACCTCATAAAACAATAGCAATTTCATTTATTATACAAAATTAGTGCTCTTAATAATATCTATTAGGCTTAAAATTATAACAATATCCAAAGCGATCATATACCCTATCAACTGCAACTTCAAAGTCATTAATAATGCTTTTAAGCCGAGTATCAGTAAGTGAAACGTCCGTTAAACCTGAATGAACCACATGATTTCTAAGATCAATAATAGAATCTATTGAATCATATAGTGACCTTTTTCTTTTTCTATATGGTTTTCTAAGGGTCCCAGAAATATCAATGCTGTCATCAATCAATTTAAAATTTTCTGCAATAACTTTAGGCCTTTGAAAAGAAAGGTTATCACCTATTGCTTCCTCAATTGTTAATTCTCCATTAGAAATGCTTTCTAATTGTAGCGGTGTAATTTTAACTGATTTGAGTATTCTATTTTTGTTATTACAACACTTAACAAGGACAACAAAACTTGATTTTAAATAATGTTCCCATATTCCAACAAGGAATGGTATTAATAAATTATTTGAGAAGAATCTAGGATTCATATTATCAATATAAACTAAACCAGTAGGCTCCTGCCGAGAGATTTCTCCTTCTAGATTACGTGAATTAAGATAAATCTTTGGCTTAATTAACGCATTATGATAGACCCATCGTGCTAGAAATAAACCAGACTCACGTTTTGTTGGAGGTTTAGATTCTGGATGCCAATATCTATTTCTCCCTGCATCAGTTGTAAAATAACCTCCGAATAAATCGCGAAGATATTTAATTGTTTTATTCTGCTGTACTAAATCCCAATAACTTCTTCCTGCTCTCGTTCTTGTTGTGACAGTAATTACATCATTTTCTTTAGAAATATAAAGTTCAATTCCTACATAAGACTTATACTCATTCTGTTCACTCCAGAAAAAAGCATCTGTTTGGTTTGGAGTTTTTAAATCATCTTGAAATCGCTCGTAACCGAGAAGATTAATTATTTCTCTAACCTGTTTAAGCGTCGCTTTATCTCCTAAAATGTTTTCTGATACATAGCTCACTAATTACACCTACTCTCACTTTTCCTAGCTTCAGTATCAAGTTCTAGACCAGAGTTGATTTCCTAAGCACTGGGAGTCCTTTAAACAGCAATTATCCATATTAATAAAAAAATAAACCCAGGATTTCAGTTAACGTCCTAGCGATACACGAACTTTTTGGCTGGCTTGTCCTTTTGCTATCCTTCATCCAGCTCAAATGCAAAAGGCATGACGGCCGAAAAGTTAGGTCGGAGCGATAGCGGAGCCGTGTCATCGCGTTGTTAGGCGAGGTGCCAACTTAACCTTTTAACCAATGATAAATTAATTCACCTTGGTTATATAAGAGTGCAAATTAATCTTTAAACTTGCCAATTTTCTCTTTTTAGTACAAAAAATTTCTTAGTTAAAATATTTTGGTTTTACAATGTCTTTTTATTTCTACGTCCCTTAATAAATAATGTCAAAAAATAAATAGCTGTTAGTACCCCGAAGCCAACCGTTCCTAAGAATCCAAACACTTGGTAGCCCGCGTTGGACATATCCATTTGTTCTTTGGAATTTCCGTAGATCCAAACTATTAAAGAAGCTACCAATCCAAGATTCAATATTAAACCAGTTAAGTTCTTCATGTTCTCGTCCTCCTTCCAAACACTGCACTAACCTTTAGTTGATTTACACCTGACTTCATCCATTTATCGTTATACCGAACAAAACCGAATTCAGACACTAACTATTGGGCTAAAACACAATATCCTATTCTGATACCGGTTAATTAGCCCCGATATTGGCATTTCGCCTAACATTGGATTACCGACACCCCGTCGCGAACACCACTAAATTCCTAGGTGTTACCGACATGGTGTCGCAAATATTTACCTATCTATCCCATACCCAACTAATTAAGTCTTTTACTATACAATCCGGAATATATTTTATTAGACACTATTTCCCTTTTTTCTACATTCCAGATTAAAACCCTTTAATTAAGGAAATATTTGCATATTCATCCCTTTGTGCTCCTAAAAAGCACAAAAAAATAACTTCACATATTGTGAAGTTAAGAAGTAGAGTTTCTTCTCTGGAGGAATCTTTCCAGAACTACTATTATTTGATACATAACAGAGGCTGCAATAGCCAATAGGAAGACACTGGTCATTACTAGGTCTAGCCGGAACACCTGGCCCCCATAAACTATTAGGTAGCCCAAGCCGGACCGGGAAACCAAGAATTCCCCGACTATTACCCCAACCCATGACAAACCCACGTTTATTTTTAAAGCAGATATAATAGTTGATTCGCTAGACGGCAGGACAACTTTTCTCAGCACCTGCCACTTTGTAGCGCCAAAGGATTTAACCAATTTGATTTTGCTTTCTTCCACTTGAGTAAAACCGGTATAAACCCCTATGACGGTTACAATCACCGAGATTAAGAGAGCCATGGTGATAATCGCCGGTGGCCCATTACCGATCCAAACGATTAAGATTGGGCCCAGGGCTATTTTAGGCAGACTATTTAATACTACTAAATAGGGGTCCAACACTTCTGCCAAAAAGTCTGACCACCAAAGAGCAACCGCTATTAGGGTACCAATGATCGTACCGCTGATAAATCCAATTACTGTCTCCAAGACAGTAATTCCTATATGCTGGTATAGAAAGCCTTCTTGATGCAATGATATTACGGTTTTTATAATTCGGGAAGGCTGGCTGGTGATAAAGGGGTCTATCCATCTTAAATTACCGGCTATCTCCCAGAAAATAATAAAGGCTGCCAGCAAGGAAATTTGGGTCCCAATTACCTTATACCGATAGTATCTTCTGGATGCCAGGTACTCTTGGTGCTCTTTAGAACTAGGCTTGCTTAGCTCCTTACCGCTGTTACCTGACATGGACATCAAGCTCCTTCCAAATTAAATTAAAGTATTGGCGATATTCAGGTGCTTCCCGGCACTTCATCGGGGCTGTTTCTAAACAACTAAGGTTGATTGTATGCTCACTTTTAATAGTAGCCGGTCGTTTACTCAGCACTATTACTCTATCTGCCATACTGATGGCTTCGCCAATATCGTGTGTTACCAGGATGGCTGTTTTGTTTTCTTTAGTAATAATTTGTTTTACTTCATCAGCCATGACTAATCTGGTCTGATAGTCTAAGGCAGAAAAGGCTTCGTCCAACAGCAAAATGGTGGGGTTGATGGCCAAAGTACGAATTAAGGCCACTCGCTGCCTCATTCCTCCAGACAGCTGGCTGGGGTAAGCTTTCCTAAACTCGTACAAGCCGTACTCTCTTAAGAGCTTCTCCGCAAAATCCTTTGTCTCTTTTGTTAACTTTGATTGTATTTCAAGACCCAGAACAACATTATCCCAAACATTACGCCACTCAAAAAGTTGATCACTTTGAGGCATATAGCCTACTGCCGGGGTGGGTCCGGTTATTTTTTTTTCATTAATTATTACTTCGCCAGAGGAGGGTTTAATAAGGCCCGCTATAATATTAAGCAAGGTGGATTTACCGCAGCCGCTGGGTCCTACAATACTAATAAACTCTCCTTGGTAAACTGATAGGGAAAGGTTGTAGAGGGCTGCAATCTCACCCTCAAGGTTATGATATTTCATCCAGACATCCTTTATCTCTACCAAGGGTTTTGCCCTCATACACCTTCACTCCTTCCGGTAACCAGTAGCTTTCTACTATTTTCCTAAGGATCTAATGGCTTCTTCAGCATACTTATTAGTTACCACCTCATCATATGGGGCCCGCTTATCAAGTTCGCCTGACAGTTCCATTACATCTTGTAATCTGATAAAGGCTTCCTCGGTAAAGACAGGACTCTTGGCCCAGGCATCAATTTCCTTGTAACGTTTGGCTACTGTAGTCAAGTTTGCTTCATCCGCATCAGGAAAAGATGGCTTAATTGCCTTGGCTATTTCTTCAGGAGAATTTTCGTCTACCCAAAGTTGTCCTCGGTAAATGGCATTTGTAAATTTTTGAATTACATCTTCATTTTTTTCCATATAACTCTTGCGTGCAGAAAAGACAGTATACGGAATTTCACCACTATCCATTCCTATGGATGCTACTACAAAGCCTGCACCTTCTTGCTCAAGGGCGGCTGCAACTGGCTCAAAAAGAGTTACATAATTCCCTGTTCCTCCAGTGAAAGCTCCGGCCATTAGGGCGAACTGGATATCCGTTAAAACTTCCACATCTTTGCCCGGAATGATACCCTTATTCTTAAGTACATATTCCAAAGTCATTAGGGGCATGCCGCCTTTACGGCCACCGATAATCGTCGTACCCCGAACTTTATCCCAATTGAAGTTGGGATCTGGCTCCCTAGCCACTAAGAAGGAACCATCTCGCTTAGTTAATTGAGCAAAGTTTTGTGCATAATCGTCTTTCCCCTGATTATAAACATAAATAGATGCTTCCGGTCCCATAAAGCCTATGTCTGCATTGCCGGAAAGCAGAGCAACCATCACCTTATCAGCGCCCTGACCGCTAGTTAGTTCTATTTCCAGTCCTTCATCCTCAAAATAGCCCAGGTTAATCGCGGCATACAATGGGGCATAAAACACTGAGTGGGTTACTTCATTGAGCCTAACTTTAGTTAACTTGTCATCCTTTGTACTACAGCCACTTAGACTGCTGGCTACTAATGCTAACACTAGCACTAAAGCCAGTACGGTAAAAATTTTCCTCATAGACATTCCCCTCCTAAAAATAAATCGATATATTAACATATTATTGGAAAGGCTAACCGGGTGTTACTTAATCATGCCCAAAGCTTCTAAACAAAATATTCCAATATTTTTTTACATAGCAAAAAACCTTACCAATAAAGGTAAGGTTTTTTTATTTGCCTGGCAACGTCCTACTCTCCCAGGACCCTGCGGTCCAAGTACCATCGGCGCTGAAGGGCTTAACTACCGTGTTCGGTATGGGAACGGGTGTGTCCCCTTCGCCATCATCACCAGACTACATTTTCTTTTTTTATTCATCAGAATAAGACAATATACGTTTTAGCAAAGGTGAAAGGTGTTACCGCAGCGGGACTTGATACGTAGTACTTTCCGAATCTTCGATTCGGTTAAAAGTACTAGTGAGGTCCAGAGCGTAGGTAATATCTTTTACCTTGACCCAAAGGTCTTATTCACTGAAAACTATACAGAGCTGTAATTTA
>JUEG02001203.1_pt1 | contig 33833 bp, 44 predicted proteins | sample 432341 | NCBI WGS metagenome assembly JUEG02 (sample SAMN02953476, study PRJNA257561) | rock porewater metagenome | biome: terrestrial; feature: Opalinus Clay rock; material: porewater; isolation source: Opalinus Clay rock BIC-A1 borehole | place: Switzerland: Mt Terri URL, St-Ursanne ... | reverse complement strand
TCATTGGCATAAAGGAATTTAACTTTTTCATTATCGTTTAGTTTAAAAAAGTTTATTAAACAGGCCTCAACCAGGTGACTAAGGTAAAAGCCAGTGTCCTCTGTTAACTCGACTAGTTTTCTATTGATTCTTATGCTCTGTACTTGTTTTTCTCCGTCTTCAAACTCCCTTAACTTTGGCATAATATCCCTCCTTTGCCACAATATTAACACAATTCAGTATGTAATGCAATAATGTAGTATAAAAAGACAATATGGAACATAAAATCATTTTCGAGCTTATCAAATTACAAAATCAATTTGGGAGGTACGGAGATGATGACACATATAAACAGGGGTTACCTTTAAAAGCAGTTCCTTTTTCACATCTGACACATTACAACAATTTTCGTCAAAGGGTAATTGGTGAAATTGTAGAATAAAGAATGTATGTTAGGCCTAGAACGAACTATCCTTCAGGATAATAAAACCACAAATTAGGGGAGTTGGAATATTATAGAATGTTTTGCAAATATGTCAGGGCGGATAATAAAAATATGGCATGGATAACAGTGCTGCTAAGGAAAACTAAAAGTAATTGTAGGTAAACATCCATTAACCATAAAATCATAATTGCCAAAGGATGCCTTATGAAAATAAATTAAACATCATGGCAATTGTACTTGATTGCCCGCACACTTTAAACATGGAGGTGAGTCTATGTGGTCCATTATGGGAATCTATCAATAGTAGGTCAGAAAATGTTTTTAATAAATAAAGAAGTAATTATCCTTAAACTGTATAGTGAATTTAATCTAGCAAAGGTTAAATATATAAACAAAAATGTTAAATTTATTGTAGATATGCATGCCCTTAGTAGAGAACCAGATCTGTCAAATACAATTTCTATTAATGTATTAGGTGGGGTGAGCATATGATATTAGATTTTATAGAAGGACCAATAGATGGAGATTCCTGGGAGGCCTTATGTGATTCTTGCTATAGAATTAGATATCAAGATGTTCATTATCAGAAAGTACAAGCTATCTTTGGCGGTGATGGTGGAATAGAAGGCTTTACGAGAACAGGTATAGTTTATCAATGCTATTGTCCCGAACGTGAATATAGTGATGACGGATTATACGACCACTTACGGGATAAAATGACACAAGATATAGGTAAACTGATTAATCCTACTTATGCAAAGAGACTAAAGAATTTAGGTATCACTGAGATAAAAGAATGGCATCTTGTTACCCCTGAGTATAAAGATTCTAGGATTTTACAACATGCTGAAACAAAAAGGCAAGAAGTGTTATCTCTTAAAAAAGGCTATCCCCTACAATACGATTACATTCATGATGATTTTGTAATAATAATAAAGGTCGCAGAAGACTTTAGAGTAGAGTTAACTAGAATTATTAGAGGAAAATTATCAGATGTAAAATTAAATTTAGCTATACAGCATAATGGAGAAGTTGATTGGTCTCAATGCACTTCAGAAAAAACAGATAATATCAAGAGAAAAGTAAAAGCTGTAATGAATATAACTTCTGAAGATGATGAGGATTACAAAGATGTAGTAAACACTTATATCGAGGCATATATCAAAGGATTAGAAATCCTGAAAATTTTGCGTATCTCCTACTCAGAGGTCTATGAGGATATCTATTTGCTCGAGCAAAAGTACAAACGTGAGGTCTCCACTAAAACAAAGTTAAACACAAATAGTTCGATAAATGCGCAACTGTTCTATCAGATATTAGATGATTTTGAATGCAAATTAAAAAGTGAATTTTCTTATTTTTCAACCCCCTCAATAATGGAGTTGAAAATGGACTTGATTAGTGGCTGGCTAGCAGACTGTTCAATGCAGTTCAGAAGTAGGTGATTTTTTGGATAGTTATTTAATTGCTGAAGAGATTGTTTTTAACGAGAAGCCTGACGCAGTTCCATTCAATTATCGTATCAGTTATAAAATAGGACAACTATGTCTAATACTTTCGATATGTTGTGGACGTAAAGGTTGTTCTATTTACAAACTCCATATGATTTCAATTAGTTTATACACTAAGCAAGAAATGAGAAGGCTTAAAGATTTTTGTGAGAATATATTGAGTTCTTATACGCTAGTACGATTTGATCCTGCGGTTAACCGTGCCGTTAAATATGCGATTGCTGATGGATTAATGTTTCAACAGACGAATGGCTTGTTTAAGCTAACTCAAAAAGGAAAAATGTTTTCCGAAGCAATAAAGAAAGAAACCGATATTATGCTAGGTGAAAAAAGCTATCTCAATGACATATCAGATAAATTATCAGAAGACAGGATCAAAGGCCTAATTTCATTATGGAGGTACTCAGATGCTCCGGATAAATAGGATGAAAATATTGATTAGAACAGTTAACGGGGATTATGGCATTGATGAGTGGTTCTACTCAGGTTTGAATTTTATTGCAAGTGAGGATAATACATGCGGCAAAAGTTCTGTATTAGCAGCAATATATTATTGTCTTGGTTTGGAGGAAATAATCGGTGGACGAGGTGAAAAGGTCTTAACATCCGTATTTAAGAATGCTATTGAAGATGGGGAAAAAAGTTTGACAGTTTTAGAGTCTAGTGCATATTTAGAGATATTTAATGGTAGCGACACTATTACAATATACCGTTCTGCCAAAATGAATAATAGAGATAGTAAACTAGTTACTGTCTTTTATAGTACTTTTGAAAATATAAATGGTCCCGAAACCGATTACGAAGATATGTATGTACATATGCCGAATTCTGCAATAAATCAAAAAGGTTTCCATGCCTTTTTAGAAAAGTTTATTGGGTTAGAGCTACCTATTGTGCCAGCATCTGATGATTCAGAAAGGAAACTGTATTTACAGCTAATCTTTTCATGTATGTTTATTGAGCAGAAGAGGGGTTGGGCAGATATTTTTTCAGGAATGCCTATATTAGGCATTAAAGATTCTAAAAAAAGAGTTTTAGAGTTTATCCTAGCGCTAGATACAATAAATAATGAACGAAAAAAGAATCATTTATCAAGTATAGAAGCAAGGATTAAGAGTGCATGGGAAAAACTGATTCAAGATTTATCCATACATAGCAGCCGGGAATGGTGCACTGTTATTGGGATACCTAGATTACCCCAAATATTAGATGACGCTGTTTTGTCTAATATTCGTATAGTTATGTGTGATAAGGACCACACCCCGATTGATTTATGGATTGAGGATTTACAAAAGAAATACGATAGTCTAAAAACAACTAAACCTAAAGTTGTAGATAACTTTGAAGAACTTCAAGTTGAATTACAAGAAACTGAGAATTCTATAAATATGATGGAACAGAAAGTTAATAATGAACGCTCCAATCTTTTAAAAGAAGATGCTAGTATTAATAGTTTAGTTGATAACCTTGAAGTAATTAAAGCCGATTTAAGAAACAATAAAGATGCGATTAGACTACGAAATCTTGGTGCAAACATTGATTGTTTAACTTTTACAGAAGTTTGTCCAGTTTGTAATCAGGTACTACAAGATACATTATTGCCAAATCCAAATTTATATGAAGTAATGAGTATTGATGAAAATATCAATCACCTTAAAGCACAAAAAGATATGTTAGAGTTTGCTCTTGAGAGTCATAAAAAGAATAAAGATAGTCTAAAAGAGTTTATTCAAAACCTTGAAAGGAGATTATTCACTCTCCACCGTTTAGCAAAATCTATACGAAGCGATTTGTTCTCAGTAAATGATGATTTATCTGAAACCATTATATACAAGCGGCTTGAGTTAGGAAATAAAATTGAGAATCTTAATAAGTTGAAAGAATATGTATCTACTAGTAAGGGACAATTTAGAGATATGTCTCAGCAATGGACAGAATATTTAGGAGATAAGGCAACTTTACCATCTAATAAATTTTCTGATTTAGACAACCAAAAAATAGTGGCGCTTCAAAAATATTTTATAAGTAATCTAAAAAAATATGGATATAAAAGCGTATCTAATTTAAATGAAGTGAGTATCTCTAAAGAAACATATCTCCCTATTACAGAAGGTTTTGATATGAAGTTTGATTCATCTGCTAGCGATAATATTCGTGCGATATGGGCTTTTACGATGGCTTTAATGCAGACATCCACTCAAAGGCATGGTAACCATTCTAATATATTGATTTTTGATGAACCTGATCAACATAGTATAATCATAGTCGACATGGAACATTTTTTTAATAGCATTATTAATTTTGAAGGTATTTGTCAAGTTATAATTGGTATCACTATTAAAGATAGTGATACCAGAGCTGCGATAGATAAACTGGATTCTAGTAAATATAAAATTATTAAAATTGATCAAAAAGCCTTTACCAAATTTCATGAATTACCGGAATGAGGTATATTGTTTTCTACCACTGGAACGACGCCGAATAGGCGTTTTTTTTTCGCCAAAGCACTGTATTTTTTGAAAAACATTACCAATTGACAGAGAACCATCAGAATTCTATAATTATGTTAGCAAGCATGCTTACAAGATTATGTATTAGGAAAGGTTTGAAAAAATGAATAGTAGTGAACAAAAGTTTGGAGCACTTATTGCTGGCAAAAGAGCTGCAATGGGGATTACCTTAAGAGGAATGGCGGAAATGTTGGAGATTACACCTGCCTATTTAAGCGACATAGAAAAAGGCAGAAGAAATCCACCGGAAAAACGTTTGCTTGAAAAAATGGCAACTGAGCTTCGTTTAAGCGAGGAAGAGACAGACGATCTTTTTGACTTAGCTGGAAGAGGGCGAGATGAAGTACCACCTGATTTACCTGAATATATTAAAGCAACGGATATAGTAAAAGTTGCTTTAAGAAAAGCAAAAGATGTGGCAACTGAGGAAGATTGGCAGCAGTTCATAGACAAGCTTTCAAAGAAAGGAAATGCACAAGAATGATTGACATAAGATACAGGTCAAAAAGTAACGGGGTACCCGTTCTGAGTAAAGTAGACATGGATTCCATTGCTGAATTTATACTTAGGGACTACAACGAAAAAGTATTAAGTGAGCCATATCCACTAGACATAGACCGCTTTGCTGAATTCTATGTAGGGCTTCAAATGGATTATCAAGATTTGACACATAATCAATCCATCCTTGGAATGATGGTATTTAATAACTGCAAAGTTCCTGTTTATGATGCCAGTAAGCAAGAAGCAAAATACATATCCGTCTCTGAAGGTACGGCCCTAATTGACAACAGTCTACTCGATGAAGACCAGAGGCGACGTGGTCGCTTCACGGTGGGGCATGAGACCAGCCATTGGATCTTCCACCGTAAGAAATATCGCAGGAAAAATGAAAACCAGCTATCGTTATTCGGAGGAATTGAAGATAAAACAAAGCCGGTTATTATTTGTAAAACGGTCAATGTAGAAGGAATTGCCCAGAAAAATAATTTCAGTACCGACGAAAACTGGATTGAGTGGCAGGCAGATTATATGTCTTCAGCCTTACTTATGCCGAAGGTTACATTCACCATGGTCGTGCAGAACCTATTTAAGAAGGTTGGTATCCAAGAAGGGTTCTATGTAAAGGGGCAGGATAGCGACCTGGATATTTGGGTAGGGGAAATGCCCCGATACTTAGCAGATATTTTTGATGTATCCATCCAAGCGGCTACGATTAGATTAAAAGCCTTGAATTTTATCAGGGGAAAAACTGCGACTCAGCAGGGGGGACTTTTCTTTTCTTAAGTCTCTTTTTTTATCCATATGTTAGCATGTATGCTTACATATACTTGTAATAAATATTGAGGAAGTCAAATTGCTTTTTTTATTACCGCAGCTATATAAGTGTAAATACTCATGTAAGCACAAATGCTAAACAAAAGGAGAAAAAGGAAATGCCCAAACAAATTAAATGTCCTAATTGCGGTAAGCGGTTGCTTGATGTCCAGAAAGAGTCAACCGGTGAAATAGCCATTAAATGCACACAATGCAAGAAGGTTTATAATATCGAACTTAATATCCTGAAAATTAAAAACACCTAATTATACCGAGCAACGGAGTCAATTGAACTACCAAATAGCCGGATAGTCGCCAGGAAATGGCGGTTATCCGGCTATTTTTTTTTGCCTTTTTTCATCTTTCCAACTGAAAAGGAGCGCTTAAAGTGAAAATCAAGTATGAATTTATAACTGGTGAGGTTGTAGAAATTGAGGTTTCTGATGATATTTGTGAGGTTTCAATTGAAATAGAAAGGGAGATTTATAACAGTGACCGCAGGGAAACCCGCAGGCATGAGAGCTATAGCGATGACAATGATAAACAGGAAGTCTTAATAGATACGTCGGTTGATGTTGAAGCAGAGGTTTTTAGCAGCCTCGATTACAAGGATTTATATAGAGCAATCGCAATGCTCGAGCGGCAGCAGCAGGAGCTGGTAGATAAGGTGTTCTTTGAAGAGCGTACTATGGCTGACATTGCACGTGAAGAGGGTGTTTCTTCAAAGGCGATTCAAGACCGTGTAAACAAGATAAAGAGTCGGATTAGAAAAATAGTTGAAAATAATTTGATTTAGGGGGCTTCCTTTTGGTCTCTGCCGTGGCTTATATATAGAGGCACTTTTACAGCCTCAAAATGAGAGCCAAAGGAGGCGAAGAAAATGCAAACCATCAGAATTACAATCACCAGCGAAAAGCCTGCAAATGTTGTGTTTACTGAGAAAAAGCCTGAGTCCAAAAAGAAGAAGTCCCAACACAAGAAGCTTGAGGAGCTGCTTAACTTGATGCCAAAACAAGCAGTTCATGCTATGGCAAGTGAGGGAGATGAGCAGTCATGCGATTAAAAGCAGAGGTAGTAAGAGTGTTAATCAATCAAAACAACCTATCCCAGAACCAGCTTGCAGAGAGAATCGGTATTAGCAAAGGCTATCTCTCAAATTGCTTAAACGGTAGACGGGGAGCGGGACGAAAGTTGCTATCAGGGATATTATGGGTGTTTCCAGAGGAAAGCGTAGCAACCCTTACCACAGAAAGGCAGGTAGCCGTATGAAATTAATCTATGTGTGCAGTCCTTACAGGGGAGATGTTGAATTAAACGTAGCCAGGGCATGCAGATACTGCCGCTTCGTATATACGCAGGGTGCGGTTCCCTTTGCACCGCATCTACATAACACACAGTTTTTAGATGACTGCATACCTAACGAACGCGAAGCAGGTATATTGCTGGGACTTCATATGCTGCAGTATTGCGATGAGCTATGGATTTTTGGAGATAAGCTGACGGAAGGTATGGCATCCGAGTTAAAAGCGGCAAGGCAAAGGAATATCACAGTAAAATATTTTACGGATCGGTGTGATGAAAGGGAGGTTATAGGCAAATGAGCAAAAGCAAATTGGTACTGGCAGTGCTTGAGGATTTAAAGAGTCTTGCCATGAATCTTGAAAAACTAGCTAATGCAATTCCAGCAGATGAAGTAGTAGAAGAAGTAACATCGCCAGAAGAAGCAAAGAAGGTAAGCTTGGAGGTTGTGAGGGCAGTGTTAGCGGCCAAATCACAGTCAGGTAAGCAGCCACAGGTCAAAGCACTGATCACAAAGTATGGAGCCAAAAAGTTAACGGATATAGAGCCTGTAAAATATCCGGAACTATTAAAAGAAGCTGAGGCACTATAAATGGGAGCCCACGCTTTATTATCCGCATCAAGTTCCCATCGTTGGTTACATTGCAGTCCCTCTGCAAGACTGGAGGAGCAATTCGAAAATACCACCAGTGTGTTTGCAGCAGAAGGCACAGCCGCTCATGAGCTTTCCGAGCACAAGCTTAGATTGTTTCTAGGTCAGAAAAGTAAACGGCCTGTGAGCGAGTTTGACAGTGAGGAGATGGATTACTACACAGATGTTTACGTGGATTATGCCATAGAGCTGATTACCGCAACCAGGGCAAATTGCAAGGATCCAATAATTCTGATTGAGCAAAGGCTCGATTTCTCCTGCTATGTCCCGGAAGGGTTTGGAACCGGAGATCTTGTGATTATTGCAGACGGCACTCTAGACATTGCTGATTACAAACATGGCAAGGGGGTGGCGGTATCAGCAGAGGATAATCCTCAAATGAAATTGTACGCATTGGGTGCCTTGGCACTATTCGATAGCCTTTATGATATTCAAAGGGTGAGAATGACCATCTGCCAGCCCAGGCTGGAGAGCATTTCTACTTATGAAGTATCAGCGGACGAGCTTACTGCTTGGGCTGAAAAAGAGCTTAAACCCAAGGCGCAGCTTGCCATAAACGGTGAGGGTGAATTCCTTCCAGGCGAGCATTGCAGGTTTTGCAGAGCAAGACGTACCTGCAGGTCAAGAGCTGAGGAACATTTATCACTTGCACGGCATGACTTTAAGCTTCCTTCCTTGCTCACTGACGAAGAGATATCCGAGGTGTTGGGGCTTGCGGACAGGCTATCTGTATGGGCGGCCGATATTTACGCATATGCCACAGACCTATCAATAAGAGAGGATAAGGAGTGGCAGGGATATAAGCTGGTCGAGGGGCGAAGCAATCGCAGGTACACTAGCGAGAGCGCAGTTGTTGAAGCTGCAACCGCTGCAGGCTATACCGATATTTATAAGCATTCTCTCATCGGGATTACCGATATGGAGAAGTTGCTCGGCAAAAAGCATTTCAAGGAGTTGCTCTCAGATCTGGTTGAAAAGCCAGCAGGCAAGCCAACCCTTGTTTCAATATCAGATAAAAGACAACCAATCACATTAAAAAATACGGCCGAGGTCGATTTTAAGGAGGTCATTTAATTATGGAAAATATAACAAAGGTAGTAACCGGAAAGGTCAGATTTAGTTATTTAAACGCATTTGAGCCAAGGAGTATTAATGGTGGAGATGAAAAATTCAGTGTGTCACTTATAATCCCCAAATCAGATAAGAAGACCCTCGCTGAAATCAAAGGAGCGATTGAGCAGGCAAAGAAGGATGGTACCACAAAGTTCGGCGGTAATGCACCAGCTAATCTGAAGCTTCCCCTTCGTGACGGAGATGTTGACCGTGCGGATGACGAAGCCTACAAGGACAGCTACTTTGTCAACGCCAACAGCAAGGACAGGCCTGGCGTCGTGGACAAGAATGTCAAGGCGATTCTCGATCCCACTGAGCTTTACAGCGGGTGCTACGGCAGAGCGAGCATTGTGTTTTATGCCTTCAATCAAAACGGAAATAAGGGTATTGCCTGTGGATTACAGAATCTTCAGAAGCTATCCGATGGAGAACCTTTAAGCGGACGTAGCAGAGCAGAGGACGATTTCTCAACTGCTGACGATGACGACTTCTTGGCGTAATGAGAGTTTTATCAATCGACTTGGAAACGTTTAGCAGTGTGGAATTAGTCAAGGCAGGGGTGTATGCGTACACCTCTGTGCCTGACTTTGAAATTCTTCTATTTGCCTATGCCTATGATGAGGAGGAGGTTCAGCTTGTCGACCTGGCGAGCGGCGAGAAAATGCCGGAGCAGGTGTTTCAAGACCTGGAGGACGATAGCATAATTAAGACCGCCTTCAACGCACAGTTTGAAAGGACGACAATTGCCGCTTACTTCAACATAAATCTATCCCCAACCTCGTGGCAGTGTACAGCGGTACAGGCCGCAATGCTGGGTCTCCCGCTGTCCCTTGTGGGTGTAGCCCAAGTGCTCGGACTTGAACAGCAAAAGCTGAGGGAGGGCAAGGATTTAATCAGATATTTTTCTGTTCCCTGTAAGCCGACAAAAACAAATGGCAGCCGCACACGAAACTTGCCAGAGCATTCACCAGACAAATGGGAGCTTTTCAGGGCTTACTGCATAAGGGATGTGGAGGTCGAAAGAGCAATTAGAAACAAAATTAAAAGCTATCCCATAAGCCAAAAAGAACATAAGCTCTATATTCTCGACCAAGAAATTAATGACCGGGGTGTGCTGGTTGATATGGCTTTAGTGGAACAGGCGATTGCTTGCGACAAGCTTCATAAGCATGATACCTTTTCTGAAGCACAAGTCTTGACTGGGCTTGATAATCCAAACTCGGTAGCACAGCTCAAGGAGTGGCTTCTTGAAAATGGAGTAGAGGTGGAGAGCCTGTCAAAGAAGGCTGTTGCTGACCTTGCTAAAGAATCTGATGGAGAGGTAGAGCGGCTGCTTCAACTTAGACTGCAGCTCGCCAAGACCTCTATCAAGAAATATGAAGCGATCCAGAGAGCTCTATATCCGGATGGCAGGGTTCGAGGACTCCTGCAGTTTTATGGAGCAAATCGTACCGGCAGGTGGGCAGGACGCTTAGTACAGGTGCAAAACCTGCCTCAGAACCATCTTGTGGACTTGACCCTAGCAAGGGATTTAGTGAAGGCTGGGCGTTTTGATGACATAGAGTTATTCTTTGAAAGTATACCGAATCTTCTTTCAGAACTTATACGAACAGCCTTTGTTCCTGCCAAGGGGCACAGGTTTATAGTGGCGGATTTTAGCGCCATTGAGGCCCGGGTCATCGCCTGGCTTGCTGGTGAAAAGTGGCGGATGGATGTGTTTGCCACCCATGGCAGGATTTATGAGGCATCCGCAAGTCAAATGTTTAAGGTGCCAATCGAGGAGATAACCAAAGGCTCTCCACTTCGGCAGAAGGGTAAGATTTCAGAGCTGGCTCTTGGTTATGGCGGCAGTGTCGGAGCTTTGAAAGCAATGGGCGCTTTGGATATGGGTGTTACCGAGGAAGAACTACACCCACTCGTTACGGCATGGCGAGCGGCCAATCCAAACATCACAAAACTATGGTGGGATATTGACCGGGCAGCATTAAAGGCAGTCAAGGATAAATGCTCGCAAACAATCGGAAGGATACATTTCCGGCTCACGAGCGGGATTCTATTTATAACCCTTCCTTCTGGTAGAAAGCTGTCTTACATCAAGCCAAGGATCGAGATTAACAAATTTGGCCGCGAGGGCATCACCTACGAGGGTATTGGCGAGAGCAAGCGCTGGTGTAGGATTGATACCTACGGGCCAAAGCTTGTGGAGAACATAGTGCAGGCAACCGCAAGAGATCTGCTTGCTGAAGCAATGCTGTCGGTAGACAAGGCAGGCTATAAAATAGTGATGCACGTTCATGATGAAATAATAGTTGAGGCATCTGTCGGCACAGGAAGTATTGAAGAGGTGTGCGAGCTAATGTCCATAGTTCCAGCATGGGCAGAGGGGCTCCCCCTTCGGGCTGACGGCTATGAGTGTGAATATTATAGAAAGGATTGAGGTGCGGCAATGGATCAGATAAACCATCCCGAGCATTACACAGCAGGAGGCATTGAATGCGTTGAGGCAATAAAGGCTAGCATGACCATGCTAGAATTTGAAGGCTATTTAAAAGGTAACTGCATTAAGTACCTTTGGAGATACAAGAACAAGGGCGGCATTGAAAGCTTATATAAATGCGAGTGGTATTTAATCAGGCTAATCAATGAGCTGCAGGGGAGAGGAAAATGTCCCGGGGAGGTGGAGAAATTTGAAGCTGACGATAGCAACGGCGAACAGCCGTAGAGATAAAGTTTGGAAAAACATAGAGGTCACCTGGGAGGGGTTCATAGAGAAAGTTAAAAACACTATTCGAACATCTGAAAGTGTGGAGGAGTATAAGAGACTTCCGAAGGGAAAACAGGATGAAGTCAAGGATGTAGGAGGTTTTGTCGGAGGTAAGCTTCGTGATGGCAAGCGTAAGACCGGTTTTGTAGAGTTCCGGTCTATACTCACCCTGGACATGGATTATGCAGATCAGGGCGTATGGGAGCAGATCACACTCTTTTATGACTTTGCCTGCTGTGTCTATTCAACCCATAAGCATACTCCTGAGAAGCCAAGACTAAGGCTTATTGTCCCCTTGGCGAGGAATGTATCGGCAGATGAATATTCTGCTATCGCTCGAAAGGTTGCTTACGATATAGGCATTGAGCAGTTTGACGATACAACCTATGAACCCTCAAGGCTAATGTATTGGGCATCAACCTCCAGCGATGGAGAGTTTATATTTGAACAGCAAGACGGTGTGTTTCTTGACCCTGACAACATCCTCTCTGGCTATAAGGATTGGAGAAACTCAGGTGAATGGCCGGTATCCTCGAGGCAGGCTACTATTGTAAAAAGAGCAATATCAAAGCAGTCGGACCCGCTTGAAAAGGCAGGAGTAATCGGGGCATTTTGCAGAGCCTACTCCATCCAGGATGCGATCGACAAGTTTATTCCTGATATATATAAACCAAGCACTATGCCCGGAAGGTTTGACTATATCCCTGCCGATAGCACAGCGGGTGTCCTTGTTTACGATGATAAATTCGCCTTCTCGCATCATGCTACAGACCCGGCGTGCGGCAAGCTTTGTAACGCTTTTGACATTGTGCGTTTGCATAAATTCGGTGAGCTTGATGGAAAAGCAGATGAGGATACAACACCTATTAAACTGCAATCCTTTAAGGCCATGCAGGAGCTTGCTATATCGGACGAGGATGTAAAGCTTTTGCTGGCTACAGAGCGTCAGGAGCAGGCAAACAGCGAATTTACCCATACAGGAGATGACTGGCAGACGGGCCTAGAGCTGTTAAAGAGCGGTGAAATCAAGGACTCGTTATCTAATATTATTTTGATCCTCAGTCATGATCCCAACCTGAAGGGAGTTGCCTATAACCAGCATAGCAACTGTATTGATGTAAAGGGCAAGCTTCCCTGGAAGCAGGTCAAGGACGGTTGGAACGATTCCGATGTGGCTGGGGCAAAAGCCTATCTTGATAGTATTTATCATATATGGTCGCCTGGTAAGTTCAAGGATGCGCTCCTTGCTGTGGCGGCAGAAAGAGCCTACCACCCAATAAAAGAATACTTCGCAAGTCTACCCCAGTGGGATGGAGTTGAACGCCTAGACACCTTGTTGGTTGATTATCTGGGTGCTGAGGATAACACATATGTCAGGGCAATCATGAGAAAAACCTTATGTGCCGCGGTGGCCCGTATTTATCAGCCGGGCATCAAGTTCGACCATATTCTCGTGCTTAATGGTCCCCAGGGTATAGGGAAGAGCACTTTTTTCTCAAGGCTTGCCAGCAGATGGTTTTCAGATAGCCTGACCATATCGGACATGAAGGATAAGACCGCTCCAGAGAAGCTTCAGGGCAATATAATCCTAGAGATTGGCGAACTTGCCGGATTGAAAAAGGTGGATGTGGAAACCGTTAAATCCTTTGTGTCACGTACTGATGACAAGTACCGCCCAAGTTATGGGATGATTGTTGAGAGCCATCCCAGGCAGTGCATCATTGTTGGCAGCACCAATTGCGAGAGTGGCTTTCTCCGGGACATTACTGGAAACCGCCGGTTTTGGCCAGTCAGGGTAAGTAGTGACAGCAGAAAAAAGGCATGGCAGTTAACCGAAGTTGAGCAGGTATGGGCCGAGGCAATTATAAAATATCGCGCAGGAGAAGAACTGTTCTTAAAAGGGGAGGAAGCCCAGATGGCATTTTCACAGCAAGCGGATGCAATGGAATCGGATGAGCGGGAGGGCTTGGTGCGTGATTACCTGGAACGCTTGCTACCTGAGAACTGGAGCAGCATGGATCTATATGGAAGAAGGGATTTCCTTAAAGGTAATGAATTCGGTGGTGATAATGCTGTTGGTAATATAAGGCGTGAGCGTGTTTGTACGATGGAGATATGGTGCGAGTGCTTTGGAAAGGAAGCTGCGAATATGAAAAAGCTTGATGCTTACGAGCTAAATGGAATCATGGCAAAGATTGAAGGCTGGAAAAGGTACGATGAAAACAAAAGAGGCAACTTTAAATTTCCTATTTATGGTTCGCAACGTGGTTACATAAGAGTGGTGGTCAGTGCCAAATAGGCAAGGTGAGTATACGGACTTGACCACTAAAGAAAGGGTGGGCAACGGTAGCTAAGAAGTTAATAGTCCACCGGGGGCGACCACCGCTAGGAAGCCTGTAATATAAGCATGTTCGGACACTTAGTGGTTAAGACAACAAGATTTGTTATTGAGTATTAAATATAAAAGAAAAGCTTATGTATGCGTACATGTAACACGTATGTATACACACGTAAGGAAAAATGGAACACCTGACCACTTGTTTTGGATAAGGAAAGGAGCGTCGGATAGTGCGAGAGAGCTATATCGAAGAAAGCCTAACCCGTGCAGTAAAAAAGCGTGGAGGGCTGGCATTAAAGTTTGTATCGCCTGGGATGTCGGGCGTTCCGGATAGATTGATATTAATGCCAGGATGCAAGGCGGTATTTGTAGAGGTCAAATCGCCTAGTAAAAAGCTGCGGCCATTGCAGATAAAGAGAAAAGGACAATTAGAAGCATTAGGGTTTTTGGTTTTTTGCATAGATGATATTAAGGCGATTGGAGGGGTGCTGGATGAAATATGTGCCACATGAATACCAGAGATACGCAGAGCAATTTATTATTGAGCATCCTGCCTGTGGTCTGTTATTGGATATGGGCTTAGGTAAAACAGTCATTGCTTTAACAGCAGTTGATGAGCTGATGTTTGATTATTTCGAGGTTGCAAAGGTGTTAGTTATTGCTCCGCTTCGAGTGGCACAGGATACTTGGAGTAGAGAGTGTGAAAAGTGGGAGCATCTTAAGGGGTTTAAGATTTCAAAGGTGTTAGGTCCCGAAAAGGAGCGAAGACTTGCACTCCACCGAAGGGCTGACATCTACATCATCAATCGCGAGAATGTGGAGTGGCTGGTTAAAAGTTATAAATGGGATTTTGATATGGTGGTGATTGATGAGCTTTCAAGCTTTAAATCTCCATCGTCCAAGCGTTTTAAGGCGCTAAGGAAAATCCGATCTGGCATGAAGCGGGTGGTTGGGCTTACAGGAACTCCCGCTCCCAATAGCCTAATAGACCTATGGTCACAGATAAATCTTTTAGATATGGGCGAAAGGTTAGGGAGGTTCATCGGTAACTACCGAAGGGATTACTTTGAACCGGATAAGAGAAACAGGCAGGTCATATTCACCTATAAGCCAAAGGCTAATGCCGAGGAGGCTATATACAGGAGAATATCAGATATTTGTGTGAGCATGAAGGCCGTTGATTATATAAAGATGCCGGAGCGGATTGACAATCTAATTGAGGTATCTATGTCAGACAAAGAAATGACTCTTTATAAAAAGCTTGAGCGTGAAATGCTTCTACCCTTTGAAGATGGCGACATTGATGCGGTAAACGCTGCGGCACTATCGAATAAGTTGCTACAAATGGCAAACGGTGCTGTTTATGATGAAAACAAGGCAGTAAGGCTTATCCATAATAAAAAGCTGGATGCACTCGAGGATCTAATTGAAGCAGCAAATGGGAAACCCGTCCTAATATTCTACGGTTACATACACGACAGGGAAAGGATAGCAGAACGCTTCAAGGTCCGTGAGCTAAAGACCTCAGCAGACTTTTCAAGCTGGAACAACGGAGAAATTGAGATTGCTATTGCCCATCCAGCTTCGGCTGGCCATGGACTTAATCTCCAGGCAGGCGGCAGCACAGTTATATGGTTTGGTTTGACTTGGAGCCTAGAACTATATCAACAGGCTAATGCAAGGCTTTGGCGGCAGGGTCAAAAAGAAGCTGTAGTCATTCATCACATTATCACAAAGGGCACGATTGACGAGCAGGTTATGCAGGCTTTGGAAAGAAAGCAGTCTGGGCAGATGGCACTGCTCGATGCAGTCAGGGCAAGAATTGGAGGTGAGGGTGTTGATAGCGTGGAAGTACCTGGACAAGCAGCAAGCTACTCTTAATGCTTTGGGTGATTACAAAAACATGGCTGCTATTATCGAAATAACTCCGACCGAGATAAAAAACATCAAGGATGATATGTCGAGCCCTCGCAGCTCAAATTATGACGGGATGCCGCACACAAGAGATCCGCAGAGCGGAGAGAATATACTCTGCAGCGTCATTGACAAGAGTGATGTTCTTCGCAACAGGTATCAGCAAGCCGTTGAGTTTATGTCCTGGTTTAATCCGGCTTGGCTTGAGCTAAATGACGAGGAGCGGCTTATACTGGAGGAATTCTATATGCGCGAGGGCAGTAAGACTAATGCTCTTGAGAATATATGCGAGCTGCTTCACATAGAGAGAGCCCAGATTTACAGGCGTAAGGACAAGGCTCTGAATCGCCTGACTATATTCCTTTATGGAGCATGAGAAAATCGTTGAAGTTTCTTGCTATTTTGGATATGATTACAAGTAATTACACTTTAGCTTATAGGTGTGCAGAAACGTAGATTTATAAGGGTTAATATGGAGGCGTACAATGCTAACTAATAAAAATGATTCTCATCAGATTAAGGAAATAAAAAAAGGTGAGATCTGCTATAGTGAAATTGCTATGGATTCTACAAAAAGGCGATTGGTTGATACATCAGCCATTGCAAAGAATGTCAAAAATCTAATGAATATTCTTAACCCTACTATTTTAAATATTGATAATGTTAAGGAAGTTATTAACCCAGATATAAGGTACGTTGTGCAGATCTCGAAAGAGATATTGGGCAAGATGGATAGCGGCGAGTTTGATTTTATGAAATCTGGTGGAGAGATTATAGCAAATATCGTAGATAAAACTCGCCCCAGAAGTCCTGTTGTTAAGCAATTGAGAGTTGCAAAAGAATTTGTTGGTAATCCCCAAGCATTAGCAGCAGTTGGGCAAATGACACAAAATATTGCTATACAACAGCAGCTGGCGAGTATTACGCAGAGATTAGACGAAATTGCAGAAAAAGCAGAAAGAATCTTATCCGGACAAATGACAGATAGACTGGGATTTATTTATGGGTCGTGGGATACTTATCAACAAGCACTATGTATAAGCAATGAAGAGTTGAGCAATGTTTTGAAGCGAGATGTTATTCAATCACTGAACATTGGAAGACAACAATTATTACAGTATATTGAATCTCAAGATAAGTTTTTCATAGAATTGCCAAACACAAAGCTTAGCGTTTTTTGGGAGAATATCAATGGTAAACTAATTAAGGATTGCGGAGATGTTCTTAATTCATGTAATCAGGCATTGGCGGGAATAGCGTTATCAACTGCTTTATTAAGTAGTATTTATTTATCCTATGATGAAACTAATGTTCTTGAAGTGATTTCTAAACCACTAAAAGAAATGATAGAAACTAGGAGAGAACATTTTTTGCGGGTAGCTGATATTGCAGGGCAGCAAGACAAACCTTTCGAATGGGTTATAAATCCGAGTGAATCAAAACACTTTTTAGACGAAATAAAGAATCCTGTTAAACTGTTAGGCGAGGATGTTATTGAAATTGAAATATCCGGTGCTGAATTATTAAAAATACAGGAGGGAAATAACGATGGATAATACAAAACAGAATCAGACTAACCTAAATAAATGGGCAAAAGCTGGCAAATTCGTTGGAGATCTTGCAAAGGTAGTAGGTCCAGCGCTAGGAGCAATTGCTATTGCGATTATTACTGGAAAGAAAAGAGCATGAGAAAAACATGAGATGATATTAGGTTTTAGAGGTTATATAATAGTAGCATAGATAATTGTAAAATTACGAAAGCTCCAAGGCGTAAGCGCCAAGGGGCTTTTTCTATGTCTGGATAAGGTGGTTGAAATGAATAAATGCAAAGGCTGCATCTGGGCGACATGGATTTCTAGGACAAGGGTCTACTGTCCCTTCCAAACATGCATGAACGATAAGGCGGTGGGTCGTGATGCCAACAAAGCCAAAACGTCCCTGTTCGTACCCGGGCTGCCCGGAACTAACACCGGGGCAATATTGCGAAAAACACCAGAAACAAATAACCAGAGAATATAACCAGAGTAGAGGTAGTGCTGCCAGCCGGGGTTATGACGGACGTTGGCGCAAAGCGAGAAAGCTATATTTATCGTGGCATCCGCTGTGTGTGCTGTGTCAACAGGTGGGACGTATAACTTCTGCTGAAGTGGTGGACCACATCAAACCCCATAAAGGTGATATGACTTTGTTTTGGGAGGAGAACAACTGGCAATCCCTATGTAAGCCGTGTCATAGTGCTAAAACTGCCAGGGAAGATGGTAGATGGGGTAGGGGGGTATAAATCCCTACAAGGCAGTTCTTGGGGACCGGATGGGAAGCTTCGCGTGAAGTCGCAGAAGTATTAGGGGGATATACCCTCTATTTTTTTCGCTAAAGACGTAATCGAGAGGAGGTGAGCTGCATGGGAAAGCGTGGCCCAAAGCCAGGAAGTGGGGGGAGACCTACAAAGCCACTGGTAGATAAAATTGTGGAGGGTAATCCGGGTAAGCGTACGCTTAAGGTGGTTGAGTTCAAACATAATGAAATAGCGGAGCTGCCAGAACCGCCAGAATTTTTATTTGAAGCGGCAAAGGCAACTGAAAGGTGGCCAACTGCAACAGACATATATAAAAAAACAGTTGATTGGCTAAGCAAGACTGGTTGCCTTAAGTTAATTCCAACTGACTATATCGAGGAATATTCACTATGCAAAGCGAGATGGCTTGAGTGCGAACAGGTTAATGCAAGGGTAGGACTTCTAGCAAAGCATCCAACAACTGGGCAGCCTATGCAGTCACCTTATGTTCAAATGGCAATGACCTATTTAAGGCAGTCCGATGTTTCCTGGAGCAAGATTTATGAGGTTGTGAAAATCAACTGCTCTACTGAGTTTAGGCAAAATGGAACACCACACGATGACATTATGGAAAGGCTGCTCAGTAGCAGAAGGGGTAGATAAAATGGATATCCAAAAAATAGCTGTAGATAAAATAAATCATGCAAAATATAACCCCAGAAAAAACCTTAAGCCCGGGGACGTGGAATATGAAAAGTTAAAACGCTCCATTGAGGAGTTTGGTTATGTAGAGCCCGTCATCTGGAATAAAAAGACCGGAAATATTGTAGGAGGCCATCAAAGAGCAAAGGTTCTTGTCCAGCTTGGAGCAAAGGAAATTGACTGTGTGGTGGTTGAGATGAATGAGGATAAGGAAAAGGCACTAAACGTTGCGCTTAATAAAGTGAGTGGTGACTGGGATATGCCGCTGCTGACAGATCTCTTAAAGGATATTGACACCAGTGGCTTTGATGTTTCGCTTACTGGCTTTGATCTTGCGGAACTCAACGAGCTATTTGGCAAACTTGACACGACAGAGGATGATTTTAACCCGGACGAAGCCTTGGATGAAATTGAAACGCCAATAACCAAGCATAGAGATATCTGGCTTCTTGGAAAGCATCGCCTTATTTGTGGTGATAGTACGTCAACTGGCGATATTACTACACTTATGAATGGACATGAAGCAGACCTGGTTCTTACCGATCCTCCATATAACGTGGACTACGAGGGAGCAACAAAGGAAAAGCTGAAAATTCAAAATGACAAGATGAAGGATACTCAGTTCCTGCAGTTTTTAACCGATGCTTTCACCAGGATGTATGAGCATTCTAAAAAGGGTGCTGCCATTTATGTGTTCCACGCTGACAGTGAAGGGTACAACTTTAGAAATGCTTTCAAGCTTGCAGGCTATCAGCTAAGGCAGTGCCTGGTGTGGGTTAAAAGCTCAATGGTTATGGGACGACAGGACTACCAGTGGCAGCATGAACCAATCCTCTATGGATGGAAGGATGGCTCAAGTCATAAATGGTATGCAGACCGAAAGCAAACAACCTTGGTGAAGTTTGATAAGCCACACAGAAATGGCGAACATCCAACTATGAAGCCAGTAGGCCTTTGCGGATACTTTATTGCCAACTCCAGTAAGAAGGGTGATATTGTACTAGATCCATTTGGAGGAAGTGGTAGCACTCTTGTTGCCTGCCAACAGTCTGGGAGAACCTGCTATACCTCAGAGCTTGACCCAAAATACTGCGATGTAATCGTAAAGAGATATGTACAGCTATTTGACGGAGGCACAGATATATTTGTAATGCGTGACGGTACAAGAATTCCATATGCTGAAGCTAGTAAAAATTGACTGGACTATAACCCCTTTTAGAGTGATTAATGTACTACCGAAAGGAAAACACACGAAAAGGGGTACTGAGAATATGAAAAAAGAAGTATATTCCTTTAAAGTAACAGGAACTGAGAGAAAAGTAGTAGCACAAATAATTGCTAAAGCAACAAACCAAGCTGCTACCTATGCAGGGCCACCAAGCTTTGCGTATGAGGTCGGGGATATATCAATTGACCGAGCTGGAAGGATAACCACCTTAGTAGATGAATCACTAAAAAATATTCTAATAGAACTCAAGGAAAACGGTGTGGTAGCTGAGGGTTATGCCGAAATCACCATTTTAATGGATGAGCATACTGGGGTTAGCCTTAGGAACCTAGTTAATATCATTTCAAGCAAGGAGAAACTCCTAAATATGGCGCTTGGCAGAAGCGGGGAAATAATGCCCAAAGCCCTTATCGAAGCAGTCAATGCGGTAAGGCTTGAGGAAGCAGAGGATTTCGCCCTTGCCATAAAGGACCTGAGTACGGGTGGTTTAAGCTTTGACTCTAATCGCAAGACCATCAGCTTCAGCTTTTACAAAGCTACCCTTGAACTTGATATGATAAAAGCATATATGGCACTTAGCATAGCGCTTCATGAACAGGCAAAAAAGCAGAAATACTCAAGCTTCCTGCAGAAGGAAGTTGATAATGAGAAATATGCCTTTCGGTGTTTTTTGCTGAGGCTCGGCTTTATCGGCGAAGAATTTAAGACGGAGAGGAAGCTTCTGCTGTCAAGGTTAGAAGGCAATGGAGCTTTCAAGGTAAAGGCTGCCAAGGTTGAGGAGTTCAGAATCCTCCACGAAGTAACAGTCGATGGAGGGAATAATAATGAGAGCTAATTTTGTAAGAAAGGCAAGTACTATTGATGAGCTTAAGGCTGTTGCCATAAAAGGTGGAAGCGAGTACATCATAGAGGCGGTTGTTGAGCTTGAGCCAGAGGTATATGAGAATTTCATTAATAACCTTTTGGATGACTTTGACTTCATAGTACGGCAAAAAAGCAAAATGTTTGTGGACGGGGATAAGGTGTGGCACTGTGTTCTGGTCAAGGCAAAAGAAACAAGAGACGGAATATTGATCGAGAGCGAAGGGTATGATTACGCTCGCTACGCTGCCTATTTCCCTGGAGAGGAGGCAGTAAAATGAACGAGCTCGACTTTAGAGAGATTCTTCATGAAATCTTGGCTCTAGATATGGACGAGGAGGAGAGTTCAATTTCAAAAGCCAATACTTTTGGCGAAGCTGGACTCCTCACCACAAATGAAGGTCTGGTTATAAAAACCAAGGATGGCAGTGAGTTTCAGCTAACGATAGTTCAAAGCAAATAAGAAAATAACAAACATTTAGGGAAGCTTACGGGCTTCCTTTTTTGATTGCTGGAAATATAGAAAACGGAGGTGGTCGCCATTGGCCGACAGAGAAAGAATCCATATTTCGATAAAAACAAAGCAACCCATGCGACCACCTTCATAAACGCACTAAAGCATACCAAAGGTGAATGGTATGGTCAAAGTTTCGAGCTTATCGACTGGCAGCAACAGATTATCAGTGATGTTTTTGGTTGGATAAAGCCAAATGGTTACCGTAAATATAACACTGCGTATATTGAAATCCCAAAAAAGCAAGGAAAGAGTGAGCTTGCTGCAGCGGTTGCCCTACTCCTCACTTGTGGAGATTTTGAGCATGGAGGTGAGGTATACGGCTGTGCTTCTGACCGTCAGCAGGCATCTATTGTTTTTGATGTTGCAGTGCAGATGGTCGAACAGTGCCCGGCACTAAAGGCAAGGATCAAGCCGATACTCTCGCAAAAAAGACTGCTTTACAAGCCACTCAACAGCTTTTATCAGGTGCTATCGGCAGAAGCTTACACAAAGCACGGGCTAAACGTTCACGGAGTTGTCTTTGATGAGCTTCATAGCCAGCCCAACAGGAACCTATTTGATGTCATGACCCATGGTGCAGGCGATGCGAGAAAGCAACCATTAAATTTTATCATAACTACTGCCGGTACTGACAGACATTCTATCTGTTGGGAGGTTCACCAAAAGGCAGAGGATATTATCAAGGGTCGCAAGGTCGATCCTACCTTTTACCCAGTAATATATGGTGCTTCTGATGACGCCGATTGGACAAGCCCGAGAGTATGGCAGGAAACAAATCCATCACTTGGAATAACAGTCGATATTGAAAAGCTACATATCGCCTGTGAGAATGCAAAACAAAATCCGGCTGAAGAAAACTTGTTCAGGCAACTAAGGCTCAACCAATGGGTTAAACAGTCGATACGTTGGATGCAAATGGAGAAGTGGGATAAATGTGCTTTTGCAGTTAATCCCGAGGAGCTTGTTGGCCGTGAATGCTATGGCGGGCTTGACCTTTCCTCGACAACAGATATAACAGCTTTTGTGCTAGTGTTTCCTCCGATAGAAGAGGATGACAAGTATTACATTCTTCCTTTCTTTTGGATACCAGAGGAGAATATAGGGGTCCGTGTGAGAAGAGACCATGTTCCATACGATACATGGGAAAAGCAAGGGTTCATTAAGACAACTCAAGGCAATGTCGTTCATTATGGCTATATAGAAAGTTTCATTGAGGAGCTTGGCCTGAAATATAACATTAAGGAAATTGCCTTTGACCGATGGGGTGCTGTACAGATGACACAGAATCTCGAAGGGTTAGGTTTTACAGTCGTTCCTTTTGGACAGGGCTTTAAGGATATGTCACCACCCACTAAGGAACTGATGAAGCTGACCCTTGAGGAAAAGTTAGCCCATGGGGGTCACCCCATACTTCATTGGATGATGGATAATATATACGTTAAGACTGACCCTGCAGGAAATATTAAGGCGGATAAGGAAAAAAGCACCGAGCGAATTGACGGTGCAGTTGCGACTATAATGGCCCTGGACAGAGCATTAAGAAATCAAGGAAGAAGTGGAAGTGTTTATGATGAGAGAGGAATATTGGTGCTCTAGGGAATAAACCGAATTGTCTTTTGACATTGATTTGAGTATACTAATATTAGAGGTGATGATTTTGAAAATAAGGACTCCAAAGGCCACCAAGAGTGCAAGGATAATCTCTAGTGTTAGAGCATCAATGGCTATTGAAGGATTAAAACCAAGCTTATATGCCCAGACTATTGGAAAACAATATCTCGATGGTAAGATCAGTAGTAGAGAGGCTGTTGCAAGAATAAAGGAAAATCACGCTTCAAAGTTCGGGCGATAGAATGAGTAGTATATTTTCGACATATGACCCGATGGAAAGTAGACAATCTGTCTATTGCTATAAAGATTCCGATACACTAATCAATAAAGAGAATATTCGGGATACAGAAGCATTAGCTGAATATGAAGCGGATATAACACTGATTCGACAATACGAGCTTGAAACAGACCAGCCTATAATAGGAAGATATGGAATAACTCACTTGAAAAGAATACACAACTATATTTTCCAAGATATCTATCCTTTTGCGGGTAAATTTAGAATTGAGAAGATGTCAAAGGGGTCAACCCCTTTTTGTGATAATCAGTTTATTGAGGAAAACTTAGAAAATATATTGGGTAAACTAAAACAAGATAATTATCTACGAGGCTTAAATGCTGAGGAGTTTTCTCTAAAGGCAGCTTACTATATGGCTGAGCTTAATATGGTACATCCGTTTAGAGAAGGCAATGGTCGCAGTATCAGGGAGTTTATGAGACAATTAGCATTGAGTTGCGGTTATATCCTTGACTGGTCCTTAATCGAAAGTGAAACCTTATTAGAAGCAACTATCATCTCTGTAAGTGAAGTTTATGAACCGTTGGCGCATTGCATTTTTGAAGTAATAGAGAATAAATAAGACTGCGTAACAATAGCATCTGGAAACAGGTGCTTTTTTCATGCCCATTTTTAGGAGGTGAGGTAAAAATTCAGATACCTATACTGAGTAGATTATTTAAGACAAAAGATAAACCTGTGTCAAACTATTTGTTTGGTAGTGCATATACTTTTTTCTTTGGCAGCACTGCAAGCGGGAAAACAGTCAATGAGCGAACGGCGATGCAGACCACAGCAGTCTACGCTTGTGTCAGAATCATGGCTGAAACCTTGGCGAGCTTACCGCTACACACTTACAAGCACACAGCAGGCGGCAAAGAAAAAGCGACAAATCACCAGCTATATTATCTGCTCCATGATGAGCCAAACCCAGAGATGACTTCATTTGTGTTTCGAGAGACACTGATGAGTCATCTTTTATTATGGGGAAACGCCTACGCACAGATTATTCGAGATGGCCGGGGCAATGTGCTTTCACTTTATCCCTTGCTGCCCGATAAGATGACGGTGGATAGAACTTCAACTGGCGAGTTGTATTATGAGTACCAGAAAGACACAGGTACTGTGATTCTTCGAAGAGAGGAGGTTCTTCATATTCCTGGGCTTGGCTTTGATGGCTTGGTTGGTTATTCTCCCATAGCTATGTCTAAAAATGCAATCGGCATGGCAATAGCAACCGAGGAATATGGGGCTAAGTTTTTTGCCAATGGTGCTAATCCGGGTGGGGTCCTTGAGCATCCGGGTGTGGTTAAAGACCCAAAGCGAGTAAGAGAAAGCTGGAACGCCGTATACCAAGGCAGTAGTAACGCTCATCGTGTTGCTGTGCTTGAGGAAGGCATGAAGTTTCAAAGCATCGGAATACCACCGGAGCAGGCGCAGTTTATTGCTACTCGAAAGTTTCAGATTACAGAGATAGCTAGAATTTTCAGGATACCGCCACACATGATTGGTGATCTTGAAAAGTCTAGCTTTTCTAATATTGAGCAGCAGAGCTTGGAATTCGTAAAGTACACCCTTGATCCATGGGTAGTTCGCTGGGAGCAGGCAATTCAAAGGGCGTTGCTCTCCCCTGCTGAAAAGAGGGACTTTTTCATTAAGTTCAACGTGGACGGGCTGCTCCGTGGTGACTATCAAAGCAGGATGAACGGCTATGCAGTCGGCAGGCAAAACGGCTGGTTATCCTCCAACGATATCAGAGAGCTTGAAAACCTTAACCGGATCCCGGAGGAGCTTGGAGGTGATCTATATCTAATCAATGGCAACATGACAAAGCTTGCGGATGCAGGCGTATTCGCAAATAAAGCTGATACAGAGAAGGAGGTATAAACCCTTGAGTAAGAGATTTTGGAACTGGGTCAAGAACGAGGATAGCAGGACCCTTTACCTTGATGGAGCTATTGCAGAGGAAACCTGGTTTGGCGATGAGGTAACCCCTAGGCAGTTTAAGGCAGAATTAATGAGTGCAAGCGGTGACATCACCATCTGGATCAATTCTCCGGGTGGTGATGTTTTTGCTGCCAGTCAAATCTACAACATGGTCATGGACTACAAGGGCAAGGTCACAGTGAAAATTGACGGAATTGCTGCCAGTGCGGCGTCCGTTATCGCAATGGCTGGTGGAGAGGTATTGATGTCACCTGTGGCGATGATGATGGTTCACAATCCCATGACTATTGCATTTGGGGACACAGAGGAAATGGGAAAGGCCATTTCTATGCTAAGTGAGGTCAAGGAAAGCATCATCAATGCCTACGAGTTAAAGACAGGGCTTTCAAGGACGAAGCTGTCACATTTAATGGATGCTGAAAGCTGGTTCAATGCAAGAAAAGCGGTTGAGCTTGGTTTTGCTGACCAGATTATGTTTCTAAAGGAAAGTGAAGAAGCTCCAGTTAATGAAGGAGCAATTTTCAGCAAGATGACAGTGGTCAACTCTTTATTAAACAAGCTACCGCGCAAGGAAAAGCAAACAGGTACAGATATAACAATATTGGACAAGAGGCTTGGCCTCTTGAAATTATAAGGAGGGAAATTAAATGAGTAAAATTTTAGAGCTTCGTGAGAAAAGAGCAAAGGCGTGGGAAACGGCAAAAGCGTTTCTTGATGCAAAAAGAGGTAATGATGGACTTATATCGGCTGAGGATACTACAACCTATGAAAGCATGGAATTGGATGTTATCAATCTTGGTAAGGAAATAAACAGGCTGGAAAGACAGCAGACTATTGATTTAGAGCTTTCAAAGCCTATTAATTCACCGATAACCTCTAAGCCAGCAGCAAATGGGGAGTTCAAGAAGGGCCGAGCAACTGACGAATATAAGCAAGCATTCTGGAAGGCAATGAGAAACAAGAACAGCTTTGATGTCCAAAATGCATTGCAAATTGGCACTGACAGTGAGGGTGGTTATCTGGTTCCAGACGAGTTTGAAAGAACCCTTATTGAAAGCTTGGAGGAAGAGAATATCTTTCGACAGCTTGCCAAGGTTATTACCACCTCTTCAGGTGATAAAAAAATCCCTGTTGTAGCTTCTAAGGGGACAGCATCATGGGTAGATGAAGAAGGTCCAATTCCAGAATCCGATGATGCATTCACACAAGTGTCCATCGGAGCATATAAATTAGCCACTATGATTAAGGTTTCAGAAGAACTCCTTAATGATAGTGTTTTTAATTTAGAGAGCTATATTGCTAAAGAATTTGCAAGAAGAATTGGTGCTAAGGAAGAGGAAGCCTTCTTTATCGGAGATGGTACTGGCAAGCCTACAGGTATTTTCAATGTTACAGGCGGAGCATCTCTTGGGGTAACTTCAGCTACTGCAACAGCAATTACAGTGGATGAAGTAATGGATTTATTCTATTCACTTAAATCTCCGTACCGCAAAAAGGCAGGATTCGTTATGAATGATGCAACAGTGAAGGCAATTAGAAAGTTGAAGGATGGAAATGGTCAATATTTGTGGCAGCCATCAATTACTGCAGGTCAGCCTGATACAATCCTTAATAGGCCTGTGAAAACTTCAGCTTATGTACCAACTATTGCAGCGGCAGCCAAGACGATTGCTTTTGGTGATTTTGGCTACTATTGGGTAGCAGATAGACAAGGCAGGTCTTTCCAAAGACTGAATGAACTTTATGCTGCAACTGGGCAAGTTGGCTTTAAAGCTACCCAGCGAGTTGACGGAAAGCTGATCCTTGCTGAGGCCATAAAGGTGCTTCAGCAGAAAGCGTAGGTGGAATTATGAGTAATATAAAAAACTATGCAGAACAAGGCGGAGAGAAATGGGTTGTAAATGGGATCCTGGAAATTACAGCTGATGGCCAAATTACCATAAACGGTACACCACTTTCTAGGGCAGCTGTCCAAGCAGATAGTATAGCTACAACTGTAACAGAATTAGTAACGGATTTTAATTCATTGTTGGCAAAGTTAAAGGCCGCAGGTGTTATGACAGCAGATTAAAAGAAGGATGATTTGGAGGTGAGTGTATGGTCATATCTCTAGAAGAAATTAAAACACACCTTAGGATTAACCATAGCGAAGAGGATATATATTTAACTTCTTTGCTCGAAGCTGCAATAGAATATTGTGAGAATTTTACCGGCAGAGTTATTAAACAAAAGATTGTAGAGATTATACTAGACACTTTTCCTGCCAGAATCTTAAAGCTCCCCATTACACCAGTAATTGATGTTACCAGCATCAATTATACTAATTCAAAGGAAGAAGAAATTTACATTGAAGCATTAAACTATGTAAAGGTATTAGAAACAGAGCCACCACTAGTAGTTCATAAAGAAAGCTGGCCGCAAGATGTAATAAATATTCCTGGGAAAGTGAGGGTAGCAGTAAATGCAGGTTATGAAATTGCGCCCCAGAGCATTAAGCAGGCAGTTCTTCTTCTTTGCGGTCATTTTTATGAAAATAGAGAGGCGGTAAGTATCAAGGGGGAGCTTAAAGAGCTTCCTTTTTCTGTTTCTGCCCTTCTTTATCCATACAAAGTGTTCAGGTGGTGATGGGAATGAGAGCTGGAGAATTAAGACACAGAGTAACTATCCAGAAAGAACAGGGGACAACTAGGAACTCAAAAGGAGAACTTGTACCCAATTGGGTTGATATTGTAACAGTTTGGGCTGCAGTTGAACCTCTAAAAGGACGGGAGTACTTTGATGCTGAACAGGTTCAGGCCGAAGTAACCACTAGAATTAGAATGAGATATCATGCTGGGGTTACTCCAGAAATGAGAATTATTTATGGAACAAAAGAATTCGATATTTTAAGTGCTATTAATATTGAAGAAAAAGACCGAGAACTTCATTTAATGTGTAAGGAGTCGGTATAAATGTTTGAAGTAAAGCTGGAAGGTATTGATGATCTTAACAGGGCTCTAAAGGATATCTTGAAACAAATGGACCCAAATAAAATAGAACCAATACTTATGAGCGGGGCTAGAATTATAAGTAATGCTGCCAGACAAAAGGTCCCTGTTGGAAAAACGGGAAGGCTTAAACAGGCAATCAAGACTAAACAACTAAAAAGATATGGCAAAGATCCAGCACCGGCCATATCAGCTATCGACAGGAAGAAAGCCCCCCACGCTCATTTAGTTGAGTATGGAACTGGCCCTCGATACGGAAAGAAAGGCAAAAAAAGTTATCGTGGAAAGTACTTTGGCATAATGCCTGCTCAACCGTTTTTTAGACCAGCAGTTGATGAAAACAAAGCTAAAGTTGTTAAAAATGTAGTAGAAAAAATCAAAAAATTGGTCATGGGGGTGGTGAAGTGATCATTGAAGACGCATTATACAGTTATCTAAGTACCTATCCGGGATTGACTGTATTGATAGAAGATAGAATTTATCCGCTTACCAGACCGCAAAAAATAAAGGTTCCTGCAGTAACATACCAAAAAATAAGCGGACAGAGGCTTCATACATTTGCAAATGATCCGGGAATGGCCACCCCAAGATTTCAGTTTTCATGTTTTGCAGAAACCTATGATACGGCAAAGCAAATCGCCAAGCAGGTCCGGTTAGCATTACAGAACTTTTCCGGAACAATGGGTGGAGCTGAGGGAGTATACGTCGGAGCTGTTAACATTGAGGATGAGGTTGACCTATATGAAGAGGGTGCCGATGTTAACCGGGTAGATGTTGAGTTTATAATCTGGCACGAGGAGTAGGTAATATGTACACTTTTTTAGTTATTGTCATTATTTTTGTGCTTATTGCCTATAAAGTTCTACTTAATAGAAAAAGAAGAAAAGAGCCGGTAATTGAAGTTTGTGAGCATGAGGAAATAAATGATCTAAGTACTTTTGAAAATCCCTACAAGCGAAGGTGCAATAAGTGTGGGAAGGTTTTTAATAGTAAGAGGAGGGAATAATTATGTCTTTACCGGGTAAAAACGCACGGGTAAAAATTGGTGCAAATACAGTACAAGGGCTTAATGATGCCAGCTTCTCGGCAAACGGTGAGACTTTAGATGTCACTACCTTTGAAAGCAATGGCTGGAAAGAAAAAATTCAGGGACTTAAAGAATTTAACTTATCCGTATCTGGCTTCTATGAACCAACAGATGCTAACGGTCAGGTAGTTCTAAGGGATGCATGGCTTAATGGAACTGAACCAACAGTTGATTACCTTGTTGACGGTACTGTTGGTTTTAGGGGAACTTATTTGGTAACTTCTATGGAAATGGGAGCAAGTGCTAGTGGAGAGGTATCTGTATCTTTTGAGTTGGAGAGTACTGGTGCTCTTACTCTAGTGTAGGAGTGAAATAAAATGGTATATGCGGGAAAGTTAGCAAAAGTGCACGTAGCTGGAACACCTATAGTTTTTACAGATGAAGCAACAACAACTAGTGATAATTTGACATTTCAGATTATAGATAACGCAAAAAGGATATGGGATTGGGAAACTGCTATAACTGTTAAGGTTGATGCAGTATCAGTAACAACTGGTTTTACTATCAATAAATTAGAAGGCAAAGTAATCTTTGATACAGTAGAGGCGGGAATTGTGACTGTATCAGGAAAATATGTTCCTACGTCCCTAGCAGCTGAAGCTTTTGAATATTCTTTATCAATGGAATCGGAGAACCTTGATAATACCAGATTTCTTGATGAGTATAAAAAAAGAACCCAGGGTTTACGATCAGCATCAGGGAGTATTAGTCAATGGGTAACAATAGATACCTATTTTATTGATGCTTTAATAGCCGGTAAGCCGGTAGTACTGGAGCTGTATTCCCAAGCCTCGCTGAATCCATTTAGGCTTTTCGCAATATTAGAAGCCGATGAAATGCAAGCAGCTGTATCAGGTGAACAGGATGAAAGTGTAAGCTTTATTAGTACCGAAAGGATGATAATTTAATGAGTTTAAGAGATAAGATATTAAATGCAAAAGATATTCAGGAAGAATTAGTTAAAGTACCTGAATGGGAAGTTGAAATACTTGTACGGGGAATGACAGGAATAGACCGCAATAGGATCTTGGAGAGTTGTGTTAAGGTAAATGCTAAAACCAAGGAAACAAAAACAGATTTAGTAACATTGTATCCGGAAGTAATTATTTGTTGTTCTTATGATCCCCAGACAAAGGAGAAGATTTTTAGCCCTGAGGATAGAGACGGCTTAAGCAAAAAGAACGGTAAAGCCTTGGATACAGTTTTTAAGGTTGCGGCTAAGCTGTCGGGATTGAACGAAGAAATGGAGGAAGCGGAAAAAAACTCCTAGAGCACCCAGAAAAGGTATTCTATTATGAACTGGCAGAACTTCTGGGTTATGTAAGCATAAATAAAATGTTAATAGAAGTTTCAAGTAGAGAGCTTTCCGACTGGAAGGCTTATTTTAGTATAAAGAAAAAGCAAGCGGAGAAAGAACGGAGAGAAAAAGAGGCTAAACAAAAAGCAAAAGGATTAGGGACATTGTAGGGAGGGGATACCCCTCCTTTTTTGTGTAACTGGCTAAAGAAAGGGGTGTAAATTGTGGCGACAATAGCAAACTTAATGGTTCGTGTAGGTGCCGATTTATCTTCCCTTCAGGCAAATTTGGATAAGGCCAGAAAAAGCCTGGATAAGCAAGCAGCTCAATTTAAAAAAGTCGGCAGTACGCTAACTACCTCTTTAACCTTGCCTATTATTGCAGTTGGTGCTGGAAGCGTAAAAATGGCTGCAGATTTTGAACAATCTATGGCTAATGCTGCAAGTGTTTCCGGCGCTACTGTTGAGGAATTTGAGAAAATGAAAAAAGTCGCCAGAGAAATGGGTAAAACTACAGTCTTTTCTGCCAAAGAATCCGCAGATGCAATGTATTATATGGCCAGTGCCGGTTGGAAAGCAAATCAGATGGCTGTTGCAATTAAACCTACTTTAGACTTAGCAGCTGCAACCCAATCGGAATTAGCTTTTACAACAGATACTGTTATCGCAACATTAAATCAGTTTGGACTAGAAGCTAAAGAAACAGAAAGAATAGCTAATGTATTTGCAGCAGCTATCGGTAATTCACAGGCTACACTAGAAAAGTTAAGTGGTTCAATGCGCTATGTAGGACCAGTTGCCAACTCCTTAGGAAAATCTGTAGAAGAGACCGCGGCAGCACTTATGGGGCTGTATAATGCAGGGTTTAAAGGTGAGCAAGCAGGTACTGTCTTAAGAGGTGCTTTATCTAGATTGATGAACCCATCAAAGGAAGCAATGGCAGCTATAGATTCCTTAGGGTTATCATTTGAGCAAATTAATCCCGCAACTAATAGTCTTGCTGATGTAATAGGGGTCCTAGCGAGCAGAGGGATAGATACTGCAACCGCTATTAAAATATTTGGGCAGGAAGCAGGACCAGGGATGATGGCTTTAATTAACCAGGGTAAAGAAGCATTAATTAATTATGAAGCCGCAATTACAGGCACAGATTCTGCGAGTGTTATGGCTGCAAAGCAGTTGGATACATTAAAAGGGCAATTAAAGCGGCTTTTTTCCGCTACTAGTGAAGTAGCAATCCAATTAGGAGAAATCTTGATCCCAATTATCGGGGATTTGGTTGATAATTACATAATGCCCGCTGTACATTGGTTTGGAGGTTTAAGCGAGAATACAAAAAAAGTAATATTAGTAATTGGGGCACTTGTCGCAGCTATTGGCCCATTATTCTTAATAATTGGACAGGTTATTTCGGTTGTATCGGCTTTATCCTTGGCCTTTAACATAGGGATTGGTATTATGGCAGGAATGGTTGGAGCAGTATTTGCGGTCATAGCAGCTGCGATAGCACTGTGGATCTATTGGGATGAAATAACTAAATTCTTAACGACAGCATGGGAAAAAATGCAGGCTGCCGCAATTCAAATATTTGAAGATATCAAAAGGAACGTAACAGAGAAAACGGAAGCAGTTAAGCAGCAATTATTAAACAATTGGGAAAGCATAAAAACGGGTGCTATAAACATAGTAACATCAATAAAAGATAAGCTGCTTAGTATATGGACTAGTATTACAGAAGGAATAAAATCAAGCATTAACACGATATTAAAATACCTTAATAAAATGATAGATGGCATGAACAGAATAAGTTTTTCGATACCTTCTTGGGTACCTGGTATAGGAGGCAGGTCGTGGGGTTTTAGTCTTCCTAATGTCCCTTATCTAGCTGAAGGAGGAATTATTTCTAGACCAACTTTAGCAATGGTTGGAGAGGCGGGTCCTGAAGCAGTAATTCCTTTAGATAGATACAACTCATCTCAAGGATCCCCGGCGGTTAATATTTACATTGGTGGCAAAAGGTTAATAGAAAATATTGATTTCTCATTAGGTAGTTCGGCACAAGGATTGGGGGCATTATAATGACCTGGTACATAGAAATTAATGATACTATCAATGCTCAGGTCCATGACATAACAAAGAAGACACTAATCCCTTTTTCTTTTGCTGAAAGATTAGGTCAACAAGTAGCGGAGTTTAATCTAAGATGTAAGGATATTCTTAACGAGCATCCTTTAAATGAGCTTAAAATATATAAAGATAGTGTAATAAAGCAGGGAGGGGTAATAGTTAACCAGGTAGATTACCGGGAAGGTAATAGAGATTTTACTGATTTTACTATTGCTTCATGGGCTTTCAAATTACAATTCAGGCTTATTGCTCAAACCTATGAGAAATCAGATGTGTTTGAGGGTAAGCCTGATTTAATTATCAAAGATATTATCAGTAGAGCTGCTTCGGAATTTACAACTACTAACGTAAAATCCGGAGGCCAGGTGATTGAATATCTTCAGCTTCGGTACGAAACAGTATTTGATGCCATAAACAAGATTTGTGAGCTCACAGGATGGAACTGGTATGTAGACGCTAATAAGGATATTCATTTTTTTTGTGACTATGAGACTATAGGCTCCACATTAAAAGGTAATTTAGAAATTCTGCAGGGCTTTAAGAAAACTATAAAAGCAGAAAAACCAATTAATAAGGTCTGGATCTTAGGATCACGGCAGGCATCAGATAATTATGTATCAAAGTACTTTTCTGGTCAGGGAAGGGTCCAGGGACCATTAGGTTACACCCCTAACTATACTCAGGCATTTTTAAATGGTACTCCTAAAACGATTAAATTAGAGGAAAATGATGACGGGGCATGTGATTATTTACTTGATAAGAAAAGACAATTGGTTATTATTCCGGATAGAACAGCAGAGCTAGGTTCTAATGTTCTTGAAGTGAAATTTAAGCCTACGGTAGAAATTGTTGACTACTTCCAGGACATATCAAGTGTCAAAAAATACGGAGTTTATGAAAAGTCCATCAAGAACCGTGATATAACTGATAAATTAACAGCACGCCAGTTTGGGAGACAAGTAATAAGAAAAGACAACAAGAAGAGAGTCTATAATATACCTACTCAATCGGAGGTAAAGGTTGGACAGATAATAAAGATAGAAACACCAAAAATTAATACACAAGCGTTAGTAATTGGT
>JUEG02001172.1_pt1 | contig 34463 bp, 31 predicted proteins | sample 432341 | NCBI WGS metagenome assembly JUEG02 (sample SAMN02953476, study PRJNA257561) | rock porewater metagenome | biome: terrestrial; feature: Opalinus Clay rock; material: porewater; isolation source: Opalinus Clay rock BIC-A1 borehole | place: Switzerland: Mt Terri URL, St-Ursanne ... | reverse complement strand
GTATTAGCCCTCGTTTCCAAGGGTTGTCCCGACTTTATGGGTAGGTTACCCACGCGTTACTCACCCGTCCGCCACTAAGAATTTCTCTAAGTAAACTTATCAAAATTCTCCGTTCGACTTGCATGTGTTAGGCACGCCGCCAGCGTTCGTCCTGAGCCAGGATCAAACTCTCCAAAAAAAGTTATTTCACTTCTTCTAGAAGAAGATGATTGACTCATGATTTATTTTGAAACTCTTTCGAGTCTCTCTCATTGGCTGTCCTTGTTGTTTAGTTTTCAAAGACCAAAGACCATCATTTTTTCTTGACCCGTTTGGGCCGGAATCACATCTTAGCATTTTCAACTTGCGTTGTCAATAGCTAATTTTTCCAAGAGCTTTACCTCTTACTTCGTGATTCTATGGCTGTTTAGGCCGGAGTTATATATTAGCATTTCCAACTCACGTTGTCAACAGCTAATTTAAAACTTGTTCGATTCTTGTCTTCTTATTAACCTGCTTCTTGGCCGGATGTATATATTAGCATTTTCTACTTGGGTTTGTCAACAACTAATTTTGAATTATTCGGAGTCAATAAAATGCTTTGTTGATGCGCTTATTAAGTAAGTTCAATACTATTTAGGTAATTTCCCTAAGGCCTTCCACACATAACGATGACATTTATGTGGCAATGACGGCTCAGCAAACATTAATATACAGTGGTTATGGATCACATTAATTCCGTTCTTCTTGCAGAAATCAATTGCGCCCTTGGATTCCGCGCCTTGCTGCAACCAGATATGATTAATTCCTGCAGCAAATGCATCTTTAACTACTTGTTCCGTCTGATTTGGCGGAACTACAATCACAACTCCATTCACTTGCTGCGGTAAAGACTGAATGTTAGCAAAGCAAGCTTCCCCGTCAATGCGGTCGGTATAAGGGTTAACAGCAGACAACTGGTAACCTTTGGACTTTAGAACTTTGTATAACTTATTTGAAAACTTCTTTTCGGACCTAGACACACCAACAACAGCCAACTTTTTTTGTTCCAGGAACTTTGTGATTCCTGCCATTGTAACCAAAACAATTCCTCCTTCATATGTTCGCGAGTGAAAAAACAAAACGCTCAAATCAACAAACCGTTAATAATCTTTGAACTGAAATTTCGACAGAGTATAAGTACGCACTTTCATATGAACCCTCATATCTAGTTCTGCGAACATCGTCTTTAAAGCAAAAAGAGTGCGATGATCACAAGGGCGTTGGCAACTGTTCCTACTTTGGCTGCCGGCCACCAAATAATGACTAGGATTTGCGATAGGATTGCCGCTCCTGCAGCCACTGCTTTCCACCACGGTTGACCGGTAACCAAACCTACCGCGGCTACCAAAAACACGGCCACCGCCAAGAGCCATAGGACTCCTAGTAAAGGTTTTATGAATTCCGAAATTGGTACCAGGGTTTGGGCGGAAAGACCCTCTATCTTGGAGAGTCCCAACTCGTTAACCCCACCCATCAGGTGAATTAGTCCGTGCAATACCATAACTACTGCAAAGAAATACTTCATGATAATCTCCCCCATTGAAATCTTTTGTATCTAGCTTACTAAGGAAACTATTTTTCACCAACCTTTACTAAATCAATTCTCACCGCCATTTCGTCTGCTCCCCGCATTAATTTATACATGGATTCCTTAAGGTTCAGTACTTCCTCTCCCGATAAATGTTGGAACAACTCTTCCAGATTAGCTTTGTCAACGTCTACTCTAGCTTGCCAAAGGGATTGACTTTGAGCCGTTACAGAAAGCCGGGTAACCCTTTTGTCTTTTGGATCCTTTTCTAGCAGCAGGAACCCGCGTTTTTCTAGGTTTAGGGCAATAGCCTTTATATTTTGATGAGATGTAGATAACTGTCGAGCCACCTCTTGGATCGATGGTTTGCCCTGTAGAATACCTTCAACCGCAGCAAGCACAAGCCACTGCTTTGCAGTAAGGTTTTCCGCTGCAAGAATCCGGTCAAAAGTGGCTTCAAGCCTTCTTTCTAACAAGAAAATAAGTGCGAAACATTCATTCATCTCAGGTTGCCACGTACGTATCTCCATCATGGATTTACTCCCTCCGAAAATAGGTAATACAATACCTTTTTTAGGTATTGTATTACCTATTAATTAAACCGTCAATATAAAATATATTCATATGTTCCATCAGTTTGCTTAAATCACTTTAAAACCACTCTTTCAATATACTTTACTGCCTTTTCAAGCCCTTTTTCAGATTCAATAATGTTTTTGATTTCTTCAGCCTTCCTTATATATTGATCATTTTCCATTTCTTTAAGTGCTTCTACCAAATCAGATGTTTCAAGATTCTTTTCCTTCAAAGGACTTATGGTATACCCTTTTGAATAAAGTCTCTGTGCCCAAAACGGTTGGTCTACTGTAAATGGCATAATTAACTGAGGTGCCCCGCTAAGAAGTGCTTCAGACGTAGTGCCAACTCCACCATGATGAATGATAGCTTTAGCCTTTTTAAATATAAGTCGATGAGGTGCTTGATTAACAGTAAAAATCTTCTCTTCATTCTCAAAAGCCATTCCACTTGTTCCGGTTAATACAACAGCCCTGTTTCCAGTTTCTTTTAAAGCTTTAATAAGCTTATCTTTAAATAACGTTGGATTTTTTAGAGGCATGCTACTAAAGGACACAACAATAGGTTTCTCACCACTTATCAAAAACTTCTCCAACTCGTCATTAAGTTCGACTTCACCTAAATCCAAGAAGAAGAATCCAGGAAGAAAAACCTTATCCCTCCAGCCTTCAACTTCTTTAAAAAGAAACGGACTAATAGGATATACGATTGGAATACTCTTACCGCTCACCTTAAACGCAAACTCTCCTGATTTTCTCTTTAATAGCTGTAGTGACTTCTTTCTAAAATCGTTAATTTCTTTCATATAAGACGCTTCCCCAAGGGAAGTCGCTTTATATGAAAGTTTATTTAGAAATGGTCCAAAATTTCTCTTACTAGATACGACAATGCTTGGGAAGTCAGGAATTGGGTAAACAATTGGAATTGGAGGCATGCAAATACAAGGAATGTTCAAATATGCGGCAATATCCACTGCCCCGAGTGCTTTAGGGTGGTAAATGATAAGGTCTGACCCTTTTGAGGCATCTAAAAAATCATCCATACTTCTTCTATAGGCAGGTGTGATAACCTCTTTCGCATAGTTTAACATCTTAAGAATATTATATTGTCCACCATTAAAAACCTTTCTTCCTTCCTCACTCTCCAGGATAGCCATCAAGTCTGCTGTTGCCTCATGAAAGCCCACGTCATTTTCTAATATTAATCCTCTAAAACTTGCGCCAGTACATACTAAGGCTTCATGCCCACTTTTTACAAGTTCCTTAGCAAGGGCAACGTATGGCTGAACATCTCCTCTGCTGCCTAAGGTTAAAAATACTACTTTCATGCTTAGTGCTCCTTTAGAGAAATTTGATAGTAGTTCCTTAAATCTATCTCACTATATAGTTTTGTGAATTTCGTTAACAATTAGTCATATTCCACTATCCACTAACTATCATCTCTCATGTAACTCACAGGGTAGTATTAAAAAATACAACCCTGTGGGTTCATATTATTGCGGACAAATTTACTAATCATTGAATTACTTACCAATGAAATTTTAGTTAAAGTACTTTATATTTAACTATGTTAAATAGTTTAAGGATAAAATATTTTATGAGGTGATTCGATGACGGAAAAAGCAAATTTACAACCAATAGAAGCAAAAATTGAAGAGAACGTTATCGATCATTACATTACTCGTTTGGAAGAGGCATGTTATCTTGCCATAAGTAAGTTATCCCCTGAGATGTCAGACTACTTAGACAAGGGCTTAACCAATGATCAATTCTTTGTTTTGAGAATTCTTTCTCAACGAGGAAGTTGTACAGTTTCAGAGCTTGCTAAAGAGCATAGGGTGAATCCTGCGGCTATTACGGCTATGATGGATCGCTTATCGAAACATGATTTGATCCTTAGAGAACGGGACACGAAAGATCGCCGAACGGTCAATATTCGGTTATCTGATATGGGCCGCCAAGTGTTTCGTCAATCGGAGTCCCAACGCAAGCAAATCTTCAAACAATATTTTTCCCAGCTTGAACCCGAAGAAATGAAAGCCTTGGTCGTCGTTACCGAAAAACTTGCCAAAATTGTACTCAGTAAGGAGGGGGAATAAGCACATGAATCTACCGAAGTTTTCAGTTCGTAATCCAATTACAACCATTATGATGATGTTACTTGTCGTTATTCTTGGAGTTGTTTCGGTTTCAAATCTTAAACTAGACTTAATGCCAAATATTAACCCTCCTGTCCTAGCAGTCATTACCAATTACCCTGGAGCGGGTCCTGAAGAGGTCAAAGAAATGGTGACAAAACCAGTGGAAGAAACAGTCAGTACCACACCAGGTCTAAAATCACTCCAGTCAAGCAGTCGCGACAATACATCATTAGTTATCTTACAATATGACTGGGGAATGGATGTATCCGAAGCGAGAGAGGATATTACCTCGAAGCTCAATCAATTGAACCTTCACAAGGATATCGGACAACCTATGATCGTCAAATTCGATCCGACCATGCTTCCAGTAATGCAGCTTGCCGTTGCTTCCGGCCAAAGCCTAGAGGAGATTCAGACAATTGTTAATCATGAATTAGTACCTCAGCTGCAAACTATTGAAGGGGTTGCCAGCGTCACGGTTGCTGGAGGCTTCAACGAAGAGGTTTTGATCCACTTAAACCAGGATAAATTAAACCAAACGAATCTTACCCAAGAAAAAATAACCCAACTGATTCAGGCAAATAACTTAACCTATCCTGGTGGAGTTCTAACCCAGGACAATAAAGAGTTAAATCTACGAGTCATTGGTAAAGAGGACTCCATCGATACCCTGCGACAGTTACCGATCAGTATGATCCCTGAAGGGAATGCTGTAAACGTCGTGACCTTAGCAGATGTCGCTAAAGTCGAAATGGTGAAGAAAGATATTAATTCCATAGCTCACACCAATGGTAAAGAAAGTCTAATGATCAGTATCCAAAAAGAAGGAACCTCCAATACCGTTGAGGTGACCAAGGAAGTTGGAGTGGTCATCGACAGCTTTAAGCAAGATTATAAGGCAATGGAATTCACAGTATCTGCTGACCAAGGAGAAATTATCGGACAGTCCATCGGAAATGTCTCTTCTTCCTTACTCTTTGGCGGGGCATTTGCCATTATCATGATCCTACTCTTTTTGCGATCAGTCGGTTCAACTATTATCATAGCCATTGGAATCCCTTTTTCCGTGATTGCCACCTTTGCAATGATGTATTTCTCTGGGCTCACCCTTAATATCATGTCCCTTGGGGGCTTGGCCTTAGGAGTCGGAATGCTCGTCGATAATGCTATTGTCGTTATCGAGAATATCTATCGTCATATCTCCTTAAATAAGACCAGAATTACCGCAGCCATCGATGGTACCGTTGAAGTTGCTGGAGCAATAACCTCATCGACTCTCACGACAGTTGCCGTGTTCCTTCCCATTGTCTTTATTGGGGGATTAGTCGGGGATTTGTTTAAAGAATTAGCCTTAACAGTAACTTTCTCCTTGCTTGCCTCTCTTGCTGTGGCCTTAACCGTCATTCCCTCTTTGGCTGGAATGCTCATAAAGGTAAAAACCGTAAAGCAAACTAAGGAAAATAAAATCTACAAAAATGTCATCACTTGGGCATTAGACCATCGTCTAGTTACCGTGGTTCTTTCCCTGGCGCTTCTTATAGGATCCGTTTTCTTGATCCCGAGAATCGGTACAGAATTCATTCCAGCCCAGGATGAAGGAATATTTAAGATTGATGTAAGCCTTCCACAAGGATCAAACCTTTCCAGTACCTTGAAAGTCGTCGAGGAAATCGAAACGATTGCTATGAATGTTACAGATGTGGAAATTGTTACAGCTGTAGTGGGTAACGCTAATCCTTTGATGAACTCCGGGGGAAATGAAACAGCTTCCTTGAATATTACCCTCATTGATAGCGACTCAAGGACAAAACCGACTGATAAAGTCATGAATGACCTAAAGGATAAACTCAGTAGTACTATTTCAAAAGAAGTACACTTAGACTTTAATCTTAGTAACTCAATGGCAGCCATGAGTGGACAAACTTCTGCCGCAGAAATTTTGGTGGCAGGCCCTAATGCTGCTCAAGTGAAGGAATATGTTGCGGAATTAAGTACCCGTCTCAAGACTATTAAAGAAGTCACGGCGATCTCTGATAGTATGGAAGTTGGCAAAAAAGAGTATCAGTTTATCGTTGATAAAGAAAAGGCTCTAAAAAACGGTTTAACCACGCATCAAATCGCGACTTTTGTTAACCAATCCATTCAAGGCCAAGTTGCCACAAAGTTAAGCAATAGCGGCGTTGAAAAGGATGTTCGTGTAAAAGTCGAGGGTCTTAATAACTCGAAACAAGCAATTGAAAATCTAAAAATCACTAGTCCTTTAGGGACAAAGATCGCCCTTAAAGACCTTGGAGCGGTGGTTGAAGGTCAAAGCCCCACGACGATCTCTAGGGATAATCAACAAGATGCTACAACGATTTATGCTAATTTCGAAAATACGGATATGGGAACCATTAGTGGTAAGATTCAAACCGAAATCGATACTATGATTCAGGACTTAAGTATTAACGAAACTATGTATCCGATAAAAATGGTTGGCGGAACCGAAATGATGAACGATGCGTTTGGTAGTCTAACCCTAGCTATGATCCTTTCAGTCGTGTTCGTTTATATGATTATGGCAAGCCAGTTTGGATCCCTAATTCATCCGTTGATTATCTTAGTTACCTTACCACTTGCAATGATTGGGGTCACCGGAGCGTTGCTCTTAACAGGGCAAACCTTTGGTATCACAGCGTTTATGGGGATTATTATTCTTGTGGGAATTGTCGTCAATAATGCAATTGTGTTTATTGATTATGCGAATAAACTCATCAAAGAAAACTTGCCTGTACGTGCTGCTCTTATTAAAGCAGGAACGACCAGACTCCGGCCGATTCTTATGACAGCATTGACCACGATGTTAGGTCTCTTGCCTTTAGCAGTAGGGTTAGGGGAAGGAACCGAAATCCAAGCTCCCATGGCAATCGCCGTTATTGGTGGATTATTGTCCTCAACAGTTCTAACGCTCATCGTCGTGCCTGTTGTTTATAGCCTCTTAGAGAGCCTTAAAGGAATTCGAAAAAGAATAAAACTCGTCATGCACACGTTAAAAGAGGTAGAAGCTGAAATGATTACAGCAAAGTAGGAGAAAGGCACATCTCTTGTGAGAGATGTGCCTTTTGCTTTCACTCTTCACTTGTGGCATACTTGATCCTGCAGCATTTCCTGTCAAATGATGCGACGTATCTATAATTTGTTGAAAGAAGTGATGATTTTGAATAGAACATAAAGCTGAGGGAGAACTTATTGTATGTATTCGCTTATTATCGGTATTCAAAAAGAGAGGATGTTGAAGAAAATGGAAAATCGTGAGCAATGGGGAACAAGGGCTGGGTTCCTTTTAGCAGCCGTTGGATCCGCAGTTGGTCTAGGAAATATTTGGCGCTTTCCGTATGTGGCCTATGATAACGGCGGAGGCGCATTTTTCATTCCCTACTTATTTGCACTTTTAACCGCCGGAATTCCACTTCTTATCATGGAATTCACCATGGGTCATAAATATCGGGGTTCTGCGCCATTGTCTTACGCACGCATGCATCGGAGAACAGAGTGGATTGGTTGGTGGCAAGTAGGCATAGCTTTTGTAATCTCTACCTACTATTCAGTTATTATTGCTTGGGCATTGGCCTACACCTATTTCTCAATAGGTTTACAATGGGGAAACGATACGGGTGGATTCTTAATGGCAGAATACTTACAGCGTGTCGATATTGTTAATGGCGCGGCCATTGGTTCGGTAGGATCGATTGTTCCAGGAGTTTTTATTCCTTTGGTGCTCGTATGGGTTATTGCTTTAGGAATACTGTTTAAAGGTGTTAAAAAAGGGATAGAAAAAGCCAATCGTATTTTTATTCCAACCTTACTGATTATGTTTTTGATGATTGTTATTCGTGCTCTTACCTTAGAGGGAGCTGTTCTTGGTCTCGAAGCATTATTCAAACCAGATTGGAGCAAAATTACCTCTTCAGAGGTTTGGATCGCCGCCTATGGTCAAATTTTCTTCAGCCTATCCATTGCATTTGCAATTATGATCACTTACTCTAGTTATTTGCCAAGAAAATCAGACATTAACAACAATGCATTCATCGCAGCCTTTAGTAATTCAAGTGTTGAGCTTTTAGCAGGTTTTGGTGTGTTTGCCGCTTTGGGATTTATGGCTACACAAGCAAATGTTCCTATCGAAGAGGTAGCCACGGCCGGTATTGGCCTAGCGTTTGTCGTCTTTCCAGAGATCTTAAACTCGTTTCCAGGTTTAAATGGACTTTTTGGAGTTTTATTCTTTGGTTCGTTAGTTTTTGCAGGCCTATCCTCCTTAATTTCAATTATTGAGACGTTTGTTGCCGCGGTAGAAGATAAATTCAAAGTGTCACGTACAAAGGCGGTCATGCTTGGTGGTGGTCTTTCCGCACTGATTTCAATTTTGTATGCAACGCAAGGAGGATTATTCTTCTTAGATGCGATAGACTACTTTATTAATAACTTTGGTGTTGCATTGGCAGGACTGGTATCCGTCGTAACAGTCGCTTGGTTTTTAAAGAAGTTATCATCATTACAAGATCATGCCAATCAAATTTCGGATTTACGTACGGGTTTATGGTGGAAGATTTGCTTAGGTGTTGTTACTCCGGCAGTATTAGGCTATATGTTTATACAAAATCTCGTGAATAACATTAGAAATAATTATGAAGGTTATCCCACGACATTTCTTCTTTATTCAGGTTGGGGAGTAGTAATTGCTACGATTCTGATTGGTTTTGTCTTAGCATCTCTTAAGTGGGCAGAGAAGGATTTGGATATAAAAACATACTCTCAAGGCGAAGGAGCGGATGACTAATGAGTAGTACTGCCATAGTAATGATGTTTATCGGTATCATCGTCATATGGGGCGGACTTGCAGCAAGCATTTGGCATGCTGTAAAATCTAACAAACAAAATGGCTGATAAAGTCCCAGGAAGTACCACAAAGTGTAATTGACTTTGTATATGCGAACATGATAATCTTTCAAAGGATAAGAAAATTGCATTATAAAAGGGAATCCTGATATAAAGAGGAAAGGCTGGAGGAGATGGATTTAACCACGGTATTATTCAGTTTTTTTGGGGGGCTGGGACTTTTCCTATTTGGCATTAAATCAATGTCAGAAGGGTTACAAGCCGTAGCCGGCGATAGGTTAAGGGTTATCCTCGAAAAAGGGACCAAAACCCCACTTCGTGGTGTTTTAACGGGCACAATTGTCACAGCATTGATCCAAAGCAGTAGTGGTACTACTGTCCTAGCGATTGGACTCGTTAACGCAGGATTGTTGACACTCAGACAATCTATTGGAATTATTATGGGAGCTAATATCGGAACGACCCTTACGGCTTACATCATTGGTTTCAAACTTGAATCCTATGCATTACCTATTATTGCAATGGGAGTTTTCTTTCTCTTCTTCTTCAAAACAAAACGAATAAACTATGTTGGACAAGTACTTCTAGGATTTGGTCTTCTCTTTTATGGAATGGATGTCATGGGGGATGGGTTAAAACCCCTTCGAAGTTCCCCCTTCTTTATTGGTTTGATGGGCGATGTTGAAAATAATCCTCTCCTTGGGGTACTTATCGGAACAATCTTCACAGTTATTGTTCAGAGTAGCAGTGCCACCATTGGTGTCTTACAGGAGCTTGCAAATCAAGGTGTCATTTCTTACTTTCAAGCAGTACCGATTTTATTTGGCGATAACATTGGGACAACCATTACAGCAATCCTTGCTGGAATTGGAGCTTCCGTCGCGGCCAAAAGAGCAGCCACCACTCATCTAATCTTTAATCTAATTGGTACAGCTATCTTTTTACCTCTCTTCCTGGTAGGAATTTTTCCCAAACTTGTTATTTTATTAACTAACTATATTTATATCCTGATTCCTGGTTTTGAGGGAACTTGGGATACGCTGGGAATAAAACTTCAGATAGCTCAAACTCATGGTGTCTTCAATCTTTTAAATACTTTTATTCAATTGCCTTTCATTGCACTTCTTGCGAGTATTGTCACTAAACTAGTTCCCGGGGAACAAGACGTTGTAATTGAAGCAAAACCTAAATATTTAGAACCTCGCTTTTTAGGGAATCCTTCTGTGGCCCTAGCCAATGCAAGCCGCGAGACCTTGCGGATGGGTAAAATGGCTAGTGATGCCTATGAAAATTCAAAACTCTACTTTTATCATCGTAACCAGCAAAATAAACAGTTAACGGTTCAATTTGAAGATGCAATCGATCAACTTGAAAACGAGATTACGGACTATGTCCTAAAAGTATCATACGGGAAAGTCCTCACATCTGAACAAACGGATCAGAGTTATCGTATTCTTCAAGTAATTGGTGACATAGAACGAATAGGAGACCACGCCACTAATCTCGTGGAACTTACTGATTATGCTAACGAATCTAAATTTAAATTCTCAGAGCAAGCCAATAATGAACTTATGAATATGTTTGAGAGAGTTCAAGAGATCTATACGATGTCCTTAGAAGCCTTAAAAACAGATGATATTGCTCTATCTGAAAAAGTCCTTAAATATGATGATCTTATTGACGATTTAGAAGTCTATTTGCGTTTGGGGCATATTGAACGCCTCAGTCAAGGGACTTGTCACGGAAGCTACAGTGCCACCTTCCTTAACATCATTAGTAATCTTGAACGTATTGGCGATCACTCTGTAAATATTGCAAAGTACACTCTTTTACACAGGCAAAATTAATACTATTACTCACTATAGGGTTGAATTTCAGTGCATATTTCTGAAATTCAACCCTTTTTGTTAACCTTGTTATGAACTCACGATTTGCAGAGATTCCTTTAACTTTTCCGACGATCGTATAAACAGTTCCCTCTCTAATGGATCCATGCTTACTTGGAGTCGGCTTTTAATCCCCCTTTTCCCCAAGACGCAAGGCACGCTAATCGCGGTACCCAAACTCCCATATTGGTCATTTAGATAACTGGATACCGTAAGGACTTTTTGTTCGTCCCGTAAAATCGATTGAAGGATATAAGTACAGCTTAACCCGATACCGTAATAAGTAGCTCCCTTACGGTTTATAATCTCATAGGCTGCCTTGCGTACTTCGGAGGTAATTTCTTCCTTCCAAGACTGATTATTAGTGCCAATAGCATTTTCACAGTGAATTAAGGGACTTCCGGCAATACTAGCTGAACTAAATAGAGGCACTCCCGAATCCCCATGCTCTCCGATTACGTAGGCATGTATACTACTCGCACTAATTCCATATCGTTGACTTAGAATATAGCGAAAGCGCGCCGTATCAAGGATCGTACCGGACCCGATCACTCGTTCAGGCGGAATCTGACTATGCTGACTGGCCAGTGTTGTTAAGACATCGACAGGATTAGTCACTATAATGAGGATAGCATTTTTTTCATATTGTTCAATTTCCTGCAGGATCGACAGTAAAATTTTCGAATTCTTTTGAACGAGGTCCAACCTTGATTGACCGGGTTCTTGATTAGCGCCTGCCGAAATCACAATAATCTCGGCACCTGCACATTCCTCATATCCCCCTGCTCGAATTGCAACCGGAGGAACAAAGGGCAATCCATGACTTAAATCCATAACCTCGCCTTCCGCTTTTTCTCGATGGATATCCACCATAACTAGTTCCGTGCATAATCCTCGAATCAACGTCGCATATGCGATACTAGTCCCCACAAATCCACTTCCGATTATGACAACTTTGCTGTCATGAATGCTCATAAAAACACCTTCCTTTATCCCTTAGGATTCCAAAGGAAAAACTACTTATGCGGAAACCCTATCCAAATAGCCCTTGCAGATATTGTTTTGTTTCTTCTGCTTGGGGGTTTGTGAAAAACGCCTCTGTATTACTCATTTCCATGAGCTTTCCTCCTAGAATAAAGGCAGTACAATCTGCAATTCTTTTGGCTTGCTGTAAGTTATGAGTAACAATAACGATGGTATAATCCCGAGAAAGATTAACGATCAGGTCCTCAATTATTTTCGTATTATGGATATCAAGGGATGAACAAGGCTCATCCATTAATAAAATCTTAGGTCCCACACATAAGGAGCGTGCGATACAGAGTCTCTGTTGTTGTCCACCTGAAAGCTTTAGAGCGGACATTGTTAAATGATCTGCTACTTCCTCATAAAGTCCACATAATCTTAACTTAGCTTCAATAGTTTTATCTAAACTTACCTTATCTCTAACGCCATGATATTTCAGAGCATAGGCTAGATTATTATAAATAGACATGGGAAAGGGTGTAGGTTGTTGAAAAACCAGGCCAATGTCCTTTCTTAATTTTACTAAGGGTTTTTGATAAATGCTTTCCCCCTCGAAAAGCACTTCACCAGAAACTCTTACTTGCTTTTCTTCCTCAATGAGTCTATTTATCGTCCTAAGCAAGGTAGTTTTACCACAACCGGATGGCCCGATAATTGCTGTAATTTTATATTCAGAAATAGCTAAATTAATCTTTTTTAGTACTTCCATAGTCCCAATAGCGACACTTAAATCCTTAAGTATTAGATGATGTTTCATCGCTTTCCCCTCATTCCCAGTAAAGTTGGTACTGCTGCTAATAAATTAAGGAGTAAAACTAAAATCATTAAAACAAAAGCGGTACCATATGCGTTTTCTAAAGAGATTCCTTGCCCTATTAAAACATAAAGGTGATAGGGCAAGGACATAAAAGGAGAAGCTATGGATTTTGGCACAGGAGCATTCATCATGCATCCTGTGAGCATAACAGGAGCAGCAGCTCCCATGGCAAAACCTGAGGCCAGGGTGATGATTGAAAGGATCTGTTTACTATACATCGGTATAAGCAAGTTAATGATGGTATAGGATTGATTAATTCCTAAAGAAGCTGACGCTTCCAAAAGCTGTTTATTGGTCTCTAGAAATAGCTTTTGGAACCTAATTTGAATAAAGGGGAAAATCATAATTGCTAGAGTTAGGCCAGAGGCCAGAATCGATAACCCAAGCTTTAGCTTAATAACTAAAAAAGCATAACCGAAAAGTCCCAATACAATGGAAGGAATACCAGCAATACACTGAACAATGAGGTTTATAACTAGCTTAATTCTTTCGTGGCGACAGTAAAAAACACTATAGACTGCTGTAAAAAAGGCAAGGACCGTGGCAAAGAAACTGGCAATCAAAGTAACCAGTAGACTGCCTATAACTGCTGGCCAGATGCCTCCTGCTGAACCCACGGGAAAACCTGCAGGTTTAGCTAGAAGGAAATTAAGGCTTATAACTCCTTGAGCTTTTATGAAAACGAAACCCAATAAAAAGAATAATAGGCCAATTGAGAAAACCGTGCTTAAGACAGTCCAACACCTCAGTGAAAAATCGATCCTCTTCATATTCTCTACCTCTGCTCCTCTCTACCTTCATTCGAGATGTTCTGTCAAGTTCTTCTTGATTAGATAGAAAAGAGCGTTCAGGAAAATCAAGAACATCATTAGTACAAAACCCGCGGTAAAAAGCCCATGGTAATGTAAACTCCCGAGACCGGCAGTTCCAATTTCCAAAGCGATGAGTGCAGGAATAGTCTCACCTTTCCCTAAAAGTTTCGGAAGAATTGGTGAATTTCCGATGACCATCATCACCGCCATGGTTTCACCCATGGCCCTGGAAAAGGCCAAAATCATGGAAGTTAATATCGCACCTTTGGCGTTCGGCAAAATGAGAGCTCTTAACATATAACTCTTAGAAACACCCAAGGCTTGTGACGTTTCTTTATACTTCTTATAGGATTTTTCCATTGTTTCTGTGGCGGATGAAACTATGTATGGTAAAACCATCACTGCCAGGACAATTCCACCGCTAAGGATGGATTCGCCAGTGGCAAACATGAAGGTTGTCTCAAAAAATTTAACAACAACCAAAAGACCAATAAAGCCATAAATAACGGAAGGTATTCCCGCTAACACTCCTAAAATTGAGGTGAAGATGCCCTTTAGCCTCTCATTTTCAAGGGCAGCTAACTCTAGGGCACAGCCAATTCCTATGGGTAGAGAGATTAAAACTGCTACTATTGAGACATAAAAGGTAGCTAAAATCATAGGCAGAATTCCTACCGCTGGCTCATTGGCTAATGGGTTCCAGGTAAGTCCACTTATAAAGTCTAAGAAACTAACTTCTTGAAAAATCTGCATGCTTTCCTTCGATATAAATACAATCACTAGAAAGAGCAAGCCTATGGAGATCATCGTAAAGATTGTACATACTATGATGAATAGCTTTTCAAATGTCTGATTCATATAACACCCCATCTAAAACGACAGAATTCAGAGGCGAGTAGCCCCTGAATTTTTTTATTGTCGTTATTAGGTCTATCTATTAGGGACAAAGCCTAACGTTTCGATTATGTCCATCCCTTCGTCTGAAACAACATAGTCCATGAATGCTTTTTCTTGAGGCAACAAATCTCCCTTTTTAAGTACAATCAAGGGGCGGGAAACTTTGTAGCTACCGTTTAAGATATTTTCTGAGGTTGACTCTATCCCATCAACTTTAAAGGGTGCAAGTTTCCCTTTATTCTGATTGACCATTCCATAGGAAGCATAGCCTATAGCATTTTCATTCTCGATAATTTTTGTTACCAACGCTCCCATAGAAGGTGCTTGAATCACATCGGCACGAACCTTAACATCTCCCATAATCGCTTTTTGGAAAACTTCATGAGCTCCACCCCCAATATCCCGAGTGACAACCACGATTTCTGTTTTTGATAAAGAGGAATCTACATCATTCCAAGTTTTAAATTCTCCAGAAAATATCTTCTTTATCTCTTCAGTTGTCAGTGAGTCTTTTAGTTTTGTAAGCTTGTTCTTAGGATTCACAGAAATAGTTAAGGCATCCATGCCAAGTTTGAACTCCTGATACCCTTTAATTTTACCTTTCTCTTCCTCGGATACCTTTCTAGAAGCCATACCAAAATCACTAACACCATCAATGATTGACCTAACACCTGCACTGGAGCCAGCTCCGGATACATAGATTGCTATATCCTTTTTATCAAGTTTACTATCAACTTTATCCCAGGTCCCGTAGTGCTCATTAAAGTTAGTCGATAATTGCGATATGACAGGAGCTAAGGTTGTAGAACCATAAAACTTTATTTCTGATTTGAATTCAGCCTTTGGTTCTTCAGCAGGTTTCGAACCTCCCGTTTGTCCGGAACATCCCACTAAGACAAAAGCCAACGCTACGACCATAAATAGTGCTGTTAAAACCTTTTTATTCATTTCTCTCCCCCTTATTCTAACTACATAACCATATAATTCATCTAAGGGAGATTATATGACCTAATCTCAAAGCTGTACAATATAACTTTTTAATGATGTAATTACCTAATATTTTAGTTATGTAATGCATAACGTAATGAATCACAAAATTATATACCTGTCGTTCGACTAAGGATCCGAGAGCACTGTCTTTATATAAAATTTTAATTGCTATCATGCTAATACACTATGGACTTATGCCGTTGAAAATGTTAATCTTGACTTGTGAATATCTTTACAAGTATGTCTAAGACGAATCGCAGCAAGCTTCACTATATAGTTACACTACTCTGAAAAACCGTTAGGTTAATGTCTATTTACACAACTTCCTACGAGTTAGTAACTACGCAGATTGGAGGTTTAACAAATGAACATCGCATTTTTCCTCTTACCAAAAAAAGATGTCATTTATTTAAACATCAATTCTACTATGCGACAGGCCATGGAACGGATGAAATTCCATCGCTATACTTCTGTCCCTATCATCGATAATGAAGGTAAATATGTAGGTGTTTTGACCGAAGGGGATCTGCTTTGGAAAATGAAAAACACAGCTGGTCTAACATTTATGGATACCAAAAAAATCTCCCTGGCGGAAATAGAAAGGCACACCTTCCATTACCCGGTTCCCGTTGATGCTCAAATGGAAGATCTCTTTGCCTATGCAGCAGAACAAAACTTCGTCTCTGTTGTAGACGATAACGGAATATTTATTGGTATTGTCCGCCGCAGCGAAATTATCAAGTATTGTTTATCCATCATTAATCCTCCCCGCTACTTCACATCAGCCAATATTAAAAATTCTAGCTCCGAAGAGATTTTTGCCTTTTAGCAGGTAGCTATCATATCTTTGTACCTAGGATAGTAATCATAGCTAATAATGGCCCGACAAAAGAACGTTTGTCGGGCCATCATTATTTGAAATCATTCGTTATGACCACTTATATCTCAATAACTTTGCCCTAAAGCAAGAGACTCCAAAAATTCATCCTGGAAGATCTTTTCCGTAGAAAGTTCAATATGCTCCGCATCCCGCGCCAATCTGTTTGACCTTTCCATTGCGTCGGTGGATAGCAGTGCCATTTGAGCGCCATTTCCTGCGGCATTGCCTATGGACTGGATTTTATCCAGAGATACCTGGGGCAAAAGTCCGATCCCTAAGGCACTTTCCTTAGAAATATAGTTACCAAAAGCACCCGCTAAATGAATCATGTCTAGGTCCTCTGTTTTTAAACCGAGATGGCTTAGGAGAATTCGAACCCCTGCTAAGACTGCACCTTTGGCAAGTTGTAGTCCGCGAATATCCTTTTGGGTTATTGTAATATTTTCTCCTGCAGCGGATTCTTCCTTCCAAGCCAAAACAAACTCCCGGCTGCCGTTCTCATAGAGCACTCTTTCCCGAAGTGACGTCGGAAGCTTCTCCAGATCATCTTCCGAGGAAATCATACGTCCTCCGGAATCGATGATCCCGGCTCTGTGCATTTCAGAAACCGCATCGATCAGACCTGAGCCGCATATTCCGCGGACTTTTTCATTTTCTTTTCCAATAATACCCAGTTCAATATCCTCTGTAATCTTGACTCGCTCGATTGCCCCATCAGCCGCTCGCATACCATGTTTTATCCCCGCCCCCTCAAAAGCCGGGCCGGCTGCAGTCGAACAGCTTAGAATTCTGCCCTTCCCAACCAAAACAATCTCTCCATTGGTTCCAATATCAACCAAAAGGTGGTTCCCTTCCAACTGATCAGCTTGGCCTGAAAGCATGACGCCAACGGTATCAGACCCCACATAACCTGCCACAATGGGCAAGACGGTTACTGCCCCATCGCTAAGGATTCTAAGCCCCAGTTCAGAGGCCTTAACAGTAACAGATTGACGGAAGCCCGGAATAAACGGTGCCGGTGCCAAATAAGTCGGATCTATGCCAAGAAACAAATGGCTCATCGTGGTATTGCCTACAACAACAGCCTGATAAATCTCCTCGGGTTTGATTCTTTCTTCTTGACATAGATCGGATATAATCTGATTTAAGCCCCCAACAACTTGGGTTTGCAACTGGTTTAAACCCGCAGGGTGATCAGCTGCATAAGCGATGCGGGACAAGACGTCGGCTCCAGCCCCTTGCTGGGGATTCGTCAGAGCTCCACGCGCCACAATTCTTCCTTCAACTATATTAATTAAATAGACAACAACGGTTGTAGTCCCGATATCAATTGCCAAACCATAGGAACCCGCACTGGTATCTCCTGGTTCAACCGCTAATAATTCATCCCCTGCTGTAACCACTGTGACTTGGAAAGAGGCCTCACGCAAAATCCTGGGTAATTTTGCGGCGATCCTGCGGTTAAAACGCAGAGGAGTTTCCGATTTTGGAAGTTCAGCTACCAAGCGCTCCCAATCCGAACGCTGATCCGAAGTGCTTGGAACACTGATACATACAAAGTGCTTACGGACGAGAGGAGCAAGTTCATATACTTTATTTTCCTGCCCAAGTTGGGTTTTGCGATCAAAGACATCCTTTTGCTCAATCAGAAAAACATCCATATCGGATTCGACAACTCGTTTACAGGCTAGAACTACCCCATTGGCACTTAGCTCGTCCCTTAAGAATTTCTTTTCCTCTGGCAAAGGTCCGGTACGATCCTCTGGGGACAGGATCACACGGCATTTACCACAGGTCCCCTTACCTCCGCATGCACTTTGAAGATGAACACCGGCAGCAATCGCTGCCTGGAGAAGGGTGCTGCCTGCAGGGACTGTTCCAACACATTCTCCCCCTGTGCCTATAGATTTCTGAAAGGTAACATTAACCATTTCCGTTATGGTAGAACTGTGCTTTGCTTGAGTCATTTCGTGAATCCTCCTACATGATTCTTGCCAGGTATTCCGGTTAAAGCTATTAAACGGATCATCACTCAACTTGATAGGGGTTAAATAAAATAAGACTTACGCACGAAACCGTATTTTTGCCGTTATTATAAGACATCCCACAACTCTTCTCCAATGCCATGACATCTATTCCATAAGCCTCAACGGAAGAAACTGCTTCTTCAGGGAATCGGCACTCCTCACCATCAAGGAAAGAACAACGACCACAGTAAGTACAAGGGCCAACATTTAGAGGCAGGAATTCTTTGAAAACTCTCGTGCTTTTTATACTATCCAATACCTTCCTTAATAGTTTAGTATGAGCTTCGGTGCCTTCTTGCATACCTTCAAAATCATAGGAATCTTCAAGTTGATACACAGTTTGGAATAATAGCCCTTGTGTAAATTTTAATGCCTTTTCCTTTAACTCACCAATTGAACCTACCGCAGGGGGGCACATCCAATTTTTATTGTGTTTACCACACGAATTTTGCTCGCAATACATCCTAAAATTGTCATCAAATTGAATATCGTCTACTGAAATAATTGCAACTTGGTTAACACCTAGAGAGTTAACGAAAGATATCAAGTTATCAATGTTTGAGTTCATTATTGTAACTCCTCTCGACTAAAGCATTGCTCAAAAACCTAATAGGAAAAAGACCCCCGAAGTCGGACTTCGGAGGCTTTTTAGATACTAACCGAAAAAACTATCTGATTGGCTTCAACAATACATTTAGAACATATCTTTGCTCATTTTATCGATGGCTTCACTTACCGTATCGTATACACCTGGGAAGGAACTAAAACCTAACCCCTGAGTTAAACAAGGAATAAAGTATAACTTTCCGCAATTTTTGCAAGCTCTCTCAACTTCTCTGGCAGCGATTTCAGGTGTCCAAGCCGGGAAATCAACCGTACCACTATCGATATCTCCCATGAAGCTAATTTGTTTGCCGTATTTTTCGATAAGCTCTGGGGTATTGTTGGTTGTCATGACCCCCTGCCAGATATCGATTCCCATTTCGATCATAAAGGGAACCAGGTTAGCTGCGTAGGAGTCACTGTGATGCACAATCAATTCAACACCGTTAGCTTTATAGAAGGCATAAATTTTCTTGTAAGCCGGTAAAAAGAACTCTTCAAACATGGCCGGTGAAATGAAGGACGATTTTTGGCTGCCCCAGTCGTCATGATGAAATAATGCATCGGGATGGAGGCGGTCAATCAATACTTTGGCCAAGGCTAACTCATATTCTGTAAGGTAATCGATAAGCTCATGCATGGCTTCAGGTTCTTCATAGAGTGCCATTAAGGCATCTTCCATACTCATAAGGTGATGTGTCATTTCAAAGATACCCGGTGCAACAAACGCTGTGACAAATTTGTCGTTGCGGTCGATAGAATTGGCATGTGCTACAGCTGCAGCCCAAGCCTCGTCCGACGATTCAATCGATGGTGCCTTAACGTATTTTCTCCATTCGGTGATATCCTTTAATACCTTGTGTTCTTCGTCATGCACAGGGAACTGACCGAGCTGACCTTCCGGCCATCTGAAGGTGATGCCCCAATCAGTCTTCAATTCCGAACCTGGTACTGTCATAAACTTTATTGGCATCTCCAGGATTATATCCATAAATTCATACTGATTGACAAAGCGGTCTGGATTTCCACCTTTAATTGTTTCCATTAAGTTCTGTCTCTTAGTTAACATAACGACGCCCTCCTTCTTTTATGCTTTTTTTCAAGCACTTACCAGTTCTTTAGCTTTTACAGCAGCACTTCCTGCATCGGGAGCAAAACCATCAGCACCGATTTCATCGGCCATCTCTTGTGTTACAGGCGCACCGCCAACGATGACTTTGAACCCTGTTAATCCGCTGTCCTTAAGCTGTTGAACAGTTTCCTTCATTGCCGGCATGGTGGACGTAAGAAGACCTGAACAGGCAACCAACGTTACATTGTCATTCTCTCTGATGGCATTCGCAAACTTTTCCGCAGAAACGTCTACGCCAAGGTCGATCATTTTAAATCCGACACTTTCGATCATCATGGAAACGAGGTTTTTGCCGATGTCGTGAAGATCCCCTTGAACTGTGCCAATCACGCATGTACCCAAAGAGGAAGTGGCCTCGCCTGTGAGAAGAGGTTTTAATACTTCGACACCCTTGGACATAGCTTTAGCCGCCATCAACATTTCTGGTACGAAAAGTTCTCCAGTGGAAAATTTGTCACCGACAACGCCCATTGATTCAATCATACCCTGAAGAATATCTCCAGCTTGGTTTCCTTCATCTAGAGCTTCCTGGACCAAACCCGCAACCAGTTTAGCTTTCCCTGTTTCTACCTTAGCTTTTACTTCTTCAATCTTTGACATTTTTAATTCCTCCTAATAATTTGATCATACATAATTATTATTATTTTTTTACACCAAATTTATCTTCTCTATAGGCTCCAATGTATTCCATGCAATATTCGTCCTCTCCTAAGAGTGCCTCCGTGGCATAGATCATGCCCATCATATCTCTGTTTAAGGGGTCGATGATTGCACTATCCATCCCTGCGTTCATCGCTAGAACGATAAAGGCCTGGTTAACGAGTTTTCTGGCAGGAAGATTATAGGAAATATTGCTTGCTCCCCCTGTTATATGGATTGTAGGATACTGCGCTTTGATCTCCTTGATTACTTCTACTACATTGTTAATGCCGACTTCCGAGGTGCAAAGCATCTGCACCAAGGGATCAATGTGTAAGCGAGAGGGATCAATGTTATATTCTTTAGCCTTTTTCATAATACTCGTAAAAACTTCCAGACTCTTTTCCGCATTCTGAGGAATTCCTGTGTCATCGCATAAGAGGGCGGCACATTCCCATTTTGTATCAGCTATCAATGGAAATACGACCTCAACCTTGTCGCCTTCCATAGAGACCGAATTGATAAGACCGGGCTTGTTGCAGTACTTAATCGCTTCTGCAAAGATACGTACATTAGGGCTATCGATTGCAATGGGGGTATCTGTTACCTCCTGTACCAGGTCGATAAGCCACTTTAGGGTTTCGAGTTCAAGGCTGTCTTCAACTGATGCACACACGTCGATAAAATTAGCTCCAGCCTCTGCCTGAACCTTAGCCAGATTCCGGATAAAGTCCGCATCCTTTGCAGCGATTGCTTTGCCTACGGAAGGAATTGTACCATTAATTTTTTCACCAATAATTATCATGATCCGCCAACCTCCATTTGTCATTTTAAGTTAAATTAATCATATTTTTTTCATCTTTTAAGATATAAACAAATTGCCTTTTGGGATAAAATAAATACAACTAACTTAATCCCTTTCTTTTTTCAGTTTAGCCTGTATATATTATAAAATTCGGTTTTTTTAAAATTATCCCTTTGTTCAACTTTACAAAATATTAGAGATAAAATGTACATCGTGCACTTTTCCTAAAAGATAAGGAGGTTTTTATGGAATATAATTCTCTTCTAGCTAATTATTCCCTGAAGTTAATTAAAGTGCTCAGTGAAGAATCAGGTCTGCAAGCCCTTGTCGATCTAGGGTATGAAATGCTGGGTAACCCTTTTACAATAACTGACTTAAGCGTCAAGCTTCTTGCTTCAACCGGTAAAACCAAGGTAACCGACGATCCCGTCTGGAATGAACTGAAAGTTAATAATAACTTTATCTTTCAGACCTATTCCTATTATGTGAGGAATCGTCTATTTAACGAGATAGCAATCAATGACACACCTTTTTACTGGTCAGATCCGTATTGCAAATACCCCAGACTGATCGGAAAGATTCAAATTAACAATAAAAATGTTGCTGTTATAGTAGTTTGCGCCCATAACCGTGATTTTAAAGAAAGTGACGAGGCATTGGTCTCTCTCCTTTGCGATGTCATTTCCATCGAGTTGCAAAAAACTAAATATATTCATTTCTCACAAGGACTGCTACATCAACACTTTCTACACGACTTGCTCGATGGCAAGTTTGAAGACGAACGATTAATCGCTGAACGCATGAAAATCTTAAGCCTAAAGTTCAAGAGCAAGCTGTTTGTCATAAGTCTTAATATACAAAACCTGGATAGTTCAATTTCGACTCTTCCTTATTTGCGGGATGAAATTGAAAAAAAAATAGTTAACTCAAAAGCATTAATCTATAATCATACTGTCGTAATACTCGCTAGTTGTGAAAATGAAATCCACTTTTTAGAGATTGAATTAAAGGCTTTAAAAGAATTTCTAAAAACAAATAACCTGCAGGCAGGAATCAGTCGCTCATTTTCAAAATTAGCTGATACCAAGTTATACTTTTCTGAATCAATAGAGGTAATCAACCTTGGAAATATTTTAAATAAAGAGAAATATTTTTTTAAGTATGATGATTATATTATTTTTGATTTAATAAATCGTTATCCCTCTGCCGATAAATGTAAACACTTAATTCACCGTTCGTTGATAAAGCTCATTGAATATGATAAAGAAAATGGTACGGAATACGTGCGTAGTTTTTATACTTATCTCTTGAATTTTAAAAACATTAAGGAATCAGCTGCTATCATAAACATTCATCGCAACACCATGTTTCACCGGATTGAAAAGATAGAAAGTCTTTTGAATGTTGATTTAAACAACGGCGATGTCTTATTTCAACTATATCTTTCGTATAAAATTCTGGAGTTTTTAAAATTACATAGTCCTGATACTATACAAACGATTACTCCCACTGCCCCCTTATAAGTAGATTAGTTGTGGTTAGGCTTAGCACGAGCTTTGACACCAAGTTCAGGCAGAAAGAGAGTTACGAGCCCGAATAAAGCAAAGAATAAACTGCTTATTCCGAAAAGGATGTTAAAACTTGTACCGGCCAAGGGTGTGATAACGAAAGCAGGAATCATAAAAGCACCGAAAAGTTGAAGGGTAGCGATCAATCCACCGGCAGTTCCTGCATAGGTAGGGCCTATTTCCGCAAGCAGCATAGGAAACGCCATTAGCAACGGCAAACTTACTCCCATTAATATCCCCAGAACAAAGAGGGTTAGCCACATAACCGGCCCCGTCGGTACAATCCAAGATGCGTACATAACGACTGCCCCTAGTATAGCTGCCGGAGCTAAAAAGGGCTTAATTAGACCAATACGATCAGACATAGCCGGGCCTACAATCGAGCCGACCATAGTCCCAATCGTTACAATCGCAGCCAGTAATCCGGCTGTTACCGGATCCACACCGCGTACAGCGTTGAGAGCATTAGGGAAAAATCCATTGAATGCCATATTAGTTCCCATGAAAAGCATCAAGCCTAGGCCGACGAGCCAAACTCTTTTACTCTTGACGACGACACCTATATACTTGCTTATGGGCATTCTCGGCATCTCTGGCGCGCCTTCAGGTTTATTCTTAATCAATATAAGCCAAGCAATATAGACTAACAGCATAGAAATCCCAGCCGTTACGAAGGCACTTTTAGTCGTGGGGAACAGCGCAGAGGTTGCTAATGCGACGGTTATCCCAGTGGCTGCGGATGAAAAGTAGATCCCCATGGCACTCCCCATCTTCTCCCTCGGAAACCACGCTCCCAACAACTTAGCTGCATTAGCATTTAAAAGTGCAGAACTAAGTCCCGCCAATACCATCAAACTAAACAAAGATGCAAAGTCTGTAGCCAGATAACGGAAATACACTCCTACTACAGAAAAAGCAAATCCTACAGCGACTACTTTCTTTACTCCGAACCGATCTGCGAGTGAACCTGCCACTAGACTGAGGAACACCGAAGGCAACATAGGGGCAGACATAATCAACGCAAACTGGGATGAGGTTAGCTGTAATTCCGGGATAATTCTAAATGCCAGAGCGGAAATTTGAAATTGAGGAAGGCTTCCAATAAACATAGCCAGCCACATTACGCATAAAATCACCCAACGATAAGGGGATGGTTTTGGTAAATCATTCAAATGAGCGATCCCTCCCTTTCTTTTACCCTTTTGTCTGTGGTGGAGTAATCCCTAAGGTTAGGGCTGAGTGATCTCTCCCGAGATAGTAGTTGTACCAAGATGAAGTTTGAAAGAGATTCCAGTTTGCAGGGGGAATATGATAAGAGTCAAGTTGTTCTTCTTCCCTATACTTTTTCAGGCGAGCAAATACTCGCACATAGATGCATTGTCTTTCATTGGGATAAACCTCGCACCACCCTTTGTAACTCCCTCCACACTGCCCATTGCGAAGATATTTTGGACATTGGGACATGGGACAGAGGTAAGCCAAATCTAACAAAGCACAATCTCCACAGTCTTTACAATCATAAATAACAGCTTTCACGAAATGTTCTAAGGCATATCGTTTAGGATGTTTCTTGGTGTAGATTCTTTGCATCGTTTTGAAAAGTCCTACATCGGGCGTGAAGGCAAGCTTATGCATTTGCCACATACTCCAAAATTGAAATCCTACCGGAGCTTCTATTGGAAGGTTATCCCTTTCTACAGGTATTTCAGAGTTAAGTCCCGTTCCTTCATCTTTTCTAAAATAGTAAAAACCGTCAGGCATAGGATAGTCAAACTCCTGAATGAGGTCGTGCCAATTGGGTGCGAGTTCTTCACCTTTGTCGATGATATACTCTACTTCCTCATATTTAGTGTTATGGCCGCCTACATGAACTCCGGCAAAACCCATTCCTTTCATGAAGGCATACATCTTGGCCGCTCTTAAAAGTCTGGCCTCCAAACCTTTATCTGGTGCTGTTCTTTCCTTATCAAGCTCGGCAACAAGCTTATCAGTGACGACACAGCCCGGAAGTTCATTCCTGGCCATTAGTTTTGCAGTGCCAAAGGATAAGATAAAAATATTACCGATCAGGGGTACCTTGAGATCGTGAAGTTTTATGAATTGAAGGACTTCATGGAACTTGCGCGCATCATAACCCACTTGAGTTACTATGAATTGTGCACCACTAGCAACCTTCTTTTTCAACTTATAGTATTGTGACATTTGTTCGGCTTCCAACGCTTTAAAAGGTGAAACAACCGCACCTGCAAAAAAATCACTGGGTTGATGGAAAGCTGAACCTTTGGGAACTTTGACTTCCAACCCTTCATTCATTTTCGTGATTAGTCTTAAGAGATGGGTCGAATCGAGATCAAACACAGGTTTAGGCCTGCCGCCAAACCCTGTTTTAGGATAGTCCCCAGTCATTGCCAAAAGATTACGTATTCCTGCTCTATCTAGTGCGTATAGTTGGCTTTCCAGCTGGTTTCGGTTTTTGTCTTTACAAGTAAAGTGAATTAATGGTTCGATCCCCAGCTTCAGGATTTCTTGACCGAGATAGTCTGCCAGCATGGCAGGGTTACCACCTGGGTTGTCTGTGATGGTTAAAGCGTTTAGTTTACCCCCTTTTGCAGCTTTCTCAGCTGCAGCTATCGCCGTTTCTTGGGATTTTTCCCGGGCACCTCTTCCTGGAATTAGTTCCCAAGTGATAGAGAAGTTATTCTTATTCAAGATCGAATTCTTAAATCGGTTCTCCATATCATTTGTCCAACTCCTCAAGTTTTTAAAAACCTTGGCTGGCGCCCGAAGGCACTGTCTTTTCCACGGGTTAGCTTATCGTAAAAACTGCAGGCGATTGCCAAGGTTGACCCCGAGTATCCTTGTGTTAAGTTGCCCTCACTTCTAGTTAAATATGTCTTTTAAGTAAAGAGCTACGAAGAGATTTTTGCCTTTTAGCAGGTAGCTATCATATCTTTGTCCCATGCATAATAATGATAGCTAATAATGGCCCGACAAAAGAACGTTTGTCGGGCCATTATTAGCTATCATTCGTTATGACTAGTACAGGCTTCTTAACAAATACGGTACAAGTATCATCTACTTTCCCACCTTGATAAACAACACAATCGCCACGAAAATTAAGGGAATTCCCCCTACTAGACCGGTCATGAACGGGCCAAGGATCGGATTATATCCGCTTACTGCCAGATACATAGGGAGTGCTGCACCGGCATTCACCGTGGAATGAATCATGGCTGCGGGAATAGCACTTTGCAGCTTGATAGTGGCATAGCCTACCACTATTCCTATTGCAACGCAGAAAATAATCATGGCTAAGATACCCAGCCAGGGATAGCCTATATACTCTGTTCCATAATTATGCCCCATTGCAATAACCGGAGCATGCCATACCCCCCAGACAACCCCGGTAATCACCAAGGCCCCTCTGTCGGAAAAAAACTCCCGCAATTTGGGTAGAAGATACCCTCTCCAGCCAAGTTCTTCCCCCAACGTCGGTATAATGTTGACCACCGGACCAATAAAAATAACCTGTAAGACGTTGATAAGCAGCAGATCAGACGCAGTAATCCCTCCAGGACCGTTTGCAGCCAGCACGTTCTTTAATACGGACAGTTCAGGGTCGAAGGTCCCGGGGAAAATCAAAAAATAGAATGCACCACTCAAAAATAATAAAATCGTAGGACCAAAGAAAACCAGCAGATACGCTTTGATATGACCTTTAAAGTGCGGACGCAGATACATGTTCTTAAAGCCTTCTTTGGTGATGAGCCTGGTCAATAGATTGCTTATTGTCGGTGTAAACATAGCCCCAGCTAAAATGGCTAAGGATAAATTTTGCCCATAGGTCAGCCCTAGGAGCGGGATGAGCAGAAAAGCAACCCATCCTAAGGTAAGAGATAATACAACAAATAGAATCAACCGTTTCTTGGTTGCTCTTTTTTCCTGTTCCATGCTAAATCCCCCTTGTCTTTTCCCTAATTACTTAAATGCAGTTGTTTTGAAGCTTTTCAACGATCCTTTGGAATCGCTTATCTTCCGCAAAGGCTGAGAATGCCGGATTATGAACCACTGCTTCCGCCAAGCTTTGTCGGATTGTCTTATCATCTCGGGGAAGATTCGTCCCCAAATCCAGATCGTCAAGCCAACCATCCAACCTATCAAAAAAAGCGTCTCCATGCAAATGCATCGGATAGATGTCGCTGGTGATAAGTGCTGTATACTGTTGAAGCATTTCCAGTGCTTTATCATGATTTCCCTGAGCAACATATCCCTGTGCCGCGGTTAGATAGAGGCCCACCGTAACGGCAGGGTGCAGACGCTTCATGTCAAAAGCTTCCACTATAACAAGAGCACGCCTCAGCATATCATCAAATTTTCCAGGAGTATCTGCGCAGAGGGCAAGATAAGCAGGAAAAAAATTGAACAAGACGACGATATTTTGATAAATCCCTACCTGTAAAATAGCTTTTGCATCATCAACACGCCCCGTCATTTGATAAGCAGACACCAATAAAGATTCGGGAGGCAGGGCAGGCTCAATTTTCCCTTCCAGCAGCGCCAGCACAGAATAAGGATCACCAAGAGCAAGATGAGACAAAGCCTCCAAATACAACGCCTGCTTTGTCAGGGATACATCGTTGCTTTCTTCCTTGACTCGAATGAAAAGAGTCCTAGCCTCTTCAAGCAAAGCCGTTGATTCTTGCTGATTCTTTAGCAGACCCGCATGGTTGATCATCAGGCTTCCTATTTGGAGTAATAGAGGAAAGCAGGAGTAATATTTTTTTATAATCTGATGGCATTCTTCCATCACCTCGTCAGCGGGTTTTGACGCAAAATCCGCTGACAACCTTCTGTATAATTGACGAATATCTTCTTTTTTCATTTGTGGTTTATAGTCCATCAATTCATCAATACTAATGTTAAAGTACGTGGCCAACTGGGGAAGAAAGGTCACATCAGGATAACTTTGCCCTGTCTCCCACTTGGAAACCGATGCTTTGGAAACTCCGATATAACTTGCTAATTCATCTTGCGTAATTCCCTTTTCCTTACGTCTATTGACAAGGACTTGGGCAATATTGATTTCTTTCATGATTCGTCACCTCACCTTCTATTTTACTCTGCAGCTGAAGTAATACAATGGATTAGTAGTTAACATAGACTGAACAAAATCAACCTATACGATACTTGAGGAAAGTGGAGCATGATGCGAAACTAGACCATTACAGGGAAACGGCGGAACATAGCGAAAAATGATTAACGAAAAAAGTCCCTACACTTCAATAGCGTAGGGATTAATGGGGTCCTCTCTTTTCAGCACCACAGGTACAACTGCTTACAATAGATCGTGCTTGTCGTAAAGCCGTCATAAACCGATCTTCAAGAATTGTACTGCGCTGTCGATTATCTGTGTCAAAGTAGATTCATTTAAAACTTTTATAAAACTCTTTTAATTCGACTTTTATATCTTCTGATAGATTATGCCATCGAATTCCCTGTATAGCGCCTTCTAAAGCATATAGCTTATTTAAACACGCAGAATCATCGATACCTTTTATTTTCGACCAAGCTTTCTTACTTCCTACCTCATTTAATTGTCTAATCGTTTTTATTCCAACTTGATTTAATTGTTGTTCAACTGTTTTTCCAATGTTAGGTAATGCAGATAGTTCAGTCATAAAAACTCTCCCATTCATGTAAAGAACGTTCTGGCAGTCGATCGTCACTACCTCTAAAAAACCAACTCTCCTGCTTTATAGCCAGTAGGCAATTCCTCTTCACTTAAAAATTTAAACTTGTCATCCCGCAGTATGGGCAAAAATACTTCGTAGGGTATCCTGAAAAACTCACAGGTATAGTTACTGGATCCGACCCACTTACCCTCATTGCCACTAAAATTCAAACCTCTAGCAAATTTCGTATAGTTTGAGCAATCATGAACTGCTAAATCCCAGCTTTCTTCAACGGCTAGTTTCATAAATTTGAGAGTTAATTCCCTACTCCAAATCGGAGATATATAGCCATGTCTGGAAATATACATGTTTTCCCCGTAATAATTGTCTATGCTATTGGCATTTAAATGCAACTCTGCACAATTGATAAAATCGAGTTTTGTCTCTAAGATCGCTTGCTTCTTCCTGAAAAAAGTTTCAAAGAACTCAGGAGTCATTGGGGTTTCAATACCTACATTTTTAATATATTTCTTCGCCATACCAATCATTTTAATCACTTTGTCCGAACAATTTGAGGCACCCAGGTTGAAACGCAACTCATCAAGACCGGCTTCACCTAAAGCTTTTAACGTCTCTTCGGTAGCTAAAGTTCCATTTGTATAGAGATGTTGATAAATCCCTGCATCACTGAATTTCTTTATAACCGAATAGTATTTTTCAATTTCCATGAATGGCTCTAAATAAACGTAGGAAATGCCCGTGGGCTTCTGTTGAATGGAAAGAAGTAAATCAATGTCCTTCTCATAAAATTTTGTGCCTCCGATTTCCCACATGCCTTCGCCAACCGGAACAATATCATCCAGTTCTCCATAATGATAGCAGAACTTACACTCTAAGTTACATTTGTTCGTTTTCCTGATTGAACTCAAACCGGTTCCCAACAGACAAGAACGACATCCTTTGGGGAATTTGCTTTCATTTCCCACAAAAAACGTTCTATTCTCCAAAGTTTTCAAGCCTCCGATTTCCGACATTAAGATATCATTTCTATGATCAATCGCAGCCTCAATTTGTGCAAAGGTAGCGTAAATGATTTCTTGTTGTTTTGACATAACTTCCTCATCCTCTGGCAATATTGAAAAGAATTCAAACCAAATCAACGCGTCTTTCTTTGAAATTTTCATAACATGTCCTCCCTCATATATGGCAAATCTTTTTTCCGGATAAATTAAATACTTTCTAAGTATAGAGTTTCATAAAGATTGGTGCAACTACGGTAGGCTGTTTGTCAGTGCTTTCCAGACATTTCCTACGACATAGGGTTCTACTTATAGTTTCCTAATGCAGCTTTAACCCTAGCGATAATTTCATCTCTCAAATCAAGGGGCTCCAGTACTGTTGCTGCTGAGCCAAAACCAAGAATCCAGACAGAAAACTCATTTCTTCCTATAATAGTATCCTCATACAACAGGCTTGCGCCACCATTTTCGACCGTTAATTTACACTCACGATGGGCGACATCCTTACGCACTTTGTTAAATGTTTGAGACCTGTTAAGGAATCGAACTTTAACTTTAAAGGGCTGGCCAAATTCTATCCCCCAGCGGGGAGCTAACTCGGCTTTAAGAGAAAAACTCTCAGGATATATGTAGGATTTAGAAAGTTCCTTGAGATCCTTAATTTTACTTACATTAAAGGTCTTTATAAGGCTGTCATTAACTGCAGCAAGATACCACTGCCTCAAGCGGGAATAATAAACTAGGCCCAAGGGGTCTGCAATCATGGAAAGAGAATTATAAGTAAAGCCGATTTGATGACGCTTAGAAATCGCCCCTTCGATCAGAATTAATACCTCACTGTCGACCTCGGCAGCGGTCGTCATATTTCCTTTAATATAGCGGAACGTTCCCTGGCTATCTAAATCAAGGCTGTGAAGGATCTTTTGCCTTAAAGAGAGCAGCGTGGGACGTTTTTCCTCGCTGTTAACCGAGCTTAAGACCTGAAGTGCTTCACCTACCGTCAAATGAAGGGGACTATGTTTTCTGTTATAGGTATCCAGATAAAACTTTGTCTCCGGGGTAATTTCGCCGACTATGTCATCCAGGTCATCATCAAGCTCGCTGTTTTCGTCTTGATCTGTATAAAGCGGTATATGATTCGCCGCAGCCAGCATGATCGTGTCTAAATCGTTTTTAATCATTGGCCAAGGCGCTGCACAGGCTTCGGCAATTTTTTGTCCCGTAATACCCGGCTCCGCTTCAATCAAAGCAAGGATTCTTTCCATGTGTAAATGGGGATCCATTTTAATCATCCTCCATAATTTTCAAGCATCTCTTCCAAATCTTTGATCACAGCTTCACGCAATTCAAGTGGTTCGAGGACTTCGGCCCCTTGACCGAAGCTTCTCAACCAGACAGCCATTTCTCCCAGCCCATCCACCATATCTTCCATAATCATTCCTTCATCATCTTCTCGTAAAACACAGGTTTCCCGGATACTGAGTTCTGCCTTCACTCGGTTAATGGTTGAATAGTAATTATGAAAGCGGATGACTACTTTTACAGGTTTTCCGCTTCGGTAAACTCCCCAAGAATACTTATACCACTCCTCTAAATCAAAACTCGGTGGTCTTAAAAAAATTCCGCCCAGTTCTTTGATTGTAAGAATCTTATCAACGGCGTAAGTTTTAATGTTCCCTCTTTGACCATTATCTTGGGCAGCTAAATACCAGTTATCTAACCCCCAGTGATACATAATACCGAGAGGATTTAGATCCAACTCAGATACTTCCCCCTCATTTTTACGATAAAGTATCAAGATTCTTTTACTGGCCCGAGCACATTGCTCTAACCGCTGACAGAAATGACTGCGCCTTAAATCTTCGATGGGCCTGCGGCCATGAACAACAACTGTATCCTGATCATTTTTCGGTATCTTTAAAGAAATGTGCAGCTTGGCTGTTAACGATTTTGCCTCATCCTTAAGAGGAGACATCTCCTGCTGCACCGCCAATTGTTCAAGCAATAAGCTCTTCTCCGCTGCGTCTAATTGGATAGGCGGGATCACGAAGTTAGCGTTAAGCCCATAGACCCCTTGATCATTGGCTATAAGCTGTCGTTGCAGCAGTTCTTTTAGATCTCGACCGATAGTTTTCTCATTTTTATGGTCCTTAAAGCGAGAGTAAATCTCCGTAACCTTTACCCCGTTTGGATAGGCGCTGATAAATCTTAAAATTTCCATTTGCCGAAGAGTCGCATCTTTAAGATTAAGACCATCCCAACCGGTTTGCTGCAAAAAGAGGCGCTCTTGGTTATCAAATATAAAACTACAACCTCGTCTTTCCATCTCCGTTAAATTACGATTTAAAGTAATTTGACTAACCCCCAAAAGATCAGCCAAAGTTTTAACGGTATACTCCCACGGTGCAAAGGCCAGGGTCTTAATCAATTGATATTGAAGATCAGACTTACCCATTTTGTCACCTCAATGGTTTGTTTAGTGTAATTGTTCTGCCTCTGGTAGTCTTTTCCTGCATAATAATCTTTAAACTTACAAACGATAAAAAATATGCAATTCCTCACAATGCAAAATTATTATTTAAAACTAAAAGAGGCCAGAACTTGGCCTCTTTTTTACGTTACTTCTTGGTTAGAATCTTGAAACGAGCTTACCTGACACATCATAAAGTGGTTCAGGATCCCCACTAGTATTTCATATATTCGCTTTTCCCCAGATTAACTGATTACTTCCATTACAATACCGAGGGCTCTTGCATATCCCAATCACTCATTCTCTTGTATTCTCATCAGTATTTCTTGGTACCTATCTAAGGCAGTATGCAACTCATGGCACGCTGCCACAGCTTCTGGATCATCCGAAGATTTATCCTCTTGTACCTTGATCGTGCTTGAGCGCAATGTTTCAATTTGGTCTACTACTTTATCTAATTCAGACATCAGTTATACCTCCCAATTAGTTCCGGTGATTAGTATGCCCCGTCTATATTTAAATCACGATCGACCGCCTTGACAATTCGTTTTACCTTCCATTGTTTATCCCATCCTATATATAACTATTCCACCATATTTATGATTATAAATGATAACTTTTGGGGGGATGATAACCATAATTTGAATGAGTCAAGGAGTTGTTGAAATGTTAGAAGAAATAAAAGATTTACCCCAAAAAGTAGTAGAAAATCTAGATGGTGACCAAGAAAATATAAAAATCTATTTAGTTCAAGACTTTAATTTAGCGTTATTAAGAAGAATGGTTAATTTTGAACTAGACATATTCAGCGAGCAAGGAATTGATGAATGGGGATTAGTTCCTCAAATTCGGCATGGTAATGTTTTTATTCTTAAGGAAGAAAACAAAAAGAAAATTATAGGTATAGCCATTCTAATGCGTGATTGGGAAGAATTTGATAAGGCGTATCTATTTGACTATGCGATAGCAGATGAATTCCAGGGACAAGGATTAGGCTATCATTTTCTTCATTCAATTTGTTTGAATATAAAAGAACAAGGATTTAATAAAATGGATTTAACAGTTAATACAGAAAACCCGGCGGCAATTCATTTGTATAAAGATAAATTAGGCTTCCAAATTATTAAAATGAGTGAAGATGAATTTGGTAAGGGACATCATCGATACGTTATGGAATTGGATTTGTCAACTTTAAAATTGCTTAACTAAAATACCCAAGCCCTATATAAACACTAAAACCCGCAAAATAGCGGGTTTTTGGACAAATTATGGTAGGTTTGAGAGGACTCGAACCTCCGACCCCCGCGATGTCAACGCGGTACTCTAACCAACTGAGCTACAAACCCATATGGTGCCGATGACCGGAATCGAACCGGTACGGATGTTAAGTCCGCGGGATTTTAAGTCCCGTGCGTCTGCCAGTTACGCCACATCGGCTAATAAATTGGAGGCGGCACTCAGATTTGAACTGAGGAATAGAGGTTTTGCAGACCTCTGCCTTACCACTTGGCTATGCCGCCAGGATTTAATGGAGCGGGTGACGAGATTCGAACTCGCGACTTTCACCTTGGCAAGGTGACACTCTACCACTGAGTTACACCCGCAAATTATTATTGGTGGGCCATCCGCGACTCGAACGCGGGACACCCTGATTAAAAGTCAGGTGCTCTAGCCGACTGAGCTAATGGCCCTAATGGCTGGGGTGGGAGGATTCGAACCTACGAATGCCAGAGTCAAAGTCTGGTGCCTTACCGCTTGGCGACACCCCAATCTATTCATTAAGTCTGAGCATTAGCTCTAACCTAAAAACCTTGGTTGCGGGGGCCGGATTTGAACCGACGACCTTCGGGTTATGAGCCCGACGAGCTACCGCTGCTCCACCCCGCGATGTTTTATTAGCTATATAAATGGTGGGCAGGGATGGATTCGAACCACCGTACCTTTCGGAACAGATTTACAGTCTGCCGCCTTTAACCACTCGGCCACCTACCCATTATTACCTCGATGAGACACAAAAGGAGCTACCCTTTCGAGTAGTTCCTTTTGCCTTACCTGGCGATGACCTACTTTCCCAGGGGCT
>JUEG02000657.1_pt1 | contig 34737 bp, 34 predicted proteins | sample 432341 | NCBI WGS metagenome assembly JUEG02 (sample SAMN02953476, study PRJNA257561) | rock porewater metagenome | biome: terrestrial; feature: Opalinus Clay rock; material: porewater; isolation source: Opalinus Clay rock BIC-A1 borehole | place: Switzerland: Mt Terri URL, St-Ursanne ... | reverse complement strand
AGATCTACACTGAGGCCGGTGAGAAATTTAATATAAATTCTCCTAAACAGCTTGGGGTAATTCTATTTGAAAAGTTAGGTTTACCGCCTTTTAAAAAGACCAAAACAGGTTATTCCACAAATGCTGAGGTCCTAGATACTTTAGCTGAACAACATGCGATTGTCGAAAAGATATTGGTGCATCGACATTTGGTCAAACTTAAGTCCACCTATGTTGATGGCTTAATCAATATTACAAACAAGACCACGGGTAGAGTTCATACGACTTTTAACCAAACGGTCACAGCCACAGGAAGGCTAAGCAGTACCGAACCTAATATCCAAAACATTCCTATCAGGCTTGAGGAAGGTCGCAAAATCAGAAAGGTTTTTGTGCCTCTCGATGAAAATAGTGTGATTTTGGCCGCTGATTACTCACAAATTGAATTAAGAGTGTTGGCCCATATTTCGGAAGATGAAACGCTGATGGAGGCGTTTATAAAGAATCAAGACATCCATAGACGTACTGCATCGGAGGTCTTCGGTGTCAGTATGGAAGAAGTTACTTCAGAAATGCGCAGTAGAGCCAAGGCAGTAAACTTTGGCATAGTTTATGGCATAAGTGATTTCGGCTTGGCAAAAGATATAAAGGTAAGTAGAAAAGAAGCCAAGGAATACATTGAAAATTATCTAGAGGAATACCCTAAGGTTAGAAAGTATATGGACGACATAGTTTTATCAGCGAGAGAACAAGGCTATGTTTCCACAATTTTAAATCGTAGACGCTATTTACCTGATGTTTTAAGTTCTAATTATAATGTTCGTAATTTTGGCGAGAGAACAGCTTTAAATACTCCCATTCAAGGTAGTGCGGCAGACATTATTAAAGTGGCTATGCTAAGAGTTGGAGAGATGCTGTCTGAAAACAAATTTAAAACTAAACTTTTACTACAAGTTCACGATGAGCTAATTCTAAATGTCCCTAAAGAAGAGCTAGCTACTGTTCAAGCACTTGTCAAAGAGTCTATGGAGAAGGCTGTAGAGTTAAAGGTTCCATTAATTGTTGACGTTAAAACCGGTCCTAACTGGTATGAGGTGAAACCGATCTAATAGGGGGTAAAAATATGCCCGAGCTACCTGAAGTTGAAACGGTCAGAAGAACCCTAGAAGGAAAATTGGTTGGTAAGAATATTGAGGAGGTTAATCTTATAACCCCTGATATTTTGCGCCAGCCCTGTCCGAGTAATTTTGTAGAAATAATTACCGGAAAGAAGTTTCGAGCCCTAGAAAGAAGAGGTAAATATCTTCTTTTCAGGTTGTCCCAAGGTTGGATGCTAGTAGGCCACTTAAGAATGACTGGGCAACTGGTTTACTGTGAACCTGCTACACCGATTGTTAAACATACCCATCTAATCATAAAGCTAGATGATGGTTTTCAATTACGCTACATAGATATCCGTCGTTTTGGAGGTTTTAATCTAGTTGAGGTAAATAATATGGACTCCATCAAAGGCTTAGCGGCCTTAGGCCCGGAACCCTTAGGCGAAGACTTTTCCAAAGAATATCTCAAGAAAAATCTAAGAAACTCCAGGGCGAAGATTAAATCTATTCTTCTAGACCAAACCTTCGTTGCCGGTTTAGGTAATATTTATGTGGATGAGGCTCTGTTTAAGGCCAAGGTGCATCCTGAACGGTTAGGTAGTTCTCTAACACCTAGAGAAATAGCGGCCTTACACAAAGCCATTCAAGAAGTGCTGGAACTAGGCATAGAAAATCGGGGTACATCTCTTAGAGATTACGTTGATGGTGAGGGACGCAGTGGAGAGTTTCAAAAACTTTTACAAGTGTATGGTAAATATAAAGAACCTTGTCCCAGATGTAGAACTGTGCTTTTAAAGGCAAAAGTCGCTGGTAGAACCAGTAGTTATTGTCCAAAGTGTCAAAAAGAAAAATAAGTCGTTTTTTGTATAATAGAGTCTGAAAAAATTTCAGACTCTATTATTTTTTTGCAAGGATTTGAGGATTTAATAGAGAAATATGTAGTATATTGAAATATATGGGAAAGATTTGATGCCAATGATCGAAAAATTTATTAAAAATTCTCATACGAACCTGACTGGAAACAGGCCAATTCCGAATTGGTTTCTTTTTACCTCATTTCTTGCATTTGTCATCCCCCTACTTCAGGAACAAATTGACCCTTATCATTTTGATTGGATTTGGTTCTTATATATTATTCCAGCTACGGTTATGTCTTACTACCTTAAGTCAAGTCTAAAAGCATTAGGAGTTGCTGTATTAAGTGGAGTTATCCTATGTTTAGAGTATTACCACCACTTGTATCTTAGACAGGGTACTCTGGAAAACGAGTTTACTATTGCTTTTGGTGTCATCTTAAGTATGATTATAGCTTCTGTTGCAGTGGCACATTTAGCAGAAAAAATTGAGATAGCTCGTAAAAGCTGGAAACTGATTTCGGAAACCACAGACGTTGGAATTGAAATAGTTGATAAACTAGGATATGTGGTTTATGCAAACCAAGCTTTTACCAAGTTAATGAAAATCCCACAACAAGATATTATTGGAAATTATTGTAGGAATACGGAATATCAAAATGATTTGAGAAAGACTTTAGAGTCAGAGAAAGGGCTTTTCGGTAAAGAGTATTGCGAAGTAAACGCTCCAGCGGAGGAAAAGTTTTTATTAGGGGACACCTTTGTCTTAAGAGGCCAAGGGAACAAGGTTATTGGAGCCATACTTACTTTGCGGGACATTACAGAAAAGAAAATGATAGAGGCAAAAGTTCGTCAATCGGAGAAATTCAAGGTTTTAGGTCAAATGGCTGCTGGGTTGGCACATGAAATTAGAAATCCACTGACAAGCATTAGAGGATTCCTGCAGCTGAACTACCTTAAGGGGAAAGATCCCTCGGAGAAGGACTTTATACAAATAATGTTAGAAGAAATTGATCGCGTTAGTAAGCTATTATCGGAGTTTTTAATCTTAGCAAAACAAGTTCCCCCTCGAAAAGAGTTGTATTCACTTAAAGTTTTGATCACTAAGGTCACAACCTTAATCGGTTCGGAGGCGACTTTAAGGGATATAAAGGTTAGGATTAATGTTGCTGAGCTTATTCCTCTAATCTCTATCGATCCTGAGCAAATTAAACAGGTATTCCTTAACTTGGCCCAAAATGCTATGGAGGCAATGCCAAAGGGAGGTTCCTTAGGTATTGACGTCTGGAATCAGGGCGGACAAGTGAAAATTTGTATAACTGACACCGGGGAAGGCATAGCTTCATGCATATTAGATAAGATATTCAATCCATTTTACACCACAAAAGAATCCGGAACAGGATTAGGTCTATCGCTTTGCCAGAGAATCGTTGAAAATCATGCTGGAAAGTGTGAGATTGAAAGTGAAGTGGGAGTGGGTACGAAGGTCACCATTACCTTACCTGTTGTAAAGATAGCTTAAATCGCTAAACTAGGAAAGAGTGGTATTTAAATGTCTATAAATCCAGTTAATCAGATACTTAGCAGTAATTATAAAGTGCATAATAAAATACCTAAGGTTATTTTTGCTGTTGTAGTCTTCGCCTATTTTGTTCCGATGATTAAGGAAATATTCTTTTATGAATGGGTGGAATGGCTTTGGCTTCTTTATACTATTCCCGCCATAGTTTTAGCCTATTATCACGGTCTAAAAGGGGCCATAATTAACATTGTGCTATCAGCCAGCCTGATTACTTTTGTTGAGGTTTATCAATACTATATTTTCGGTAAGCCGGAAGTGATTCGGGAAATCAAAAGCATCTATTTGGGCACCATTCTTGCTATGACCTTAACCTCCTTTATTGTTGCCCTATTAGTTAGAAAGTTTCAATTAATTAGAAATAGCACAACCATAGTGTTGGAAAATATGAATACAGCACTTATGATTGCTGATAAAGAAGAAAGGCTGGTCTATGCTAATGATTTGGCTGCCTTTCTAAGGGGTTTTCCTTTAGCAGCAACAATTATCGGTCAACGTTGGTCTGAATTTTGCCCCTTACCCGAGACAAGAAATCTTATTAGAGAAACTCTAAAAACCGGTCAGAATTATTCTAACCATGAGATAACTATTTTCCTTGGCCAAGAGGAAAAATTTTTTTTATTTGACAGCCACTCCATAAGAAGTGACTCAAACGAAGTTATCGGTGTTTTGGTAAGCATAAAAGACATCACAGAAAAAAAGTGCCTGGAGAAAAAAGTACAACAATCGGAAAAATTTAATGCCTTAGGGGAAATTGCCGCTGGTTTAGCTCATGAAATTAGCAATCCTTTAACCAGCATAACAGGTTATCTACAACTGTTAGAGAAAAAAGATAAAGTACATAATCGAGAGCATTCAGAAATAATGCTCGAAGAACTTAATAAGATTAAGAGGCTCTTAACGGAGTTTTTAGTTTTGGCAAAACCAATGCCAACAATTAAGGAAGCTTGTTATGTTGAAAGCCTTTTGGAAGACGTAATCAATTTTGTGAACTGCGAAGCCATCCTTTATGATATTGAAATTCGAAAGCAAATCAATCCTCCAATGTTTAAGGTCAGAATAGACAAAGAGCAGATTAAACAGGTTTTAATTAATATTATGCAAAATTCCATTGAGGCCATGCCCACAGGAGGGATTTTAAGCATAACCTGTGGTTTAGCCTTCAATTTAATCAGTAAAAGCGGAGAAATCACTATAAGGATCAAAGATACAGGGACCGGTATAGATAATAACGAATTAAGTAACATTTATAATCCTTTTTTTACAACTAAGGCAGAGGGTACCGGTCTTGGATTATCAGTATCCTATAAAATAATTGATGACCATAATGGCAGTTTAAACATTCAAAGTATCAAGAATAGAGAAACTATAGCTACAATAACCTTACCTGTAGTTGCGGAATAAAGTATAATTGTTCTAGAATATTTAATACTAAAATTAATATCATTTAAAAGGGGTTTAAAATGATCATATTAGGATTAACTGGGGGAATCGCTAGCGGCAAGAGCAAGGTTTCTAACTTCTTAAAAGAAATGGGTGCCAAGATTATAGATGCTGACCTTATTGCTCGAGACATCGTAAAACCGGGGGAGAAAGCTTGGGCAGAAATTATAGCAACCTTTGGCGAGCAATTCCTATCTGCAGATAAATCAATCGATCGAAAGAAATTAGGTGCCTTAGTTTTCGCCGATCAGGGGGCTCTTAGTAAGTTAAATGAAATAACCCATCCTAAAATTATTTCTAGAACTCAAAAACTTTTGGCACAGTTTAGGCAGTCTAAAGAAAAGGTGGCTGTACTTGATGCAGCGCTATTGGTTGAAACAGGCATGCAGAAGCTAGTCGATCAAGTCTGGGTAATCCATGTTGAGCCGGAGGTTCAGCTTCAGCGCTTAAAAAAAAGAGATAAAATTAATCAAGAGCAAGCCCTAAAAAGGATTAATTCTCAAACAAATCCCGAAGAAAGGTTAAAGTGGGCTAACTTAATACTTGAAAACAACGGTACGGAGGAAGAACTAGAGGCTAAGGTAATTAAAGCTTGGAAGGAGTTAACCAGTGACTAAACGTATAGCTTTAATAGCTCATGACAAAAAGAAAGCTGAAATAGTAAACTTTGCTATAGAATATAAAGATACATTACTCAACCACCAGCTTTTTGCTACTGGAACAACTGGTGAGGTTATCAGTAAGGCCACGGGGCTAAATATCGAAAGAGTTTTATCCGGCCCACTAGGCGGAGACCTACAAATAGGGGCTAAAGTCGCTTGTGGTCAAATGGATTTAGTAATATTTTTTCGCGATCCCTTAACAGCACAGCCACATGAACCTGATATTACTGCTTTATTAAGGATTTGTGACGTTCATAATATCGCTGTAGTTACTAACAGGGCTGGGGCTGAACTTGCGGTCACTTGTCTGTAAATTAATATGGGGTGGAAATTTTGATTATTGACCTAAGGAGAAAGAAGTTATATATTTTACTGGCTCTAATTATCGTACTGATAACTGTCTTAAGTTCAGACTTCTATTGGCGTCTTTTTTACCCGATTCCCTATCGAGATTTGATAAGACAATATTCACAGGAAAACAATGTAGATCCCTTCTTAGTAACTGCCATAATTAAGACAGAAAGCAAATTTAATCCAATGGTTCAATCAAAAAGAGGAGCACTGGGTTTAATGCAGATTATGCCTGAGACAGGACAATGGATCGCTGAACAAATTAGGCTAGAAGGTTTTGCAAGCAAAGACCTACTTGATGAAGAAACAAATATAAGACTAGGAACCTGGTATCTGGCCAATCTACTTAAACAATTTGAGCAGGAAATAGTTGCAATCTCAGCCTACAACGCCGGTAGGGGTAATGTAAAGCGCTGGATGGATGATGGTGTATGGGATGGAACTGCCGAAAACCTGGATAATATCCCCTTTGGTGAAACAAAAAATTACGTTAAAAAGGTTACAAATTATCGCAAGACCTATAAAGACATCTATAATAAGTTTTAGAAGGCCTAAATGGTCCTTTAACACTAAATTGTCCTTTGATAAAGGACAATTTTTTTATTTTTTCAGCAAAATTGTCACAAACTATTGACAGAATACACAGAAATGTCATATTATTTAAACAAGTTAAATATTCTACAGGAGGTAATCGATGCATTATGGCCAGCCAGGACGTTGAAACTTTACAGAGAAATATTGAGCTATATCAAGCCGTCATAAGAGAAATGTTTACTACTTCAATTCTTAGTGCTGGGATGGATGTTGTCCTAACCGCGGAGCAAATGAAATGTTTGCGGTTTATTTGCTGCAATGACAAGGTTTTGGTAGGTCAGTTAGCAAAAGGTCTACGAATAAGTTATCCAGCTGCCACCAAGGCCATATCAAGGTTAGAAGAAAAGAAAATAGTTATTAGGGAAAAGGACCCGTTAGATAGAAGAAATATTTATGTTAGTTTGACCGCAAAGGGCGTAGAACTCGCAGACAAGATTAAGGCGGAGAAAGCAACAAGGCTAAATGACATTATAAGATTAATGACAGAGGAACAGATTGAAGATTTTTCCAAAGGTTTAAAGGCTTTTTTAGGTGCAGTGCTAACAGAAAATAAGCTATCAGAAACAATTTGTCTGCATTGTGGAAAAGACCATAAGGATGACTGTTTTGCCTTAAATACTGATTGTTTTTGTTTTTTGTAATTTAATTGGGGAAGGGAGAGGTATAAACTTGGCTAAATTGAGAATTTTACCTGATAATATTGATATTGAGGTAAATGATGGAGAAAATTTAATGAAGGCTATAAGTAAGGCCGGGATATCGATAAATGCCGGTTGTGGAGGAAGAGGAACCTGCGGTCGGTGTCATGTTGAGCTGGTCGAAGGAGATGTAGAAACAGAGTTTACCAAGAAGTCTGAAGCGTTATCTCAGGGTGAAGTGCTATCCTGTAAAGCATCAGTTAAGGGTGATGTAATAATTAATATTCCTAATGACGGTCGACGTTTGTCTAAGCATAAGGTGTTGATAAACGAAGTCGAGTTAGAAAATCCTTTTCAGTTTAATCCTATTTTCAAAAAGATAACCTTAACTCTTGATGAACCGAATTTAATGAATAACACCGATGATCTTTCTAAGCTACTTATGGGGTTAGCTAAAGAGGTTGGTACAGAAGAAATTAATCTTAATTTAAACATCATGCGAAAGTTACCCGAAATAGTCAGAGCAGGTAATTGGGAAATAACTGTTGGTGTTATATTTAATGAGGACACCGTGGAAGTTATAGAGTTGGAACCGGGTACCGGTAACAAAGATTATTATGGTTTAGCTATTGATATTGGTACCACTACAGTCAAGATAAATTTAATAAACCTTGCTGATGGCCAAATTATTGCCTCGGGTGGAGACTATAACCGCCAGCAAAAATATGGTGATGATGTTATCAATAGAATCATATTTTCCGCCGAAGAGAAGAACGGTTTGGAATTAGTGCAAAAAGCGGTACTTGACTCCATCAATGATTTAGTTCAAGTAATGCTAACGCAACATGATATTAAGCCAGAGGAAATTTATACTTCCGTAGTTTCTGGTAATACCACCATGACTCACTTGTTTTTAGGGCTTCCTTCTAACAACATTAGACTTGAGCCTTACATCCCAGCAGCTAACTTCCCCGTAGCCGTTAAAGGCCACGAACTAGGCTTATTAATGCATGGTGAAGGTTTAATATTTAACTTGCCTGCAGTAGGTTCCTATGTTGGGGGAGATATTACCTCTGGGGTTTTGGCAACTCAACTAAATAAAAGAGAAAATATCAGTTTGTTTATCGATATTGGAACTAATGGTGAAATCGTAATCGGAAACCAAGACTGGCAGATGAGTTGTGCTTGCTCCGCCGGACCTTGCTTTGAAGGTGGCGGAATCAAATTTGGCATGCGGGCCATGGACGGTGCCATTGATAAAATCGATATATCTCCAGAGGGAGAGATTTATGTCCAAACCATTAATAATAGAAAACCTGTAGGTATATGTGGTTCTGGCTTAATTGATGTAATTGCAACCCTACTTAGGGCTAGGATTATTAACAGGACAGGAGGCTTCGACAAGAATCTCAACTCTCCTAGATTAATATCGGGAGATGAGGGTTTGGAGTTTGTGCTTGTTTGGGGCGCTGAAACAGAGCATGGAAAAGATATTACTATCTTAGAAACAGATATAATAAACTTGATTAGGGCAAAAGGTGCTATCTTTGCAGGAATTAGAAGCATTCTTAAAAATGTCGCTTTAACCGTAGAAGATATTGATGAGATCTTAATAGCCGGAGGCTTTGGTAATTCTCTAAATATCAAAGACGCTGTAACAATTGGCATGCTTCCGGATGTAGACTTGAAAAAATACAGATATGTAGGAAACTCCTCTTTAAAGGGTGCCTGCAGGGTGCTTACCTCTAGAGAAGCTTATCAAGAAATTATGGAATTTTCTAAAGGTATGACCTATTTAGAACTTTCTCTAGGAAACGATTTTATGGATGAATTTGTTTCAGCCAGTTTCCTACCGCATACTGATTTACAACTGTTCCCTTCTGCTCAGGAGGCTGCGGCAACTGTTTAAAGCAAGAAAATTGATGAGCAATATTTAAGAATATTGAAAGACATTGCCGGCTTTGAGGCAATGTCTTTTTGTTGGCATAATTTGCAGGAAAGAGACAAAGCTTAGATTAAGAGCTAACTTAATAATAAACTTAGACCTAAAATTATACGAAAATTAAGGTGGTGGTCTCTCAGTGGCAAATTCTATTAAAAATTATACGTTCTTAATCCTCGCATTTTTGTTAAGCGTTATATTTGCATATATGCTATATAATAACCTCGCGAAACCTGGTCCGACTAGTCCTAACAAAAAGCTAGAGGTAATTAAATATGACCTGATTTTTAAGGGGGGGCAAATAATCGATGGTACAGGTAAGCCAAGTTACTCAGCAGATATAGGTATTATAGGAGAAAAGATAGCCTTTATTGGTAAGCTTGATCAATCAGAAGGAAAAGTTGTGCATATGGTAAATGGATTAGCCATAGCTCCCGGATTCATCAATCCTCATTCGCATATAGACCAAAGTATTTTGACAGATAGAGCCGTTGGTCCCTCTTTGCTTCAGGGAATAACCACAGAAATTGTTGGCATGGATGGACAATCCGCTGTAGAGTTAGAGCAGCATTTTACTAAAGTATTTGCCAACGGAGGAATTGGAGTTAACTATGGATCCTTTATTGGTCAGGGTTCAGTTCGCAGAGCTGTAATTGGCGAAGAAGATAAGGTGCTTACTCCAAGCGAATTAGAAACAATGAAAAGAACGGTGGAAAAAGCCATGCAAGAGGGGGCCTTTGGTCTATCCACGGGATTAGAGTATCCTCCCGGTTTTCAAACGCCAACCTGGGAGCTTATAGAGTTAGCTAAGGTAGCACAAAGTTATGGTGGTATTTACTCAACTCATATGCGCAATGAAGGATCCGCAGTACTTGATGCCTTAGAAGAAGCCATAATCGTAGGTAAGGAAGCCCAAATACCCGTTAATATCTCCCACCTAAAGGTTAATGGAGGTACAAATGATGCTGCCGTGACGGAGAAGTTGACAAATGGAGTGCTAACCCAGATACGAGTAGCACAAAAGGAAGGACTAGAGGTCTTTGCCGATTTGTATCCTTATACAACCACGTATTTTAAGGTTAATGTTCCCTTATTAGAAGTTTACGGGAACTTCCCTGAACACACAATATTTATTTCAAGAAGTTCCACTAAGGAGTTTTTGGATAAATCCCTAACTGATATTGCTAAAAGTAGAAACATGTCTGTTAAACAGGTAGTAGAGATACTCAAACAGGAGCCTAGAGTTAGAGCTTATGTTCAGAATCTGTCTCAAGAGAGCATGAATAGATTTATAAAACAAAATTATGTAATGATCGGTGTTGACGCACCCACTGAAGCACCTAAAGGAGTACCTGATAAGGAACTTAGAATTCATCCGAGGCGCTATGGAACCTACCCAAGGGTACTTGGAAGATTTGTTCGGGAAGAACAAATCTTGTCTTTGGAAGAGGCCGTTCGAAGGATGTCGGGGTTAACAGCAGAAAAATATAAGATTCTAAATCGAGGAAAGGTTAAGGAAGGATTTTTTGCAGATTTAGTTGTATTCAGCCCTGAAGAGATTACTGATCGGGCAACCTTTAGTGAGCCTACTCTGCCACCAAAAGGAATAAAATTCGTAGTGGTAAATGGAAAAGTCGCTGTTGAGGAGGGAAAACTTACAGGAGTGAGGGCGGGAAAGGCAGTTAAAGGGGCTTCTATAAATAGAAGCCCCTAATATAAACCTTTAAGCCTTAACTAATTCTTCAACTGGCAATTTTCCAAGAGCCATTTATTATTATATAATTTGTGGTTTGGAGTAGCAACATTATTTTAAATATTTAAACAATTCGGTGAAATAAGATATAATTTTTAGTTCCATAAAAAAGCGCTTTGGTTCCGGGGATGGGCTTTCATATTGAAGATAGTGTATAATTAAGAACAAAATTGCTATAGCTAAAATTACTAAGAATTACTAAGTGGGAGTGGTTAAAACCTATGAATAGACCATTGATAGCTATTAAAGGTGCAGGTGATTTAGCAAGTGGTGTGGCTCATCGACTTTTTAATTGCGGTTTTGCTATCGTGATGTTAGAGATACCTCAGCCTACTGTCATTAGAAGAACTGTTTCCTATGCAGAAGCTATTTTTAGGGGTGACTATGAAGTTGAAGGAATCACCGCAAAATTAGCTAGGTCAACTTCTGAAGTAAGAGAAATTAGTCAGGAAGAGAAAATTGCAGTAATAATAGATCCAGAATGGTCATCTCTTCCAGAACTTAAACCTATCGCAGTCATCGATGCAATCTTAGCCAAGAAAAATCTTGGTACATTTAAAAATGAGGCACCAATTGTCATTGGTTTAGGACCTGGTTTTTCGGCAGGGATAGATGTTCATGCAGTAATTGAAACTCAAAGAGGACATGATTTAGGCAAGGTAATCTACAAAGGCTCAGCAGCTCCTAATACTGGGAAGCCCGGAATAATCGGGGGGGTTAGCACTGAACGTTTATTGCGAGCGCCTTTGGCGGGAGCTTTTAAGAGCATCAAGAATATCGGAGATTATGTAAATGAAGGAGATTTAGTGGCAACAGTAGGGGAGGCACCGGTTCGAGCAGAAATTTCCGGTGTATTACGTGGTTGTTTGCGGGATGGCATTATGGTGACCAAGGGGTTTAAAATTGGTGACATCGATCCCCGCGATGTCAGAGAACAGTGTTTTACAATTTCTGATAAAGCCAGATCCGTTGGAGGAGCAGTGTTAGAAGCACTAATGCACCTTTTATATAAGGAGGGGATGTTATGGACAAAAAATTTATAGCAGCATTAGAACATATATGTCTCAGCAATGAATCGGCTGCCTTAGTTACGGTTATTAATGTAAAGGGTTCAACACCGCGTAAGCCGGGTGCTAAAATGCTAGTTACATTAGATGGACAAGTCTATGGCACTATCGGTGGTGGTTGTGGTGAAGCAGATGTTCGGAGAGAGGCATTAAATGCGTTAAGTATGCTTAAGTCAACGAAGTATACCGTAAACATGACTGGTGATATTGCTGAGGAAGAAGGCATGGTTTGCGGCGGTATTATGGAAGTTTTAATAGATGTAATCCAAACCGATGCTGTGGAGGAAAAGAAATTCTTTAACAATTACTTGCAGGCATTGAAAAATAATGAGGATCCCTTACTGGTTTCTCTGACTGATGGTTCTGAGGAGAACTTATTAGGTAAAAAAGTTTTCATTACTAAATCAGGCACTCACTTTGGTGATCATGATGTACCTCAACTAGAACCTTGTATGCTTAAGGAAATTCGTGAAAATAGGACAAACAAGTTAATAAAGGCCAATGGCTTTAGTTTTTTTGTAGAGCCTGCTCCCAAGCTAGTAGAATTATTGGTTTTAGGCGGAGGGCACATTGCCTTGCCCCTGGTCAAAATGGCTAAACTACTTAACTATCATGTTACTGTAGTAGACGATCGCCCTTCTTTTGCTAATAAGGACAGGTTTGCTGAGGCTAACAGTGTGATTTGTGATGACTTTGTTAGAGCAATTAAGACCTTGGAAATTACCACTAATACCTATGTGGTTATAGTGACCAGAGGACACCGGCATGACAAAATGTGTTTACAGCAAATCATAAATGAGCAGGCGGGATATATTGGTATGATTGGTAGTAGAAGAAGGGTTAAGGCCTTAGTTTCAGAGTTACTAGAAGAGGGGATTCCTTTACAGAGCCTACAGAAAGTTTACTCGCCAATAGGTTTAAATATTAAAGCAGAAACTCCTGAAGAAGTAGCGGTCAGTATAATTGCAGAAATAGTAAGTGTTAACAGAGGCGGAATGTCACAATCATTAAAATTAACTTAAGTTTAGCATAATAACAGAAAGACGGTGATAGGCATGCGTATGGTTGAGACTAAAAGTGCTGTAGGAATGGTCCTTTGTCACGATATCACTAAAATTGTGCCAGGTGAGTTTAAAGGTGTTGCCTTTAAGAAAGGCCATGTTGTTAAGACTGAAGATATAGAGGAACTCCTTAATATTGGCAAAGAACATCTTTATGTATGGGAATGTAACGATAGTCAAATTCACGAAAATGAAGCCGCTATTAGAATTTCTGAAGCTGTGGCAGGAGGAAATATTGAATTTAGTTCTCCTAGGGAGGGAAAAGTTAACTTAATTGCTAATACCAAAGGGTTACTAAAAATTAACGTTGGTATTCTTGCTCTCATAAATGACATAGAAGAGGTAGTGGTAGCAACCAGACATACTAACCAATTAATCGAAAAGGGTGACACTATTGCTGGTACCCGAGTAATTCCTTTGCTAATAGATAAAGTGAAAATTGAGACGGTTGAAAAAATCTGTCAAGATAGTGGACCGATTATTGAAGTGAAACCCTTTAAGCCTTTAAAGACTGTAGTTATCACAACTGGCAGTGAAGTTTATAATGGGCGAATAAAAGACAGATTTGGTCCCGTAGTTATAAGAAAAGTTCAACAGGTAGGGTGTACCGTTCAAAAACATATTTTACTCCCGGATGACCGACAACAGATAGCTTTAAGTATTAGGGAAGCTGTTAAAGAGGGAGCAGAGATGGTAATTGTAACCGGAGGAATGTCAGTTGATCCCGATGATGCAACCCCTGGTGGGGTAAAAGAAGCTGGGGCTAAATTAGTAACTTATGGATCTCCCTTATTCCCGGGAGCAATGTTCTTATTAGCTTATCTCGATGACGTGCCTATAATGGGCTTGCCGGGATGTGTAATGTATAGTAAAGCCACTGTTTTTGACGTGCTTTTACCTAGAATTATTGCTGGTGAGAAGATTAAACGGGAAGAGATTACAAGATTGGGACACGGGGGATTATGTTTAGATTGTGAGCACTGTCATTATCCTAATTGCTCCTTTGGAAAAGGTTAAAATAATAAAAAGATAAATAAAAAAAGTAAATTTCTATATTGCCAAACCTCAGCATATGTATTATAATAAGGAAACGACATTTAAAACTGTTATAGTATAAAAACTGTGACGGAGAAAAGTAAGTTAAACCCAATCTACCAGGGAGGAAGGGTCATAGACTGCAAGCCCTTCTAAGATATGATTAGCTGAAGTTCTCTCCTGAGTTGCCAACTGAAATTTTAAGTAGGTTGTGCCGGATTCTTCTACCGTTAAAAGGAAGAGGGTATCGGATAAAATCCTGTATCTTTACTGAGATAACCTAGAGATAGGTTAACTAGGGTGGTAACGCGAAAGTATAAACTTCTCGCCCCTATGGGGTGAGAGGTTTTTTGTTGTACACACTTTAAATGTAAAGAGATTGTTTTTTATCCCATACCTTATGAGAGGATTAAGAATTTTTTTAAAGTTCTTAATCAACTTGGGTGGTACCGCGGAAGCTTTAACTTTCGTCCCAATCTTTTTTGTTAAAAGAGTTGGGAGGAGGTTGGGGCTTTTATTTATTTAATTGTGAATTTCTTAAGATTAGGAGGTGAAGTGTATGTTTGGATTTACTGATATAACAATTGCGTTAGTGTACCTAATGTGTTTAGCTTCCTCAGGTGGTTGTGTTGTGTACGGGGTATTGAAATGGAATAGTGACGATTAAAATTTAGAAGAGAGGAGATTAGTGATGAATAATACGGTGCTTTATATAGTTGTTTTATTATATCTCGGTATTACTGTTTACCTTGGTTATTTAGGCTATAAACATACTAAAAATTCTAATGATTATATGTTAGCGGGAGGGAATACAAATCCTTTTTTAGTTGCCCTTTCCTATGGTTCTACCTTTATTAGTACCTCTGCCATTGTAGGCTTTGGTGGTGCCGCAGCAGCTTACGGCATGAGTTTACTATGGCTTACTTTTTTCAACATCGTGGTAGGTATTTTTGTTGCCTTTGTTTTCTTTGGTAAAAGGACTCGTGTCTTAGGGAAAAAGTTACAAGCCAAGACTTTTCCGGAATTAATGGCTAAAAGATTTAATTCAAAGTTCATCCAATTATATAGTGCTATTTTAGTCTGTATTGCCATGCCCCTTTATGCAGCCGCCGTAATGATTGGTGGCGGAAGATTTATGGAGCAAGCTCTAAATATAGATTACAAAACAGCTCTAACTATACTTGCAGTACTTGTTGGTTTTTATGTGCTCTTTGGAGGCTTGAAAGGAATTATTTATACTGATGCTTTTCAGGGTGGCATTATGTTTATAGGGATGTTGGCTCTATTAGTAGTTACTTATTCTGTCCTTGGTGGTGTAACAGGGGCTCATGAAAAATTAGTAAACCTTTCTTCTATGGTGCCTCAGAGTCTAATTGACAAAGGACATACAGGATGGGCTTCAATGCCCGTGTTTGGTTCCGAACTTTGGCTTTACGTTATTACAACCTTGGTCATGGGAGTGGGGATTGGTGTTCTAGCACAGCCTCATTTAGCAGTCAGGTTTATGACTCTAGGAAGTAATCGTGAGATAAATAGAGCAGTAGTTGTAGGAAGCATATTTATCCTTGCAATGACCGGTGTGGCGTTTGCAGTTGGTGCCTTATCAAATGTTTACTTTTTTGATACCGAAGGTAAGATAGCTCTAGCAGTAGTAACAGATCCTGTTTCTGGCTTGCCTAATATTGATAAGATAATTCCTCTTTATATTTCCCAGGCTTTACCTGATTGGTTTGCTTATATATTCATGTTAAGTTTGTTGTCTGCAGCCATGTCAACCTTGAGCGGTCAGTTTCATGCCATTGGAACTTCCGTCCGGGACATTTTCGAGGCAAGGGGTAAAAACCACGAGGATAGCTTTACCACTAATATCACAAAAGTGGGAGTAGTTGTGGCTTTAGTCAGTACTTTGCTTTTAAGTTTTAAATTACCCGTGAGCATAATCGCTATTGCTACGGCAATGTTTTTTGGTCTGTGTGCCGCCAGCTTTTTACCAATGTATGTAGCGGCCTTATATTGGCCTAGAGCTACCAAAACTGGAATAATTTCAGGAATGGTATCAGGTACAACAGTGTACTTACTAATTCTTTTCTTTGTTCACCAGAAGGAAGCAGCTATCTTTGGTCTTTCTGAACTAATATTTGGAAAACCCTTTCTCTTTGGTTTCCCTTGGAACATTATTGATCCTATCGTAATAGCTTTACCTATAGGTGCGATTGTAATGGTAGCAACAAGTCTTCTAACTGTTCCATATCAGGTTGCCCATTTGGAGAACTGTTTTACACAAATTACCACGCCTGAAAGAGAGGATATTAACCCTTCAATGTCAAATTTATAAGTAAAACCTGACAAGGAAGTGGTAAACATGAACATAACTAATCTTCAACAAAAAAAGGAGTTTATACAGTGGTTCCTGGATACCTGTCTTCTAAAAGAAGAAAGAACTAGAAATATTCTTAAGCTAATTGCCAATAACAACTACCTTTTGCACCGTGTAAGAATAGTAGAAAATATTCGTTTTATGCCCAATGCCCTTTTGGTCTCAGCTAAAGGAGCTAGAACGGTATCCTATTTATATAGGTTAAATAACGAACACTATGAAGATTCGGAGTTAGTTATAAATAAATTGCTTTCGAATCCACCTCAGGAGTTACATTTGTGGCTATCCTTCGACCGGGAAAGAATGAATACTCTCGCGGATAAAATCCTCGAAGGAAAGTCAGAAAAAGCTTTAGAGGAGGATTTCATTAAACAGCTAGAAGTTTTTGAAAAAGCAGCTGCCGAGGAAAGAAACAATCAAGATTCGCAAAAAGAATTACTCCTTAAACGGATTGATGAAGCATTAATAAGAGGGGATCGTGAGGGCTTCCAAAAGTTATCAGACCGTTATAAGCGTATTTCTAATGGTTAGATAAGGCTAAGAAAAAAAGACTTGCAACCTAGGTTGCAAGTCTTTTGCTTATAGATTAACTTTATCGTCTGTTTTCTTGGGGTTAAATTTAAGTTTAACCAGATACCCTGCACAAAGGGCTGTTAAGGGAACGGCCAGAATCAATCCTATACTACCGGCAAGAGCTCGAACGATCTCTGTCGCAATCATGTCGAGGTTTATTATTTTAACCAAGGGATCGTCATAAGCCATTAGGACTAAAAGCAGGGGAAGAGAACCTCCCGTATAAGCTAAAACTAGAGTGTTGGACATGGTTCCAATAATATCTTTACCTACATTCAAACCTGACTTAGAAAGTTCCCACCAAGTTAAACTGGGGTTAGCTTTGTGAATTTCCCATATCGCAGATGAAATTGACATTCCAACGTCCATTATGGCTCCAAGGGCACCAATGATCATCCCAGCAAACAACAGACCTTGAAAGTCAAATTTGGTTTTCTGGGGGATATATAATAACATGGCTGCTTCTTCGGAACCTAAGCCACTCAAGCTAGCCAGATCAATAACAATGTTTGCTAAAATCCCGGCAAAGATTATTCCTCCCATGGTTCCCACAATCGCCGCCACGGACTTCATGTTAAACCCACCAACAAGAAGTAAGGTTATTGCAGTGACTCCCCCAGAAACTAAAATGGTTGCCAAAACGGGGTCGTAGCCGGCAAGAATCCCGGGTAAAAGAACTTTCAACACTGCCCAAACGGTAATCACCAAAGTGATGATTGCTTTAAAACCTTTGAACCGTCCAATGATTAAAATCGAACCTAAAAAGAAGATGGTTAGATAGATTAGATAGACTTCACGATCTAAATTAGCGATATAGCCTTGCACTAATTTATCATCTTTAACGTTTAGCAGTAAAACCACTTTATCATTCTTCTTTATCTCAAAATCGTAAGCGGGGTTTCCGGAAAAATCATGTCTAACCTTAAGAATCTTATCTTTAAATTTTCCTTCTGTCACCTTTACCTTTGTATCTAGTGATTTAGGAATCATCAGATTATCGCTATTGCTATCCTCAAGTTGTTTTACTTCTAATACTTTTCCCTTTACATAAATCTGCTCAGTCTCTTCGTAAATCACATCATTAACAACGTCTCCGCCATTTTCACCCTCGGCAAAGGCTGTACCTATGAAAGTCAGTAAAAGGATTAAAAAAAGAGTAGTGATTACTGCAAACCTAACGCGTAAAGTCCTGCCCAAAACAATACCTCCTCCTTTTAATTGCTAAAAGATAATAATTCTCCTTTTACCGACAAAATCCTTTATATTCAACAGTTTTACAAAATGTACCAAGTCTGAAAATACTAAATATAAAAACAGTATTACTCAAAAAATGAGTTGACTTTTAGGAGAGATAAACATACAATATAAATAAGTAATACCTATAGGGGGTATGGGTAATGAAAGACAAAAATGAGATTAGTGAATTAGAAACCATCAGTGAATTAGAAAAGGCTATAACTCAGTTGAAGGAGCGCTGGCCAGCTCACTCAGTTAAACCTCAAATGGTTCAAGACCTAGATGAGTTAGAAGAACGCCTCGATGAACTCAAAGAAAAATTAAACAAAAAGGAGATGACAGCTAATGAGTAACGTTTCACGTCGTGACTTTTTGAAAAGAACAGTAGCCTCTGGAGTAGCAGGGGGTCTAGTAATGTCCGGCGCCAACAAAGTTGCGGAGGCGGCTGAAATAAAAAGCAGTCAGCTTGGATCAATGATTGATCTGACCAAATGCGATGGCTGCAAGGCTAAAGACACACCCGCCTGTGTTGTAGCTTGTAAAACTAAAAATAGCAGTAATTTTCCAGTACCTGTTGAGGATATTCATAATTATTGGCCTCAAGACAAATATGAAGATTGGTCAGACAAAAAAGGCTTAACAGACCGCTTGACTCCTTATAATTGGACTTTTGTACAAAAGGTTAAAGTAGAGCACGAGGGAAAAGAACATGTGGTTAACATTCCTAGAAGGTGTATGCACTGTGATAACCCTGCTTGTGTTAAGGTTTGTCCATTTAGTTCAATGGAGAAAAAGACTGAGGGACCTGTAGTGAACAATACTGAACTTTGTTTTGGTGGAGCCAAATGCAGAGATGTATGTCCCTGGGAGATTCCAGCCAGACAGGCCGGGGTAGGACTGTATCTGAAGATTGCGCCAAAGTATGTAGGCGCTGGAGTAATGTATAAATGTGACCTTTGTTACGATGATCTAAAAAAAGGTGATTCTCCGGCTTGTGTTAGCGCGTGTCCTAATAATGCAATCCTCTTCGGTGAAAAAGAAGAAATGAGAGAATTAGCTAAAACCAAAGCAGCTGAAATTGGTGGTTACATTTATGGTGATAAGGAAAATGGGGGAACCTCAACCTTTTACGTGTCATCGGTTCCTTTTGACATAATTCATAAACAAATAGCTAAAAATAAGAAAGCAATGCTTGAAAAAACTCAAAAGCCACCTATGGGTATTCCGGGCATGGAACCTCGTGTTGGTAACTTTTTAGAAACTCCAAACGGAATGGCTAAGGCTGTTCTTATTGCACCAATTGCCGGAGCCTTTGCAGCGGGCTATACAGTCTATAAGACCATGAAAGGAGAGCAAGAATAATGGCTGAAAAAATATTAGTAAGTGAAAAGAAAGTTCAAAGACATGGCCTAATAGAAAGATTAATTCATTGGTCCGTGGCACTATCTACCTTTGCCTTACTTTTCTCAGGTTTTGGTCAGATGCCTATGTATAAGCGTTATATGGTTGATACACTACCAGGGCTAGCGTGGACTTCTGATTATGCAATAACCTTAAATATTCACTATATTGCAGCCATTCTTTTAATCTTCGCCGTTTTTTATCATTTGGTTTATCATGGTCTTAAGAGAGAACACGGAATTATTCCTAAAAAGGGAGATCTTAAGGAGTCTTACCTTATTGTTAAAGCAATGGTAACAGGTGGCAAAGAACCAGACTCACATAAATATCTAGCGGAACAAAGATTAGCTTATGCTTTTATCGGTTTTAACTTGATTTTAGTAATTGTTACAGGAATAATCAAGGTTATAAAAAATATTCCTGGTGTAGAGCTATCCCAAACTGTACTCGGCCTAGCTACAAATTTTCACAATTTAGCAACGGTATTACTGCTGTTTGGCATAATTGCTCATTTGGCAGCCTTCATACCGAAAATCAATAGATTCTTAATTCCGTCCATGTTTAGTGGGAAGTGCTGTTATGATTATGCCAAACATCGCCACAACCTATGGGTAAGAGATTTGGAAAGCAAACAAAAAAAAGGCTGTTAAAAAACCTGGATTTAGAAGGGAGGGGAAGTAAATGACAAACCAAAGTCAAGCTGCTAAAATATTTCAGTACCCGGCCAAGAACTTAGTTACGGTAATTCCTTTTATATTAATACTTGGTTTTGTTGTAGGCTTCTTTATAGATACGTCCTCTTTAGGCAAATATATATTAGCTCTAACCATATTAATGATTTATCCAACAATGGTTGGGTTTCAGTTAAAAGAGGTGCTAAGCTTTAGCCATTCAAAAGTGTTAGTTTTGACTATAGTCATTAACTTCCTCCTAATTCCCCTTTTTGCTTGGGTATTAGGAACGGGCTTATTAGCAAGCTACCCAGAGCTATTTGCGGGATTAGCCATATCGGCTCTTCTACCAACTAGCGGAATGACTATCACCTGGACCATGCTTAATAAGGGAAATGTCCCGGCAGCTATAAAGATAACTGTGTTTGGCTTGCTGATAGGATCCTTTCTTACACCTTGGTATTTACTATTAATGGTTGGGAAATACGTTTCAATTGACATCTTAAAAACTTTCCAAACCATAAGTTTAATTGTTTTGTTACCCTTAGTCTTAGGTTTAATCACTCAGTATATAATGAACAAGCAATATAACAAAGAACAAATTACTAAAATCAAAACCTACTTTCCCAGTCTTAGTGTTTGGTCAATGATGTTTCTGATTTTTATCAGCATTAGTATGCGAGCAGATAAAATAATCAGTGAACCTTCTTTATTACTACTGGGCATTGGTGTATTATTAATCTTTTATATTGTGAATTTTCTATTCAGCACCCTTGTTGGACGTATATTTCTAAAGCGGGAAGATGCTTTTGCCTTAGTTTACGGTACAGTAATGCGAAATCTATCCCTAGGATTAGGTTTAGCCATCACTACCTTCGGCCCCCAAGCCGCTTTGCTTGTTACCCTAGCTTTTATAATTCAGGTGCAGGGGGCGGCCTGGTATGGTAAAATGGCACAAAGGTATGAATTTTTCGGAGTTAAGAAAGGAGAGGTAAAATGATAATAAAAATAACAGATGAGGCTAGAGAATATATTCTTAAAAAGGACACAGAGGTTACAGTCGGTTTTAGAAAAATCGGAGGTGGCTGATGTGGAGCAACCTATGAGCCTGCTTGTATAGTAGGTAAACCAGATAATAGCACAGCTTATCAAACTGTCACTTTAGGGAGGATTACAGTTTATGTACCCAAAAATGCGAATATTAGTTCAGAAGGGCTAGAGATCTCAATAAGTGGCAAATGGTTATTGAAAAACCTCGAAGTTAGTGGATTACAAAAGTAGATATGTATAATATAGAAAGAATACAAAGAAGTTAGAGTAAAGACTCTAACTTCTTTGTATAAAGTTGTAGTCGGGAATACCCGGGAATTAGTAGGCAATACCAACGCGTGCTCTAATATATTTTTGAATTATAACCTGTTGGTAGGTAAACTCAGCCGTATCGGGAATAGATATCGCTACTCCGTCTTCGGGAAGAAAGTTGGATTCAGTCCGGTAAACGCCGGTATACTCTCCCCCAGCCAAATATGTTGGGCAGACAATTGTCCAGTCTAGCTGGGACTGACTAAGAAGATTATAAACTCTATGATGTTCTTCTGTTGCCCGTGTTGACCTATTTCTCGATTCACTGGATTGATATCGCAGTAGATCTGGAGTTTGTCTACTATTCAAAATACCGGCTGTCCCAATGGTAATAATCCTTTTGATGCCTTGAAGCGTCATTGCGCCAATAATTAGTGGAATACTCTCTGACAGGGTAATTGTCCCATCGGTGCTTAATGCGCTAACGACAGCATCTGTTCCATACATTGCTTCTTGAATGTCCTTCCAATTTAGGACATCACCTTGTATTATTGTCAGTCTTTCACTTGAATTATTTATTTTACTAGGCGTGCGAACTAAGGCAGTTACCTGGTGGCCCGCCTGAATTGCAAGCTTGACAACTTGACTGCCAACGCGGCCGGTAGCACCCAAAACTAAAATTTTCATGAAAAATCAACTCTCCTTTTACTAACTAACTATATTATAGCTTCTCTGTGGCAATTTGAGTATAGCTGTAAACGTGATAAAGTAAACTTGTTCAGATGGAGTTTTGACTCCACCTGAATTTTAGTTGCACTTATCAGGGTGTTAGCGTCCGTTGTCCCCACTTACGATGTTGAAGTGGGGTCTTACGGACGATTGCAACGTGACAAATGTCACGTCTAAAGGAAGTTAGATTAACATATAATAACCCTTAGCCATGCTAAACTTTCAGTAAAAGCTTTATTAGGGGGTTCCTTATGGATGAGAAAATTACATACTTAAAAAGTATCGCTTTGTTTCAGAAGCTAGATGATGTTATTTTAGAAAAGTTGGCTGATTTAATATTTTTAAGAAAGTTTCCCCGTAAATACTATCTTTTTTATGAAGGTGAACCGGGAGACACCCTTTTCATTGTTAAAGAGGGAAAGGTTAAGTTGTTTTTAAGCCACAATGATCAAGAGAAGATTGTTCAAGTGGTTACTAAAGGTAGGTTTTTTCCGGAAGTAGTAGTCGATGAAGGTTCCTATCCCTTAACTGCGGAAACTCTTGAAGATACAATTGTCTATGCCTTAAGAACTAAGGACTTTCATGCTCTTATGCAAGAACATCCAGAGCTTGCTTTGCAAATGCTCAGTTTTACCTGCAAGAACATTCGCAGGACTTTTAGACAAATAAAGAACTTAGCTATGAAAAATGCCAGAGAGCGTCTTGCTAGTAAGTTGTTTAGTTTAGCTATTCAATTCGGAGAAAAATCTGATGAAGGAACAAAAATTGCAATTCCACTTACAATTGAGGATACATCTAAAATGATTGGTACCACAAGGGAAACGGCCAATAGGATCTTATTGGAATTTAAAAAGGATAAAATCATTAAAATTGAGGCTCATTATATAACCGTGCTAGACGAAAAAAAATTACGGATGTGGTTGTAAAAATCAAATGTTAGAAGGATTTAGGAATAACTCGTCGAATTGATAAGATAATAAAGAAAATTCTGAAACAATCAATAGGTGCCCTTCGGGGATAATAGGGAAGTCCGGAAAGAATTTTTCTTAGCCGGCGCGGTCCCGCCACTGTAGTTGAGGAGCAACCTTACTTTAGCCACCTTAATTGGGAAGGCGTAAGGAAGCTATGACTCACAAGCCAGGAAACCTGCCTATTGCAAAGTAATCCAGCTTTCCTTCGGGGTGAAAGGAGTGTGGTCTTAAGATTAATTACCCCAGCTAGGGGTTTTTTTTATTAATAAAGCAAAGTTCAAAACCGACATTTTAAAGGTTTCTTTAAAACAAAAAAGTTAGAGGAGTGGTACATATGTTAAAGCGTTTTTTGAAATTAACATCTTTAGGATTGATGCTTACTTTGTCAATTTTTATCTTGGTAGGGTGTGGGGGAGAAACTTCTGCGAATAAGGATACAGATACTCAGACTGAGGAACAAGATAACACACCAAAGCGGATCGTTTCATTAACCCCAAGTAATACAGAAATACTTTTTGCCTTAGGTTTAGGTGATAGGGTAGTAGGGGTAACTACTAACTGTGACTTCCCAGAGAAGGCGAAGAGCATAGATAAAATTGGTGAATGGACAATAAACGCTGAAAAGGTGGTTGCTTTAGAGCCTGATTTAGTGGTGGCTTTCGGTACTATGAATGGTGAGGAAACTGTAGAAGCTTTGAAAAAATTAAACCTAAACGTGGTTGTAGTGGAACCTCAGAGTATCGATGGAATTTATGAATCAATAGCTATCATCGGTGAAGCTACAGGAACAAAGGATAAGGCTGCTGAATTGATTGCCAGCATGAAAGCTGATTTCGAGGCGGTTAAAACAAAAGTTGCTTCCATACCGGAAGAACAAAGAAAGAAAATTTTCGTAGAGGTTAGTTATGAACCACTATATACAGCGGGAAAAGGTAGTTACGTGGACGAGCTAGTGACAATAGCTGGGGGTAAGAACGTTGCTGATATTGAATTTTATGCCGAGTATAGTGCTGAAAAGGTAATTGAGCAAAATCCGGAGGCTATTTTAATTACCTCACCAATCGAGGATCTAAATACCGTTGGAAAGCGTCCAGGATGGGAAAAAATGGATGCCGTCAAGAATGGTAAAATCAGTGATATCGATATAAACATTTTAGTAAGACAAAGTCCAAGAGCCGCTGAAGGTGCAAAAGAAATAGCTAAGTTCTTATATCCTGAATTGTTCTAAAAAATATTAATAAACCTTCCTTTAAAATTAGTGATCTGACTAAGGGGTGCCGACATGACAGAAAAAACTTGGCTTGATAAATTAAAAATATATGTACCTGTTTTATTAATAGCTATGTTGGTGATCTCTGTTGGTTCAGCAGCAGTTGGAAGCGCTAATTTAAATTCAGTGTTAATCTTAAAAATGATGATTTATAAGATTCCTCTAATTGGGTCTAAGTTGATAGAACCTGAATGGTCAGCTTTAGCGAATACTATCTTGTGGGATATTAGAATACCTAGAATTATCTTAGGAGGTTTGGTAGGGGCAGCTTTAGCAGTGGCTGGAGCTGTCTTTCAAGGCCTGCTGAGAAATCCTTTGGCCGATCCCTATACCTTAGGAGTTTCATCAGGTGCAGCGGTAGGTGCAGTTTTTATAATAATTTGGGGTGGGGGTCTAACAATTTTAGGGATGTCTTTAATTCCCTTTAGTGCCATCGGCGCGGCTTTAATAACCTTATTAGTCGTCTATAGCCTGGCTCACATCGGAGGAAGAGTAGCTACCCAAACAATTATTTTGTCTGGAGTAGTTATTGGATCCTTTTTAAGTGCCATGTTGTCTTTTATGTTAACTCTATCCTATTCTAACTTGGAACAAGTTATTTTTTGGCTTATGGGAAGCATGGCTCTGAAAAGTTGGGATCATATAGTTTTTGCTATCCCTTTTATTTTTGTAGGCTTAATTCTTGCTTGGTTTTTTGCTCGCGAGCTGAACATTATGGCTCTAGGTGAGGAATCGGCAATACAGTTAGGGGTAAACGTTGACCGAGCCAAAAAAGTCCTTCTTTTTACTGCCGCTATGCTTTCTGCTGCAGCTGTTTCGGTATCAGGTACCATAGGGTTTGTAGGTTTAATTATTCCTCATCTGGTTAGGATGGTTGCAGGTCCCGATCACAGGGTATTGATTCCTCTGTGTGCTTTGGTAGGTGCAATGTTTTTAATACTAGCTGATACCATCGCGCGTACAATCGTAGCTCCTAGTGAACTGCCAGTTGGGATTTTAACAGCCTTTTTAGGTGCACCTTTCTTTGCTTATTTATTAAGATCTAACAAAAGAAGTATCACAATGTAAATAAGATTTTATTTAATTAATAAAAGGAGTAAAGAAATGAGTACTTGTCTAAAAATAAATGATATCAGCTGTTATTACGGCTCCCATAGGGTAATAGAAGATTTAAGTTATGATTTTCCGCAAGGGTCCTTTGTCGGTATAATTGGACCTAACGGCTCTGGTAAGTCAACCTTGTTAAATGCTTTGTCAAGGACTTTAAAGCCCAAGAAAGGTATAGTTTATTTGGGAAAAGAAGATGTCTACAAGGTAGCCCCAAAAGAGGTAGCAAAGACTATAGGGGTAGTTCCCCAAAACACCATGGTTAATTTTAGCTTCACCGCCCACGAGGTCGTGATGATGGGGCGTAACCCATATCTTTCTCGTTTTGGCTGGGAGAATGATAATGACTTAGAAATAGTCAGAAAAGCTATGGAAGCAACGGGGACTAGCGCCTTAAAAGACAAGTATATAAGTGATTTAAGTGGTGGCGAGAGGCAAAGAGTTATTATTTCAAGAGCCCTAGCGCAAGAACCGGAAATTTTACTTTTAGATGAGCCAACTTCTCATTTAGATATCACTCATCAACTTGAGATTTTACAGCTTCTCTATGAGTTAAATAAGAATAAAAATATCACAGTGGTTATCGTAATTCATGATTTAAACTTAGCCGCGCAATACTGCAAAGACTTAATCTTATTAAAAGAAGGCAAAATATTTGCTACCGGGCCTGTGAGCGAAGTAATCACGAAGGAAAATGTAACCTTTGTCTATAACACACCCGTGATTGTCAATAAGCATCCTTTATGGGACGTGCCTAATGTTACTCTACTACCGAGGAAGTCTAAAGATGACAGCTTTAAAGCGTTGGCATCTGGCAAGCGTATTCATTTGATTTGTGGCGGAGGATCGGGCAAAGACTTGATCAAAGGATTAGTTGACAAAGATTATAGACTGAGTATCGGTGTACTTAATCAACTGGATTTAGATTGGGAAGAGGCTAAGGAACACGCGGTAATAATTATAGAAGAAAAGCCCTTTAGTTCTATTAGTGAACAAAGTAATCGGGGCAATTTAGAGAAAATATTAGAGGCAGATTTAACTGTCTTAGCCGATGTCCCAGTAGGCCATGGTAACCTAAAAAACCTTGAGTCGGCTTTAGTAGCTCAAGAACTAGGTAAAGAAATTCTAATTCTTGGCGGAACTTCCTTCGAGAATAGAGATTTCGTAAGTGGTCAGGCGAAAGTAATACTAGAAACCTTGGTAAAAAATGGAGCTAAAATAATATCAAAACACGACTTTTGGTCATTCCTCTAGAGGGATGATCATTTTATTTTACTTCAGGAATGTATACGTTCCCATAAGTGTGGAAACAAGACTGTGGTTTGAATACATATTTATTTTGGGGGGAAGCTAAGATTAAAAACTTTGCAATTTTGAAACAAAAGGAGGAAGGGAATAGTGAAGTTATCTTCTAAAGAACAATCAATTCTTGCTACCTTTCCCAGTAGTACTAGGGCTCAAGCTGCTGTGGATGAGTTAAAAGCTAAAGGCTTTAATGAGGTTCGAATTGATAGAATCGACCGATTTGGTGTAACTAATGATACACAGTACAATAACCCTATTAATGGACAGGCCGAAACGATTACTGGTTTAACGATTTATTCCTCTGACACGGATCATTTCAATAATAATGATGCTAGGATATTAATCGGTGCAGACCCTTCTGTTAGCGGAATGGCCTCTCGGGGTTATGGTATGGCAGGCGGGGAAGGCTTCTTGGTATCCATGGTGGTTGATAAGAAAAAAACAGAGGAGGCCTTAAAAATATTGAGGGAGAAGGGTGGCCAAGTCTAATGGGTAAAAAAACAATGGACAAGAAGTCAGCTATTGCCTTTAAAGAATTACAAGAGGAAGAGAGCCAACCACTTTTTTCGGAAGGTCAACTAAAAACTTTTGAGTCCGGCTATATAGAAGGAATGGATGAAGCTCTTAGCCTTTTTGATGAGGAAAGAACTTTAACAGACCATTTAAAAGGAAGAGACAAGGAATAGATTAAAAGATAGACACTGCATGCTAAAATGTCCTTTACAAAGGGTAGATTGTATGCAAAGGGTGTCTATTTTTTGTTTTTCTTTTGACCATTTCTTCTTAATCCGCTCCGGTGTAATATTTTTCCATGGCAGAACTATTAGAAATTTGTTAAAATATGTTGGGGTATTCTAAAAATTAAAATAGGAGGGATAACTTGAAGAAGATCGGATTAATTCCACGTATTATTTTAGGTATTGTTGTCGGTATTGTTGTTGGTCTATATGCTCCAGATGTTGTAGGAAGAATCTTTGTTACATTCAGCTCTTTATTCGGTAGCTTCTTAGGCTTTGTTGTACCCTTAATCATCTTAGCATTCATTGCCCCAGGGATTGCTGAGCTTGGCGGTAAAGCAGGTAAACTTTTGGGGATAACTACGGGTATAGCCTATTTATCAACCATTTTTGCAGGATCTTTAGCCTTTTTTGTGGGTTCTTATTTTGTACCTTCATTCGTTGAAGGCGTAATTTCAGTACCTGAAGGAGCAGGTTTAACACCTTTTATTGGCTTGGAAGTACCCCCAGTCATGGGCGTTATATCAGCTTTGGTACTTGCATTTATTATTGGAATCGGTATGACTTGGGTAAAATCAAAAGCTATTTATGAGGTTGTTAAGGAATTTAGAACCATTGTTGAAGTTCTAATTGGCAAGGTAATCATTCCGATGTTACCAATTCACATTGCTGGTGTGTTTACAGGAATGGCGGCTGAAGGCACTGTTTTCACAACAATGGGAGTTCTATTTAAAGTGTTTGTTTTAATTGTTCTATTACATTGGGCAGTTCTATTAATTCATTATTCAGTTTCCGGAGCAATTAGAGGAGTAAATCCCTTCGCAGCCTTAAAAGTCATGGTTCCGGCCTATCTTACTGCCTTGGGAACCATGTCTAGTGCAGCAACTATCCCGGTTACTCTTAAAAGTGTAGAGAAATTGGGTGTTAAAAATCATGTAAGGGAATTTGTAGTTCCTTTATGTGCAACAATTCATCTATCAGGTAGTACTGTAACGATTGTTATTTGTTCGTTAGCAGCGGCACAAATGTACGGTTTTGACGTATTAAATAATTTCGCTTCAGCTCTACCATTCATAGCTATGCTTGGTGTTACCATGATTGCAGCTCCTGGTGTGCCTGGAGGTTCAATTATGGCAGCCTTAGGTGTACTCCAATCTATGTTAGGCTTTAATGAAGCTGCCTTAGGCCTAATGATTGCATTATATATAACCCAAGATTCTTTTGGTACAGCTACTAATGTTACTGGTGATGGTTCAATTACGTTAATAGTTGATAAAATTGCAGAATCTTTAGAATCTAAAGTAACACAAAACTAATTTCCTTAAGAGTTTGTAAATCTTTAAGAGGATCACCGGGAACCCCGATTAAACGGGGTTCCTTTTTTATGTCGATGGTTCCAAGGGAATTCTCGAGACCAAGTATTTTAGCATTATTTTTTGTCACAGCCTGTAGAATTGTTTTGTTACTAAGTCCTGCCTGGGAGTATTTTAAGAGCTCCAAGAACAAACTAGTTCCGTGGAAAACCCCTGTAGCACCTGCATCAGTACCCACTCCTAAAGGTACTCCAATAGCTTCAGCTAGCTGTAGTTTAGTTAGTTGGCTTTCATAAACCTTGGTTATTACCTCCAGCTCTTGGCTTGTCCAAGTGGCTTTAAGGGCTTGATCCATACACTGTATGGCAACGGGGATAACAGTAGGTAACCAAAAGATGTTTTTTTCAGCCATTAAATATAGTGACTTTTCGTCTAAGAAGTAACCGTGTTCAATTGAATCAACACCGGCTTCTATGGCCAATGCTACTGCTTGAGCAGAACTAGCATGAACCATAACTTTTAAGCCTTCGATATGAGCGCAATCCACTATTAGCTGTAGCTCTTCTAGGGTAAACTGAATACTACCGACTTTACCGAATTCTTTAAAGCTAACTATCCCTGAGAGTAAAACTTTTAGTTGATCAACTCCCAACTTGGCCTGCTGAGAGATGAAGTTTTGAATTTCAGTTAGTGTCCTAATACCCTGGCCTAAAAAAGAGCCATACGCCTGATCTTTGCGTAACGCTTTGCCCGTGGTAACCAATTTTGGAAACGTCTCACTATCTACAGCTTCCTGAATACTTTTAGCTAAGCGGAGGTTAAGGGCCAGATTATCGCCACCATCTCTTACTGCTATAACTCCATTTTTTAAGTAGTCGCTTAAATGTTTCCGCATTATATCAAGAATTTGGGCATCTTGCTGCCAAATTGAATAGGTTTGCTTAAAGTCCTTACCAGCAAGTGCAAGATGGACGTGAGCGTCAATTAGACCCGGGAGAAGGGTAATACCTTCAAGAAAATTGCATTTTTCAACAGTAACATTTTCTTTAAGGACTTGGGTAATTCTGTCTATTTGATTATTGTTGATCTCAAGCAGTACATTTTCTGTTAGCGAAAGCGAATCACCAACCAAAGCTTGTGAAGCCCAAATATAATTAGTTTTATTTTTATCTAAAGCTATTAATTGCACTAAACAAACCTCCTCTTAGGCTCTCATGCTAATTAAATCAAATATCCGGGGTTCTGTAAATACCCCATAATGCGAAAGCACCTGCCCAAGAAAGGGCAGGTGCTAAGATAATTCTATTATTCTGTTATTGTTCTCTTTTATTATGTGATTTATTAACTGAAGCATCATACGGGTATTTATCTAGCTCTAGATCAAAGGATGCCGGTGGTTTAACTCCAGCCTTCTCCATGGCTTGTCTTGCCTTTTGATCAGCTTCTTTAGCAAACCTAAGTCCATCATTTAACACTCTTTGTGCTTCTTGAGGATTGTGGAAGCCCATACTATTTTCAGCACCTATAAATACAACGCGGTAGTATGCTTTCTCATAGGCCACTTTTGCTTCTTCAAGAAGTTTGTCATCCGCACCTTTAGTCTTATTAGCCATTTCGATGGCTTTAGCAGCTTGAGCTGCCGCAAAACCAGCGTCTGTAAATAATTCGTTTGTATTGTCTTGGATAGCCAGTACTTTCTCTTTAAGCTCTTCAGGGGTTTGACCACTGTGGCATTTTGCGCATGCGTCTAAGCCCTGTTTAAAAGGACTAGTCCATTGATGAGAGGAAATGCTTTCCCCATTCATTTTTTCGTCCGGCATGTGGCAACTAGCACAACTTAAACCCATATTGTAGTGGGTGCTGTTATTTGTGAAGAACTCGAACTCAGGGTGTCTAACATGGCCAAGTTTAAGTCCGGTGACTTCGCTGGTCCATTCATAAAGACCTTCAGCTTTAATCTGCTTTTCAATATCTTCAATGGTAATCGCTCCCCATTGTGAGTCAGACCAAGGGAAGAGAACATCAATGGATTTCTTATTTTCATCTTTAGGTATACTATAAGTAACATGACATTGAGCACAAGCAAGAGTAGCTTTTTGTGTTTTATTAAACTCACTAGGTACATCTTTCATCTTAGCCAAAGCATCTGTTAAAGTCCAACGAGATGGAGTCAACTCATTGGTTTTTGGATCATGACAATCAATACATGCAACACCTACCATGTTATATTTTTCAGGAATTTCCTTGTAAACTTCATCAAAAGGTTTTGAGAAAAAGTCTGTTCCCATTTTTTCCTTCATTTCAGGTACAGCCGGAGATTTACAGGTTAAGCAAGAACCACCGGCACCTTTTCTTTTAGCATCAATTTCTAATTGATCTACTATAGCAAAGGTATGACCACGGGATTCAGTATACTCAGCGCCCATGCCCCAACCATCATATAAGACCCATTGGAACGGCCAAGCGCTGTTTTTATCGAAAGCGTCAGAACCTCGGTATTTACTATGATCACTACCTGTTTCTGAATTTTTTAAATAGGACTGATATTGACTCGGATAAACTTCTGCCCATTCAGCCGGATCAAGTTTACCTTCTAAATTCACTTTAGTTTTTGGTGGGTCTATTGATTTATCTTGTTTGGATTCCGAAGTGCCACAGCCCGTAATCACAAATACTAGGGTCAAAAAAGAAACAAGTAATAAAAGTATTCTAGCTTTAAATTTCATTTCTAGCCTCCGCTTAAGGTTTTATAGTTATCCTATCTAAGGGAAAAATGGACAATAAGTTTTAAAATACCCCCTTTCCATGAATGCATTGTAAGTTGAACAATTTGTGCTCCTAAATTTGAGGAAGTTCTTGTGCTAAATCGTACAAAGTAGACTATGTAACGTTGATCTTTTAAAATTATAAGGGTAACCAAAAAAAAGAGCCGTGACTAAAATCACAAATTTCTATTAACTTAAATACAGAGAAACGTAAAAAACCGAGGTGACTTCACCTCGGTTTCCAAAAAGAATATATTTATATAGAACCGATTTTCAGAACTTTGAATACTTATTGGTCCCCGTGCGTCCCAACTCGATTAGCCCCATTGTTTTCTAAGATTTTAGCAGCTTCGTCAATCTTTTTATCATCAGCCCGAACTATAGCGAGGATATTGCCTTGCTTAAGGTTTTCTTCATATTGTCTGCCTTCAGCTTCGGGTATACCCCAATCCACAAGACCGCCAGCGATACCTCCTGAGGCAGCACCGGACAATAATCCGGCTACGGGACCTGCAGCGATGATAGGGCCAAGTCCGGGAATTGCTAATGCACCGGCACCTATTGCTAGACCGGCTAGACCTCCAAGTACACCACCTGTTGTGGCACCATCAGCCACAGAGTCACCACCAAACATTACAGAATTCTCATCGTGACGTTCGTTGCCACCATCGCGATTTTTTTCTTCATCCTTAGCAACAATAGAAATCTCTCTGTCAAAGCCGCTCTCGCGTAAACTATTTACTGCTTTTTCAGCACCTTCACGACTATCAAATACTCCAACAACTGTTTTCATGTAATAAACCTCCTTGAAAGAGTTATAATATACCTTAATAGAGTTCCTCTAAAGCATAATAAATATGTAATAAAGAAATAATTACTAAGTAATTAACTTGTTATAATAATCACTGTTGTAAATTTTTATTAAAGAAAAAAATAAGTAATTTAGGAGGTAAGTACCTATGGAACTTTGGTACACAGAAAAACAAACTGATAAGGTAGGAATCACCTGTAAAGTAACTAAAACTTTACATAGCGAGGTCACTGATTTTCAAGATTTGGCGGTTATTGAAACAGAACAATTTGGCAGAATGTTAGTTTTAGACGGGATGGTTCAGACCACCATCAACGATGAGTTCGTATATCATGAAATGATCTCTCATATTGCTCTGAACACTCATGCTCAACCAAAGAAGGTTTTAGTTGTTGGGGGAGGAGATGGTGGAGCAATCAGAGAAATTATTAAGCACCCTTTAGTTGAGAAAGCTACCTTAGTGGAAATAGATGGAGCAGTTGTTGAGGCTTCAAAAAAATATCTTCCGGAAATCGCTATTGGCTTAGAAGATCCAAAGGTAGAGGTTTTAATTGAAGATGGAATCAAACATATTTATGAAAATAAGAATGAATATGATATAATTCTTGTGGATTCTACTGAACCTGTTGGTCCAGCTGTTGGTTTGTTTGCTAAGGATTTTTATCAGTCAATCTTTGAAGCACTTAAAGAAGATGGAATATTAGTAGCTCAAACAGAGTCTCCTTTCTATAATGATGATTTAATTTCTAGAGTGTTTAAGGATATCTCGAGCATCTACCCAATTACTAGACTTTATACGGCTAGCATACCAACCTATCCAAGTGGATTGTGGACTTTTACAATGGGTTCAAAGAAGTACGATCCGTTAAAGGTTGATGAAAGCAAAATTCCTAACTATGAAACTAAGTATTACACTCCAAAATTACACAAGGCAGTTTTCCAAGTACCGAGATTTGTGGAAAATCTCCTTAAGTAGGTTTTTGATCTATTATTTTAATGGAGGTTCAACATATGTTTGAGTTATTAGATAAATTAGGAATCTTTCTGGGTTCTACAGATAACTATGAGGAAGCCGATTCGGTAATTATTGGTTTACCCATGGATTTTACCGTAAGCTTTCGTCCGGGCACAAGGAGTGGTCCTCAACAAATCAGGAATGTCTCTGTAGCTATTGAGGAATATAGTGTATATCAGAATAAAGATTTAGTGGATTATTCTTATTTTGACGGTGGAGATGTAAGTCTGCAATTTGGCCAAGTAAAGGGAAGCTTAGATAGAATGTATACCGTTTGTAAACAGATACATGCCGATAACAAGATGCCGATCATGCTTGGAGGTGAGCATTTAGTAAGCTTACCTCTAATCCAAGCAGCTTCTGAAAAGTATCCTGATATGGTCGTACTTCACTTTGATGCCCATGCTGATTTGCGGGAGGATTACCTTGGTGAGCCAAATTCACATGCTACCGTAATTAGAAAAGTTTGTGACTTTATCGGAGGAAAAAACGTTTACCAATTTGGAATTCGCTCAGGCACAAAGGATGAGTTTGAATTTGCCAAAAACAATACTAACATCTATGTAGATAAGGTTATCGAGCCCTTAAAAGAGGTTATAACGACCTTAGGAGATAGACCGGTGTATGTTACTATCGATATTGATGTAGTTGATCCTGCTTTTGCACCTGGTACCGGAACACCTGAACCGGGTGGTTGTACCTCTAGAGAAATTTTAGAGGCAATTCATTTAATAGCAGGCAAAAACGTCATCGGCTTTGACCTGGTGGAAGTTTCGCCAGCCTTTGATGTATCAGAAAGAACAGCTTTATTAGGTGCTAAAATTGTAAGAGAAGCCATTTTAGCTTTTACAAAACCTAAGACTAAATAAGCAGAAAATGTTTGACATGTATTAATTCATAGTGTTATAATAAGCCCACGACTTTTTTACCTATAAGGTTCTAAAAGTTTGCCCTATGGAGAACTACAAGTATAAGATTTTTAGAAGAACTTCCTAAAAATTTCAATTGACTTGTCAGCTGAATTCTAGTATACTAGTCTTTGCTGGGGGTGATTAGCTCAGCTGGGAGAGCGCCTGCCTTACAAGCAGGATGTCGG
>JUEG02000518.1_pt1 | contig 34911 bp, 40 predicted proteins | sample 432341 | NCBI WGS metagenome assembly JUEG02 (sample SAMN02953476, study PRJNA257561) | rock porewater metagenome | biome: terrestrial; feature: Opalinus Clay rock; material: porewater; isolation source: Opalinus Clay rock BIC-A1 borehole | place: Switzerland: Mt Terri URL, St-Ursanne ... | reverse complement strand
TTCTCGCTGACCTTGGCTATCCTAATCAGGGCCTGCTCTCGGGTTAGCTCTCCCACATTAGTATTTAAAATAGATACCCCAGGAGTTATTGTGCCCTGAGGTATTGCATATAATTTGAAAGCTATCCCTGGAACTATAGCTACAACAAAAAAAAGTACGGAAATTATAATTAAATTAATCCGCGATTTTCCGATATTCTCCATCTAGATCACCTCGACGGTTGCATGTGGAAAACTCTTTGAACCAAGTATTCCTTAATAATGTATATGGGACAAATTAAAAATTATGTAACAAATTCCCTACCCAGTATCCAGTTGCCACAAACAATAGACCAAAAAGCAAACTACCAATAAGGTAAACCAAAGCTATCAATAGTTTCCTTTCTTCAATCAATTTTATAAGCTCATAACTAAAGGTTGAAAAGGTAGTAAAAGCTCCTAAGAAACCAATTGTTATCGCTAAATTAAGGTTAGTGTTTGCAAAACTTAAGTTATTATTAATTGTAATGAAAAAACCCAGCAGCAACGAACCAAGCATGTTTACAGTAAACGTTCCGAATGGATAGGCATTAGGCCATTTCTTGACCACTACCGAGCTTAGAAGATACCTGCTAATTGCTCCTATAAAACCACCCATCCCTACAAAAAAGTATTGAATCACTCCCATACCCATCTATTGCTCTCCTCCTGCTTGGCTGTTTCTGCGAACAGTTAACTCTTTTCCCATAAAAACTCCTAACAAGCATAGCAGGAGTCCAAAAACCACATTAGCTAACATATATATCAAGGCCATATTAAACTTGCCCGCTTCAAGCAAAGATAAAATTTCATTACTAAAAGTAGAAAATGTAGTAAAAGAGCTTATAAAACCTGTGGTAATCAAGGTTTTTACCTTTTCTGAGATCGGCATTTTTCCAGTTACTAGGGATAAAATTAGCCCCAATAAGAAAGAACCTATAATGTTGACCGTAAAAGTTGCCCAAAAAAATCCCGTTTCTCCTACTGCAATGCTATTACTAAGCCCAAACCTACTGATTGCACCAAAAAAGCCACCTATACCAATGTACCAAATAATGCTCAGACTAACCACCTCAGTTTCTCTTTCCCCAATATTTAATTAAAATCTATTAGCTTAAACTTCTACACAAAGAAAATAACTCCTACAACAAGCAGAAGTTAAATTAAGCAAAGTACTGCTATTTAGTTTATTTCTTTCCTGTCCAAATAACTAACCGCGTTTAATGCTGCCACTAAGCCTTCACCAACTGATTTGGCAATTTGAAAAGGTTTCCCGGTACAGTCACCTGCAGCATAAACCCCTGCAATGCTGGTTTCCATATTTCGATTTACTTTAATCACATTTTTCTCTTGTTCTAAGCCTGGAATGAGATTTTCGACAGGAGTAGCTTCTCTGATAATGAACACCCCATCTACTTCTAAGGAACCACCATTAGCTAGCTTAATGCCTGTTACGTGATCCTCACCTTCAATTTCTTTAGGGCTATCACTGATTATCTCTACCTCCGGCTTAAGATGTGGCGGATTTTTATATAGTGGCAAATAATAAACCTTTTCGCAGACCTCAGACAAATAGTTGGCTTCCTCTTCTGCTTCTTGGGAGTAGCCTATTAGAGCTACTCTTTTACCTTTATATAGAGGACCATCACAGGTGGCACAATAGCCTAAACCTTTTCCAAGCAAGTCTTGCTCTCCCGGGAGGTAGTGAGCTGTAGTTACACCGCTAGTAATTATGACTGACTTTGCCAAATACATATCTCCCTTAGATAGAAGGGCGAAAATCTCGCCCTGAGGAAAGATATTATCAATCTTTCTTTCTTCAATCTGAATCTCCATCTCCTCTAAGTGGCGACTAAAAGAACTCTGCAAATCAGAACCTTTAATCCCAGGTAGGCCTAGATAGTTATCTACTAAGGGAGCACTAACGATCTTCTTACTTACTTTTTTACCAAAGAGGATTATCTTTTTATTTCTAATCTTTGCATTTACAGCTGCAGACTTTCCAGCGGGTCCCGCTCCAATAATAGCTAAATCATAAGTTTCCATACTAACACCTCTTATCTATGTTTTGCTTAATGTTTAGTGTTAGTGTTAGCATCTTTTTCTATTAAAATTCTACCCCAGCCACAAATCGTTCAGCAGACATAGCAGCAACGGCCCCATCTCCTACAGCGGTACTTACTTGACGTAGGAATTTTTCTCTAACATCACCGGCCACAAAAATACCTGACGCTGAGGTTCTTAGAAAGTCATCAGCTATGACGTAACCTTGTTTATTGAGCTCCAAAGTATCTTTCAGGAATTCTGTGTTTGGTTCAGTTCCAACAAAAACAAAGACTCCATCTGTTACGATCTCTTCCGTCAGTCCACTTTTTAGGTTCTTGGTAATAATTTTCTCGACCTTTGACTCACCTTGAATTTCTTCGACCCCTGTCTCTAAAATAAACTTTATTTTAGCATTGGCCTTAGCTTTTTCTTGCAATGAGTTAACAGCCCTTAGTCCATCCCGGCGATGGATCAAAATAACTTCTGATGCGAACTTAGTTAAGAACATTGCCTCTTCAACAGCAGAATCTCCGCCGCCGACTACAGCAACTTTTTGATCTTTGAAAAAAGCTCCATCACAGGTTGCACAGTAGGATACGCCTCTACCATGAAATTTTTCTTCCCCAGGTACACCAAGTTTACGAGCCTTGGCTCCGGTACTAATTACAATGCTTTTTGTTTCTATCTCACCCTTATCGATTTTAACAAACTTTTTTTCTCCTCGACTTTCAATACCGATCACATTTCCCATTTGGAACTCTGCCCCGTGCTGTAAAGCCTGCTTATGGAAGTTCATCATTAATTCTGAGCCACTAATACCTTCCGGAAATCCGGGGTAGTTGGCTATGTCATCTGTCAGTGCCGCTTGCCCACCGGGCATTAACTTCTCAATAATTAGTGTTTTCAAACCTCCTCTAGCGCCGTATAAGGCCGCTGTTAACCCTGCAGGTCCTCCACCGATAACAACTAAATCATAACTCATGATACAACCTCCGTTCTATGTTCTTTAAGCATACATTTATCCATAATTACTTTAACTCCTGCTTGTTCTGCCTTTTTTGTAGCCTCTTCATGAATAATCCCTTCTTGAAGCCAAAGTACGGGCACCCCTCGATCAATTGTCTGCTCTACAATTTCAGGTACAGCATCAGATTTTCTAAAAACATCTACTACGTCTATTGTTAGTTCAGCAGGAATAGCAGTTATTGAAGGATAAGACTTTTCACCTAAGATCTCTTCTTTAGCCGGATTAACGGGTATAATTTTATAGCCTTTATCCTGTAGGTATTTAGCAACACAATAACTTGCACGGTCAGGCTTATCTGACAGTCCTACAACAGCGATATTTTTAATTTCGTCCCAAATCATTACAAAACCTCCTTTACCCCCTATGGGTATAATTAGAATTATACATGATTAGTTTCTCATTTTAAAGCCTATTTTATAAATTATGTTAAGCAACTCAGAAATCTTCACAGATTGTTCACATTTTTGCCAAACTATTGACTCATTTTAAGGTTATACTGTATATGTCAAATAACTCTGAAGCAAAGGAGGTGAAATTTGTGAAGAAAAAATTAATCCTTATCCTAACATTTGTATTGCTTGTTGCCTTTGCATTACCGACTGCATTTGCTGCTATGACCGATAAGCAAAAAGCTGAGGTCGAAGATTTAAATACACAGATGCATGAGCTAAGAAAGCAAGTAATTCAAAAGTACGTTGATGCCGGTGAGTTAACTAAAGATGAAGCTAAACAAATCGAAGAAAGAATGGATCAAAACTTCGAGAATAAAAAAGCTCAAGGCTTTACTGCTCCTGGCTTTGGCGGCGGTCGCGGTTGTGGCGGCGGTGGTGCTGGCTTTGGAGGTGGTTGCGGTGGCGGTGGCTGCGGTGTCAATCCTTCAGCAACAGCAGACTCACTATAAATATAACCGAGGTCAAAATTAGGTGGCAATAGCTGCCTAATTTTTAGGATAGTAATACTACACGTATTAATACTAATATTAGTCATATATCGGTAATTGAAAAAATATATTTCACAAAATGTTCACATTTTACACACTAAATAATCAAATTCATTAAGTATACTAAGTTATGTAGTAATCAACAAATTAACTTTCTTAGGAGGTGTCAACAATGAAAAGGAAACTAATAATTACTTTAACTGCTATTTTACTTGTAGCCTTTGCTATCCCTGCCTTCGCGGCAATGAGTGATACACAGAAGGCAGAGGTTGATGGTTTGTACGGTGAAATGAAAGAAATCAGAAAGCAAATTATTCAAAAGTATGTTGAAGCCGGAGAAATCACACCTGAACAAGGCCAGCAAATGCAAGAAAGAATGGACCAAATGCCTGCAGATGGTATAGGTGGTTGTGGTGGTCCCGGTGGCCCTGGAATGATGGGCGGATCCGGCAGAATGGGTGGCTTTAATTCACAAGCTACAGGTTACGAAATCTAATAAATGTATTCACATAATCCCCTTATTTTATATACCCCTATTTGCACAGGTTGTTTAATACAACCTGTGTCTTTTTTTGCAAAGCCATAAAAGGAGGAGCACATTTGTGCTCCTCCTTCTTAACCACTATTGTTCTTTTACAGGCAACTTAAACCAGAACAAGGTTCCCTGACCTTCTTTACTCTCTACTCCGGCTTCACCTTGATGAGAATCAATTATATTCTTCACTATTGCCAGTCCTAAACCGGTACCACCTTGATCCCTAGTTCTAGCTTTATCAACTTTATAGAACCTATCCCAGACTAGAAACTGATCTTTTTCAGAGATGCCCGGCCCTTTGTCTTGAATACTCACTTTTACAAAGTCTTTAGACTGTACTAGTTTAATTAATATTTCCTCTCCCTCTGGGGTGTAACGCAGGGCATTATCGGACAGATTAATGAGAACCTGCTCTAGTCTATCCTCATCACCTTCTACCAACATGATACCACTTTCATCAATCATTTTTAGATCTATTTTCCTTAATTTTGCTGCAGGTTCAAACTTACTGACAACCCTCTTCACTAAATTATTCAAATTAACCTCTTCTTTCTTCAGAGGCATATTTCCAGTCTGAAGCTGAGATAAATCCAGTAAGTCGTTCACGAGTCTCTTCAATCTATGAGATTCATCAAGAATTGTATTCAAATATTTTTTCTTCTCCTCTTCACTTTCAGCAATACCATCTAACAAAGCTTCGGTATAGCCTTGCAAATAAGTAAGGGGAGTTCTCAATTCATGCGAAACATTAGCAACAAATTCTCTCCGCAAATCCTCTAATTTTCTCTCCTTAGTCACGTCTTGAAAAACAGCCACAACTCCTCGGATATCACCTTTTTCTTGTTCCAAGGGAGCCATACTTACAGACAAAATACTATCTCCGATGTTTAGCTCTTCTTTTCTTACTGATCCGTCATTAACAACCTTTTGAAAAACAGCTTTAATTTCAGGAAAAGGACAACACTGATCCAAGTTTTGACCTGGTTCTAAGTCCTTGATTCCTTGGAGCAGAGCCTTAGCCTGGGGATTAACCAGCAAAATATTACCTTGGGTATTAAAAGTAACCACACCGTCAGTCATACTGGTTAGGATATTACCCAGCTGATTTTTCTCCTGCGAAAGCAGATGCAAATTTTGTTCTAACTCTTTGGATAAATAGTTTAAACTTTGTCCTAATACCCCAAGTTCATCCTTGGACCGCACAGTTATTTTTTCCTTAAAGTTACCTCTCGCCATAGCTAAAGCAACTCTATTCATTCTAATCACCGGTCTAGTTAACCACTGAGCTAAAAAGAAACTAAGCACTGTGGCCGCTAAAACTGCTCCAAAGGCAACATAGTAGGTCATCTTTCTTACTGCTTGTAAGGGCTCTGTGATTGTCTCTACGGGTGCATAAAGTAGTACACCACCCAAAACATTTCCCTGTTGTTTAATAGGTACAGCCACCTTTAGCATCATATTATCAAACATTTGGTGCATACCACGACTAACTACAACATTACCCTTCATAACCTCTGCAACCTCAGATTGACTTAGGCGCATTCCATTATGCATTTTTCCCATTCCACCACGGACCTGGACTAAACCTTCAGGATCAGAAATCATGATTCTAGTCTGCAAAAATGCACTTAACAGTTCAACCTCTTCCCGAAATTTAGCTTCATCGGGTTCGTTTAAAGCCAGTTCAGCCAATTGATTTCCATTGTAAATTAAGTTCTTTGCGGTTTGTTCAAAATAAAAATTTTCAAAAAAACTGGTTAAAAGTATGCCCAACATCAAAATGAAGATCACTAAAATACTAACTATTGTGAGCCACAGTTTTGTTCTAAGGTTATTAAAAAACATCAAATCACCTCAAACTTATACCCCACACCCCAAACAGTTGAGATGTAGTCTGGAGCTGATGTGTTCCTACTTAATTTTTCACGCAGCTTTTTTACATGAGTATCTACTGTCCGTAAATCACCAAAAAAGTCATAACCCCACACTTTTTCTAATAATTGTTCTCTCGTAAAAACTTGTCCTAGATTTTTGGCTAGAAATAAAAATAGGTCAAATTCCTTTGGAGTAAGAGTTATAATTCGATTTTCCACCTTTACCACTCTTGCCCCTTCATCGATGGAAATTAACCCTAAGCTCAAGATTTGGTGTTTAGTTTCCGGTGAAGTTGACACGCGTCTAAGTAAAGCCTTAGCCCTTGCCGTTAGCTCTCTGGGACTAAAGGGTTTTACAACATAGTCATCGGCACCTAACTCAAAGCCTAAAACCCGGTCAAACTCTTCTCCTCGAGCTGATAACATTATAATTGGGGTGTCTTTGGTTTTTCTGATCTCACGAACTACTGACCACCCATCAAGTTTTGGCATCATAATATCTAAAATTAATAACTGATAATCCTTTTGTTTTGCTTTTGAAAGTGCTTCTTCTCCGTCAGCAGCCTCTTCCACTGTAAAGTTTTCTTTTTCTAGATATAAACGTACTAATTCCCTCATCTTGGCTTCATCATCAACAACTAAAACCTTGCCCATGCTCATCTAGCTCTCTCCTTTCAGAACAATAGTGAAAAAACCCCAAATAATTGGGGTTATTTTTCGGGTTTTATTTCTCTTTTAGCTAACTCTTGAGTAATGTGTGGATAAGATAGGTAACCGGCAAAAACAGGCTCATCTCCAAAAGCGACTATTGGTAGTGGGGCCTCCTCATTATCTACCAGCTTTCTTACTTTCTCAAATTCATCTAGTTTCTCATCAAATACATCGATATATTCGATAGTAACTTTTTCTCCATATTGTTCCCTTAAAAAATTTTTTATTATATTCGTAGTCTCTTCCTGAGACCAAGCGGGGCCTCAACCACCTTGCTTACAAGAATCAGCTGCTCTTGAGCCAAATACTCTAATTATTAATTGACTACTCATCACTTACATCTCCTTTAGTAACTTTGTTATTTGGATAGGTCTTATAGGACAACTGTCCTGTAAACTAGCCTCAACCAAAGCCTCCATCGGAACAAGAACCACCACAGCCACCGCCATCACCTTTTACCTGAATTCCAAAACTGGTGAAAAGCTGTTTGATTCGAGCACTTTTGCACTCTGGGCAAGTAACGTTTTCTCTATCTTTGATTGAAATCATAACTGTAAATTTGTGATCACATTTCTGACAATGAAAATCATAATTAGGCATTGTAATTCCTCCTTATCTTATCCCCATTAAACAACCTGTATTGCTTCATAGGGGCATAAACTAACACATATTCTGCAACCAGCGCAAAAAGGACTAACAAACAAGTCATCCTCATCTTTCATTATAGCATTAGAGCCACATTTTTGCTCGGGAATACAGACATTACATTGGTTACATTTATTAGGATCAATAAAGGCTTGCTTTCTAGCTACCATAATTCTCGCCTCCACCTCTTATACCTTTGGGGGGTATTAATTAAATAATAGATTATCTTTTTATTCTTGTCAATATGTATTTATGTAAAAAGAGGGACCCAACTTAAAAGCAAAGCTTTTAGTTCTAGTCCCTCAGTTTTTATGCAATTTGGGTTGTCTTAACTGGGATTTACCAAAACCTGCTTAGGGTAGGGGATTTCTATATTATTAGCATCAAACAGATCTTTTATCTTTTTCCTTAAAAATCTTTCTAATTCCCACTGTTGCATTGGTTTGGTTTTTGCAATAATTCTTACCACAACTTGTGAGGAGCCTAAATCTTGTACCCCTAATACTGTAGGGCCCTCGACAACATAGTCTAATTCCCGAGCAGTATCTTCAACCAATTGATGCAACAAGGCTAGAGCCTTATCAATATCAGCTTCATAAGCAATCCCAATATCTAACAAAGCTAACATGCTGCCTCGGCTGTGGTTGGTAACCTGAGCAATCAGGCCGTTCGGAATGATGTGTAGTTCACCGGTAATATCTCGCAATTTAGTCACACGTAAGCCCAATTCCTCAACATGTCCGGATAAGTTGCAGGTAGTAATATAATCTGTTACTGCAAACTGATCCTCAAACAAAATGAAAAACCCTGTAATTACGTCCTTTACTAAATTTTGTGAGCCAAAACTGATAGCCAAACCCATAATTCCTGCACTAGCCAAGATTGGCTTGGTTATGTCCGGTGCAATCTTATTTAAAACAAGAATTATGCCGGCAAAATAAATCACATAATGGAATACACTTTTCAAAATGGAACATAAGGTTTGAGCTCTACCATTATTAATACTGTTTTTCCTTATTAAAACAGTATCAATTAAAGGCTCACCAAATTTCTTTAAAAATTTACACCCGACAATAATCAAAATTGTATAAAACAGGTTTTCACCCACAGCTAGAAAAGTATCGATAGAAAAAATTTTACCTTGTATTTCTGTCCAAAAACTCTGTAGTGTGGTCTTCAAAGTCTATCCCCTCCCCTCCATTTATATTGAAAAATGGCACATATTATGAATGAGCTTTTCAAAGGAGGCAATAATATTTTAGAGACTAACAGAAAGGACCGAAAAGCTATGGACACAGTGACTCACGCCTTAATAGGAGTAGGTATAGCAGGGCTAGCTATTGGAAATCCCGAGACCAGTCAAAACCCAAACGTCCAACAGGCCTTATTTTGGGCCACTTGCATTGGTTCTCAAGGACCTGATTTCGATATTATCTATCGTCTGAAAAGTAAAGTAAGCTATTATAACCATCATCGTGGCTTATCCCATTCTCTCCCAACTTTAACCCTTATGTCTCTCGCGACAAGTCTGGTGCTTAAGCTTATATTTCCTCAAGCTGCTCTAGGCACCTTATTTTTTTGGACTATGATAGCAGCCTTGATACATGTAGGAACGGATCTGCTAACTCCCTATAATACTAAAATTCTTGAACCCTTAAGCAAAAAGACCTTATCCTGGAACATAATGTTTATAATCGACCCCTTTTTAATCATTGTATTCTCAGTTGGAATTCTCTTCTGGGGATCGACAAGAATATCACCCCAAAGTATTTTCTCTTTCTGTTTTATACTAAGTGCTGTTTATTTACTACTAAGAACTTTTATCTTCACCTTGGTATCGATTAAACTAAAGGCTCACCTTAGTAAAAATTTTGGGTACAAAATAACAAAGTACACCTTAATGCCTCGACTCCTTCCATCTAAATGGGACTTGGTTGTTGAAACGGACAGAATAATTCAATTGGGAACTGTGAGCATATTCCCCTTTGAGTTGAATTTTGATGAAGAGCTCATAAAAACTGATGATATCTTAAAAACAAAGCTCATAAGGAAAAGTTCAAGTTCACCCGAAATTGAAGCATTCATAAAAGAAGCTAAGCACTTATTTGTTGAAGTAAAAACTTGCGGGGAAGGTTATTGGATGGAGTGGATTGATTTAGGTCATCGGGTCAGAAACAAATATCCCTACACAGCAATAGCTATTCTGGACTCGGAATTAAAGACGGTTTATGTTGACTTTGGTTGGAGGCAAAAAAAAATACCTTCTTGGATTAAAGAAGGTATTAATTAAACCTATAAATTAATTAACATCAAAATAATTAGACTTCCATGATGACCGGCAATATGACCGGTCTTCTTTTTGTTTTCTCAAATAAGAAGCTACTTAAGGAATCTCTAATAAGACTCTTCACGTAGGCCCACTCAGTAAATTTGTCACCTTGAACTTTACTCAAAGCCGTGTCTACTTTGGCCTTCGCTTCTACTAATAGCTCTTCGGCTTCTCTCATATAGATAAAACCTCTTGAAATTATATCCGGACCGGCAACTATAGCCTGTTTCTGTTTGTCTACAGTCAAAACCACGATTACAATGCCATCTTTAGAAAGATGTTGGCGGTCTCTTAAAACCACTTGGCCTACATCGCCGACGCCTAAACCATCAACATAAACACTGCCTGAGGGTACTCTACCATCTAAATATACCTGTTGATCTTTACAAGTGACTCTGTCGCCAATAGCAGTTATCAACACACTTTCCTTAGGCATTCCCATGTTTTGGGCAAGTTTGGCAAAAGTAACTAGATGCCTATATTCCCCATGGAAAGGTAGCGTAAATTTGGGTTTTAGGAAGTTGATCATAAGCTTAATTTCTTCCTGTCCTGCATGACCGGACACGTGAACCATGGCCAGATCCTTATAAACTACATTAGCACCTAATTTAAATAAATTATTTATAGTCCGCGAAACCAGCTTTTGATTACCCGGGATGGGTGTTGCCGAGATTACGACCGTATCGCCCGGTTCGATATCTATCTGGCGGTGATTTCTCGCTGCCATTCTGGTCAAGGCCGCCATAGGTTCCCCTTGACTTCCTGTAGTTATAATCAAAGTTTTTTCTGGTGGCAAGTCAGATATTTCATCTATTTCTATCAAAGTTCCTGCAGGCATTGTTAAGTACCCTAGTTCCATAGAAACAGCCACCACATTTAACATGCTACGGCCTACAACGGCTACTTTACGGCCATATTTAACAGCTGAATCAACAATCTGTTGAACTCTGTGGACGTTTGAAGCAAAAGTAGCTACAATAATCCTCTTTTTAGCCTTGCCAAACACTTGATTAAAAGTTTCACCCACCTTTTTTTCTGAAGGTGTATACTCTAATCTTTCTACATTCGTACTGTCACAAATAAATAGCAGTACTCCTTCTTCCCCATAGCTCGCTAATTTTGCAAAATCAACAACCTGTCCATCGATAGGAGTTTGGTCAAGTTTAAAGTCACCGGAATGAACAATTAGCCCTTGCGGAGTTCTTATGGCAACCCCTACACCGTCTGGAATACTATGGTTAACGCGGAAGAATTCTACTTTAAAAACACCTAAATCCAAAATGGATTCAGCGTTTATCAGCCTTAACTCTGCCTGTTTGGCTAACCCATGTTCTTCCAAACGACAAGAAATTAAACCTAAGGTTAATTTCGTTCCATAGATAGGTACATTAATTTCCCTTAAAAAGAAAGGTATTCCACCGATATGGTCCTCATGACCATGAGTAATAATTACGGCTTTAACCCTCTCTTTGTTTTGCTTTAAATAAGTGATGTCAGGAATAACTAAATCAATTCCCATTAAATCTTCATCAGGGAATTTAACCCCACAGTCAATTATAATAATATCTTGTCCACACTCTATAGCCAACATATTTTTTCCAACTTCTCTTACCCCACCTAAGGGGATAAGTCTAACTGTATCTTTTTCCAAATTTGGCCCTCCTTTTCTACTTTCCTCTTCCAATTTATTTTCCGAGCATAAAGTATCAGTTCATTATACCAAAACTTTCCTCTAAGAGGTAGCCCTTTTTCGTTTTGGTTTTTCTACTCCGGTTGTAGCTTCCTGCTTAGTTTCTTTTTTAGCTCCCTTTTTCTCTCCCTTTACTGCCTTAATACTTGCTTTTAAAGCCTCCATCAGATCTATAACTTTTTCCCCCTCCGGTCGGCGGGGTTCTTCAATTTCTTTACCTTCAACCTTTGAATGGATTAAACCCATTAACGCCTCTCTATAGCCACTATGATACTTTTCCGGTTCAAAGGCCGAGGTAAGGCTATCAATCAGACTCATGGCCATCTTTAATTCATTGTCATGTAGTTTAACCTCACCTTTAAGCTCAGAAATATATTCGGGACTTCTAATTTCATCAGGAAAAAAGATAGTTTCTAACAGCAAACAATCTTTAAAGACCCTTAGTACAGCCAGGTTTTCTTTGGATCTAAGGACAACCTTGGCGACGGCTATGCGGCCTGCCTTTTCCATAGATTCAAACAACAACCGATAAGGTTTTATACCAAATTCACCGGGAGCTAAAAAGTAAGACTTCATAAAATAAATTGGGTCCACTTCTCTGATGTCCACAAAATCTAGAATTTCTATGGACCTAATGGATTCTAAGGGCAACTTCTCGAAGTCCTCATCCTTTAAAATTACATAACGACCTTTTTCGTATTCATAGCCCTTTACGATTTCTTCATTAGTAACTTCCCGGTCACAGGTCGGACAAACCCGTTGATATTTAATCGGTGTTTTACATTCTTCATGGATGTAATTAAACTTTATTTCCTTTGATTCCGTAGCAGTGTAAAGTTTAACTGGAATATTTACCAGCCCAAAGGAAATGGCACCCTTCCACATGGCACGCATAAAATCACCTCACAAGATAATGCACGTAAAAAATATATTCTTATGAATAGTATTGCCGATTGTATAAAATGAATACTCTGACCGAGTGTTAGATATATTATCTACATACTCTGTTCTTTTTTCTTCTCTACGAAGGATAACAGTACAATGGTACTTATAATACTTATTGTACCTAACCACTCTTCCACTCCAAAGGTAACCTTTAGCCAAATAACAGATAATAAAACTGCTGCTAAGGGTTCAAAACATGCAAGAAGGCTGGTCTCCGAAGCATTAATATACTTTAGACTTTCTAAGTAGCAATAAAAAGCAATGAGTGTCCCAAAAATTACTACAAAAAAGACGGCCATGCATGAAGTTAGCGACCACTGTCCTTGAATGACCCAAGGCGGATGAATAAAACTAAAAAGAACTCCTGCAAACAACATTCCCCAGCCCACTACAATTGTAGATCCCCATTTGGCTAAAAGCCTTCGGGGCTGTACCGTATAAAAGGCCAAGGCAAAGGCTGAGCTAACTCCCCAAAAAAGTGCCCATCCGGAAATCGATAATTTCCCGATATCTCCCTGGGTCACAAGAAGAAAAGTACCCAATAGCGCTAAGAACACTGCAAATATTTCTTTGAAGGTTGGCCATCTTTTGGAATTTATGGCTAAGTAACATGAAACCAAGACCGGAGCCAAGTACTGTAAAACAGTAGCAGTAGCTGCGTTAGAAAGCTTGATAGCAACAAAATAAGTATATTGTACAGCCAACAGGCCTAGGATACTAAATATTAAAATACTTAAAACATCATCCTTGTTTTTTAATAATTCCCATATGTTTTGCTTTTCCTTCAAACTGGCAAAACTTAATAAAATGATGCTGGATATTAGTAAACGAATTACAACTAACCATTCTGGGGTAAATCCTTGCTTTTGAAATAAATATTGCGCTACAGTACCCGATATTCCCCATAGGGCAGCTGCTATAAGAACCAATACAATTCCTTTTAAGCGCGAGTGAGATAACGCTGCAGTCTCGAAATTCATTATGTCTCCTTAAAAATGCTTTTCTCCAATATATATCACGCACTATCCATAGAAGTCAATGCTTTTCAGAAAAATCTCAGAATAGAGAATAAAAATAGCAAGGATATACTACTCCTTGCTATCTCTGTTCAAATTTATATTCTAACTACGCAGCCTTCTGAATCTCTGAAATTTAGGCGCACCTCTTATTCTTCTGTAATCACAATTACCCCATTACTCAGACCGTACACATTCCCGTTTAAAGTACGTCCAAGCTCTGAGGCAATTTTTTCTTGTTCCTTTTTATCCTTAGCCATAAAAACGGGTACCCCAGAAAAAGCAAATAGATCTTTCTCCAATGTAACCATAGCAACAATCTTTCTTGTAGAACTTTCCATTTTAACTCCTCCATAGCAAACTTATTAGTGAAAAGCAGGGCCTTATAAGCCCTGCTTCAATCATGCTCCTATGTAATCCGGTGAATCTTTGTTTTAATTCTACTCTTCTTCAGTATCAGCCTCTGTATCCGGTCGTAACACCTTATAACCGGGAACTCTTGAAGATGCTGCATTAATGTAATAATCCATCATATCCATTTCTTCTTCAGTTAAATCGGCTGCATTTTTCACAGTTCCATCTGGAAATTCCACCAAATACTCGGTCTTCATTTTTCCCTTTTCTAAATCCTTTTCCTTAGCCATCTCGACGCCACCTCCTAACCCTTGAACTTTCCGGGTTGAATTTTTTTATTTATTTCTAAGATAGGAACCTTCCCGATAATTTCTTTAAGATATTCTATGTCCTTTTTGATAGGTACAAGCACCAAGGCCAGTTCCCCCGTTTCAAAATCACGTCTGGTGGCAATATATCTTTCTAAACCCAGTAGTCTCGCACACTCGTGTTCAATAGCCCGTCTTTGACCTTCATGGTTTAAAATCAAGCGCTCACTATCACCTTTAGGTGTCAGTACGATACCCAACCCATTTTTAAGGATTCTTTCTTTGGTAGCCGAAAGGCCGATGTTCATGACATAAATGCCACCGACAGAAAGATTATTGCCATCCTCAAACTCTAAGGGTGCTTCTTTGATTGTAGCAATATCTTTTAAGTTATGACCCTTGGTGTAATTTTTAAGAAAATAAATAACCCCTAATCCTCCTAAAAAGGCCAAGCCGATTACAGCATACTTGTTAGGGATATAAGCTTTGATAACAAAGGCTAAAACGGTTGTAATTAAAGCTGATACCATTACTATATAATTGCGGGCCTCGAAGGTTTTGGCGATACCGTCAATATACGCCTCTCCTCGCGGTGCATATTCTGTCTTATCTAAAGACCGTAGACTCTCTCGCTCCATTTTTCTGATATCTCTAAATTGTTGAATGGCCAGGGCCAAAAAGGTCACAGCTACAAAGTTTTTGGCAACTAAAGCCGGATAGGCTACTGCCCCCATGGCTGAAGCTATAAAGCCTGTGGTCAGGTGAATCATATATCCATTGGGATAAGTAGGGTATTGTCTGAAATCGCCCCTTAGCATCCACCAACGTCCCAAAAAACCTACTAAGGTTCCTGTAAGAATAAATAAAATTGTACTAGTTTCCAGAATTTCTTCCATAGAGTACCCCTCAGAGTTAGAACTTTAGTCTTAAGTTTTACATTATTTTGCTCTCCTATTCTAAAAGTACAGAACTAGGGCATATAATTTAAGCTAAATAACATTAACCAACGAAATTTAACTTTTGTAGTTTAAGGAAATTAAAAGGAGGCTTGGTTTTAATGAAAATGACTCGGCAGTTTCAAGGTTTAGCAGACTTAAAGTTTAATGCTGCGCTACTTTATGGAATGATCTTTACAGCTGTATTTTGTCCTGGACTTCTAGTAATCTATGTCTATAAATACAATTTATTTCTCAGTTTAGATGTAACTAAATTAGTTCTTCTAGCCATTGCCACAGGTTCACCACTGTTTGGCTGGTCTCTCTTTTTAGCTATGCTGTTAGTGGTCTTTGATTGTAACCTTTCTAAACTATACTTTTCTGAAAGTCAGATCTACGACATTTTGCTTTTGGCAAGCTTTCAAGCTTTTCTGGTTTTAAATCTTTCTTTAGGGTTAAGTTGGCTATTGTCTTGGGATTTTCAAACCTTTTTTAAAAACACCGTTTATATAAGTCTGATCCTTGCCTTGTTAGTAACAGCAGCAATTCTCCAAACTAAATATGCTAGATCCAAACAAGTTGACCACGATCAAGAATAATGGCAAGAAAATCAAAAAGACCCTAACCGAAGTTAGAGTCTTTCTCAATTTATTTTAGTTCTACGCTAAGAACTCTCTATTTGTCTATTGCAAGCTCACCGGCTTTAGCCAGATGCTCTTTTGACATTTCTCTAATTACAATAGTAACTGCTTCAGGTGGACAATCTAAGTTTTTGCAGATGGCCTCGGTTACTTCTTTCACCATACCTCTTTTTTGGTCTAGGTTTCTGCCTTCTAAAATCTCAATTTGAACTATTGGCATTTATTTTCCCTCCTCTAATATTTCTTCTATAACTGCTCTGATATTATCTTTCTCAGAAACTTTCTCATGATATACAGGTTTTTTATCCAAAGCTTCTAAACCACTATGAAGCTTAAGGCCGGAGATTTTTTCAAGTTCCTCTAGCATCTCAAATTCATCTTCTGTACCTAGATTTCCTGAGCCTTTTATAGCTTCTAGCACACTGCTGACAAACTTGTAGGGGTTTGCCGTAGCATCAACTACGGTCTTGGTCTTATCACCGGTTTTTGCTAAATAGTCCTGGTAAACCTTAACTCCGATAGCGGTATGAGTGTCTAAAAGGTAATTATGCTTCTCAAAAGTCTCTCTAATAGTTGTTAAAGTATCAGTATCAGAGGCAAAATCCCCCACCATCATTGCTTTAATTTTAGCTTTGCTATCCGCTTCGATTTCAAAAATACCGTCGTCTTTTAATTGCTTAAACCAATTATCAACTTTTTGTCCATCGTGCCCTGTAATTTCAAACAAAAAGCGCTCAAGATTACTTGATATTAAGATATCCATGGAAGGACTATTGGTCTTAAAAAACTCTCTTCGACGATCATAGACTCCCTCATTTAAAAAATCAGTTAAGACTTTGTTCTCATTAGAGGCACATATAAATTTATTAATCGGTAGACCCATCTGATTAGCATAGTAACCAGCTAAGATATTGCCAAAGTTGCCGGTAGGGACTACGATGTTCATTTTTTCGCCTAATTCTATCTCACCTTTTTTAACTAAGTCTAGATAAGCCCAGAAATAGTAAACAATCTGGGGTAAAAGACGGCCCCAGTTAATGGAGTTAGCAGAAGATAATTCAAAGCCCTCATTACTCAATTTTTGCACAAAGTCTTTATCAGCAAAGATTTCTTTTACAGCACTTTGACAATCATCGAAATTTCCATTAATAGCAACAACATGCGTGTTATTACCATCAGTAGTGGTCATTTGCAATTCTTGAACTTTACTCACACCGTGGTGCGGGAAGAACACAATAATCTTAATGCCTTCCACATTTTTAAAGCCTTCTAAAGCTGCTTTTCCAGTATCACCTGAAGTAGCTACTAGGATAACGATTTCTTTTTCAGAACCTACCTTTTTGATTGCCTTCGATAAAAAGTGCGGCAAGATCTGTAAAGCCATATCCTTAAAGGCTGCTGTTGGTCCATGCCAAAGCTCTAGAATTGACATTTCCTCAGTAAGTTTAACTAACGGTGCTACATCGGGGTGACCAAAACTCTCTTGGTTATATGCCTGATCGACACAGTCCCTAATCTCATCTAAAGTATAATCAGTTAAATATTTACTGATTATCTCTACAGCCACCTCTTGATAGTTTTTGTCCATTAGTTTCCCGATTTCTTCAAGTGAAATCTTAGGAATACTGGTAGGTACGAATAACCCACCTTCTGGAACCATTCCTAGTTTAATGGCTTCTGCTGCTTTTACTGCTCTAAAATTACCTCTCGTGCTAATGTAATCCATGGTCTTTCCCCTTTCGCATATTAACTATAAATACTATAAAAAAATATAACATTATAGTTTCTACATATTTATAACAATTCCTGCATAAATTACATCATTTTTGCTTCTAAGAAACAGATTGAAATTCCTTTTTTCGAAAATTTAGCCTCATACTCTGTCATTACATTGCCTTCAGCCTTTTCACTGTTATGTAAGTCCCTAGTAACATGTAGGAGCTTCCAACCTGCCTCTTGAAATTCCTCTACGGAAAACTCAAACAAATCCTTATTATCTGTTTTAAACTGGATTGTCCCCTCTGGCTTAAGGACCTGTCTATACTTATCTAAGAAATTTCTATGGGTTAATCTTCTTTTGGCATGTCGTACTTTAGGCCAAGGATCACTGAAATTAAGATAGATGGTGTCAATTTCTCCAGGCGCAAAAAAATCTGTTATGAAGTTCATGTCCCGGTTTAAAAAGAGCATATTCGTGAGCTCTTTATCGTAAGCTTTCTTAACTGCATAATATATAACAGCCTCTTGCATTTCACAGCCTATGTAATTAGTATCAGGGTGTAAATCAGCCAAGGTGGTAATAAAATTACCTTTTCCAGTTCCAACCTCAACCTTAAGCGGATTGTCGTTGTTAAATATAGTTCTCCATTTACCCTTGTAGGAGGTTGCTTCCTCAACTAATAGATTGTCGTAAAATTCTTTGATCTTTTCTTTAAGCCATGGTTTATGTCTAAGCCTCAAACCTGGTTCCTCCCTTTATGCTTATTACCCGCATCCTCCCCTTATTTTAGCAGGAAATATTCCAGACGCCAAATTTTAGCCTTGAGGTTTAGTTAGTAAACTGATATTCTTAAAATGAACGAGAACTTGATTGAAATAAAGGGGTGATTCTATTGCTTACTACCAAAGCTTACAGTCCTCAGGAATCTGCTGTAGGGACCTTAAATAACGGTATGGACATAATGATTTTATACATAGAAGAATTCAAAGAAGTAGCTGAAATAGTCAATAAGTTAGAAAACAAACGCTTTACATATAATTGGTTCCAAAACCAAGCAGAAAACGCCTATGTTTTACAAGTACTCTGGAATGAGGACTTATATATAGCTATCAAGTTTGGGCAGCCACATTTCCCACTCTTAGCTAATATGATTGAACCTAGAAATGTACTCATAACAACCGTCCCTATCAAAGAACTGATTATAGATCAAAAGGGAGACACTGAAGTAGAGCTGGAATTTGGTGAAGATGTCCTAACTTTAAGTAATATTGTTTTTGAAGATCCCAAAACCTTTTATAATTAAATAATTCATGAGCTTTTAAGTCGAGCAGGTTGGATAACTCCAGCCTGTTTTTGTTTTTATAAAAAACCAAATTTTAGTAACTACAAAGTAAAGGATTATGATCAATATTGTAGAAAAAGAAGAAATAAACCAGAAACAGGTAACGAATATTATAAGATAGATATTTAAAAGAAAAAAAATGCTTGAAGTATACTTGAATTTAAAGCAAATAGGGAGGCTTTTATGAATAAAAAGATTCATGCCATTGTTGCCATCATTGTACTTTTAGGGAGTTTAGCTTTGTATCAATACTTAATGACTGTTAAGCAAATAGACCGGGTCGCCCAGGACCTTTTAATTTACATTGACCCTGTTAATAATTCGCCCAATCAAGATTTTTTAACTAACACAGAAGCTCCAACGGCCCTAGAGGTAGTTAATTTTCTTAAAGAGGAAAAATTAATCTTTAAAGAAAAGTCTGCTGTCACAATAACTGGACTTAAATCCGCCAGCCAGAACCTAAGATTTGAACTAGCGGGAAAAGATTTATCCTTTAGGGTTAACTTTAAAAAAGTGGCTAAGGGTTGGAAAATTGCTGGTTTTCCGGAACTTCAAGTTTATTCACAGGCTATAGTTACAAATATCGATGCCGCCCAAAACAAAATAGAATTTCTTTATGCCGGTGATGCAAAGAAGCTTACTACAGATGTTACAACTTTTAAATTGCAGGAAGTCTATTTTTTAGTAACTCTTCAGGGGAAAATCATTTTCGAAAAGCCCTTAGAGAAAAAAACTATCTCCAAAATTATCGCTATTAGTTCAACTGTATTAGAGAGCAAACAGGAAGGTATTCTTCCTTTAAAGGAAAATACCCACTATTACAACTTGACAGGAGAAGCTCCCCGTTATGGCCAGCAAGAAAGGCCTATTGTAGGTCAAGAAAATGTGACTCTTTATACTAATAACGGCAAAGTGGCTATGGTAGCTGTAACCGAAAAATACCGACCAGAAAAAATACGGGTAACTTTAAATAGCGGAGACTTTGGCGGTTTAGAGCATTCTAAAATTCGTTTATCCTCCTCCACAGGACTGCTGCTTGAGGATAAGGTAGCCAATAAAGCTTATAGCTTTAATAAGGGCGAAACCCTAACTTTTACACCCCAGGAAGAGAAAGTTCAAATGTCCTCCTCGGGAGGCAAGAAAATTAACTTTACTAATCGGATATTTTTGACTTCCAAAGGTAATAGCGGAATTTCAGTAAGTAGTCTGGTAAGAGGACAAGGAACCCCTACTTATCCCGGACAATTAGAAGTCTTCAAACAAAAGGATAATTTATATTTGCTTAATGAACTTCCCTTAGAAAGGTATCTTTATTCAGTAGTGGCCAGTGAAATGCCACGCTCCTTTGGCTATGAGGCCCTAAAAGTCCAAGCTATTGCCGCCCGCAGCTATGCCCTAAATAGCATGTCTGATCGCAAATATGAACATCTAGGCGCTCATCTTGATGATAGTGTTTTAAGTCAAGTTTTCAACAACAACAAAGAAGAAGCAGTAGTCAATCAAGCCGTTAACGCCACTCGTGGTAAGGCTCTTTACTATGGTGGTAAAGCCATCGACGCCAAATTCTTCTCTACCTCCTCTGGGCTCACAGCTAATGCCCATGAGGTTTGGCAGGATGGAGATTCAATGATTTTCCCTGGTAACCCTATTCCTTATCTTAAATCGAAGTCTCAACTGCCGTCCAAACCGGATTTCTCTTTGACTACGGAAGAACAGTTCCAAACTTTTTTCGCTAGTTCTAATAACTTGGCCTTTGATCGAGAATCTCCTTGGTTTAGATGGGAAGTCGAGTTGACAGGAGAACAATTAAGCGCAAGCATTGAAAATAATTTAGCGACAAGACACAAAGCCGACCCTAACTTTATCTTAACTAAAACTGAGAACGGTTATAAGAGCAAGGCTATACCTGCTGATTCCATCGGTACGTTAAAAGATTTAATAATAGTCTCGCGAGGGGCCGGAGGTAATATTACCGAATTAAAAATAGAAGGGTCGAACGGAACTTACTCAATCAAGAAAGAGTTAAATATCCGCTATGTTTTAAGTCCAAAAAACTTTTTATCTGAAGGCAAAGACATAGAGCTTAAAAGGTGGGACGGCAGTGTGGTTAAAAATTATGCTCTTCTACCAAGCAGCTTCTTTTCAGTGCATATCTTTTCCGAGATGGAACCAAAGGCCTTAACCAGGGTAGCTTTCTTCGGGGGAGGTAATGGTCATGGTGTTGGCATGAGCCAATGGGGAGTTAAAGGTATGCTCGCCCAGCGTTATTCCCTAGAGCAAATTCTAGAACACTATTATCCGGAAACAAGGTTAGTAAACATATATGAATAGTCTATTAAAAGCCTGCAGCGATGCAGGCTTTTGGCATATAAAAGGCTTTATTTACACATTATAATCCGTAGTTGAAAGTTACCTTAAAGGACGTGAGCAGATGATAGATTACGGAGAAATACTACAAGTTATTACTCATTCCCTTTCAGTATTTTTTTTACTTGTTTTATTGGCCAGAATAATCGGGAAAAAGTTTCTTGGCCAGCTAACATTTTTTGATTTTGTAACTGGCATTACCATCGGTACCATTGGAGGAGCTTATGTAACCACAGAAGTAAGGGGTTATTACGTTTTACTTAGCCCTATTATACTTACTTTATTAGTTGTGGGTACTGGGTATTTAACCTTAAAAAGCGTACCAGCTCGTAAGTTAATCGAGGGAGAACCCCTACTCCTAATCCAAAATGGCAAGATCTTCGAGAAAAACTTAGGTAAAATCAGATATAACCAAGATGATTTAATGATGCAGTTACGCGAAAAGGATATCTTTGATCTTAGTGAGGTTGAATTTGCTCAATTAGAACCCGATGGAAAAATTAGCATTTTAAAGAAAAGTCAACATCTCCCCTTAACACCTAAAGATTTAAAGCTAAACACTAGTTATAAGGGAATATCTTCAGAAATTATTAGAGACGGTAAAATCGTAAGCCAAAATCTTGAACAAAATCACTTGTCTCATGAATGGCTTTACAACGAACTGTCTTCTAGAAATATAAAAAATATCCGCACTGTATTTCTAGCTACTCTCTCCACAGATGGTAACCTTTATGTAGATATCGATAACGATAATCCCTCTTATATGCAAGAAATAGAAGATGATGATTCTGTAATATAACCAAGCTTACCTCGACAAACCGTCAGTTGAATCTGAAAATCCTTATCTAAAACCACTATATCTGCATCCATTCCCACGGCGAGGGTGCCTTTTTTGTGGTCTACCTTCAAAGCTTCCGCTGCATTTAAGGACGATAATCTAACTAAGTCCAAAAGATTACCCTGCACCAATTTATTGGCTCTTTTTACAGCGTCGTTCATTTTTAACACACTACCAGCTAAAGTTCCATCAGGTAGCCTGGGCACACCTTCGTCAACAAGCACCTTTTGCCCACCTAGTTCGTATTCGCCGTCACCTAAGCCTTTGGCTCGAATAGAGTCTGTAATCAAGATTAAGCCCTTGCTACCCTTTAGCCTATAGGCTAACTCGACCATTTCTTCCGCTACATGAATTCCATCAAAGATTATTTCAGCCCTAACCTTCTCGCTCATTAGAACTGCCCCAACCACCCCAGGTTCCCGGTGATGCAGGGCAGACATTGCATTAAATAAATGTGTGGCATGATTTAAACCAGCAGCAATGGCTTCTTGCATATTTTTAAAGCTTGCTTTAGAATGACCTACAGAAGGAATAACTTCTTTTTCGGTTAAGGCCTTGATTAAACCGCAAGCTCCCTTTACTTCCGGAGCATGGTAACTAGGCGAATCGCTCCCTTCGCTTCCTGAAACCAGCTGTTAAATAGCTCAAGGTTAGGCTCCTTTATTTCCTCAAGAGCTTGTGCCCCGGCTCTGTCAGGACTTATAAAGGGACCTTCTAGGTGTAAGCCCAAAACTTCAGCCCCTATATATTCTTGTTCCATGTAGGAAGCTGTTGTTCGCAAAACCTTTCCTAGAATATCCTCTCTTTCTGTCATAGTGGTGGCCAGAAAAGAGGTAACCCCTTCGGCTGGTAGGGCTTTGGCAATAGTAGCTAAAGCATCCAGTGTACCATCCATGACGTCTGCTCCCTGCGCTCCGTGGACATGCAGGTCGATAAAGCCCGGCAGGACCAAAGATTCGTCGGGTACCTCAATTAGATGCCAATTAGCTTTAGTAGCTTCTAAAGGCATAGCTAAATCTTTCCGATAACCGATCTGTAAAATTCTATTTCTCTCGGTTAAGATGTAGCCCTTCTCTATAACTTTGGTCTCAGTTGCGATTTTACCACCTACAAGCAGTAATCCGCTCTTTTGAGTTCCCTTTTCCATAATCACACCACCACTTCTTAAGGCCTATACGTCCTTTCTTCATACGTACATTATATTATAGAAGATTTTTGTTTTAACTCCAAATTTTACAGCAGCAATTTAATCCTAACCTATTCCAGATAAACATATCTCTCTAAGGATTTATCCCACGGACTCCAGCTCTCACCTTGGTAATTTTTCTTGAGCTCACTAAACTTCCATAAATCAGCCTCAATTAGATCGGCGTTGTGGATCAAACAGGCTTCAATCGTCTTCGGTCTTCGCGGCGACTGCCATTCATACCGCCCGTGATGACTTAAGAGAATATGGTGTAGAGCCAACTGCAATTCCTTTGGAAAGCCAGAAATTTTTTCTATTAAAGAATCTACTAATTTAAGGCCTAACACAATATGGCCCAATAGTCTTCCTTCATCGGTGATTTCAATGGCATAATCAAAAGAATATTCCTGGATTTTTCCGATGTCATGTAAGAGGGCCCCCGCTATGGCCAGATCCTTATTTACCGCTGGGTAAAATGCAGCAATAGTACTGACAATTTGAGCTGTTTTTAGACTGTGTTCCAGAAGGCCTCCCAAATAAGCCTGATGATGCATCTTAGCTGCCGGTGCCGAGGTGAACTGTGTAAACAGGTTCTCATTTTGAATAAAGGTGCATAAAAGTTGTTTTAAATACGTGTTTTCTAAGCTTAAAGCCAATTCAACAGCTTCTCTGATCATCTTTTCTAGATCATAGGGAGAGCTTGGTAAAAAATCTCTGGGGTTAATCTCACTTCTTTCAAGCTCCTCAAATTCTTGTAAATGTATTTCTATCGAACCGGCATACTGGGAAATTTCACCCTTACATTTAATGAAAGTCCTTTCCCCTATTGTGTTTTCCTGAGGATCATAATCCCAAAACTTCCCATCAAGGCTACCAGTTTTGTCACTTAAAACCAACACCAAGAAGGAACCTGGTTTATTCTTGTAGTTTAGCTCTTTTTTCGATTCTACATAAAGGATAGTCTCTAGCTTATCCCCCACTTTTAAATCACTAACATAGGTTGTTTTCATAATATTCCCCTTCCTAAAATTATATAGGTCAATCAGCTACCGATTTGACGCAGCTGTTATTTCTTGGCCAGTACTAAAAAACTTTACCACAGCCTGAACGGCTCCCTTAATGCTGGTGCTATGGTAATAAAGAACCTGCTTGTGATAGAGCTGAACAGCCTGACGCGCAAGATTAGTAGCAGTGTGGCTATTGTTTGAAGTTAATAGTAACACTACCTCGGCCCTGCTGACTCTTTTCGGAATAGCAGCGATTTCACCAAAACCGCTTTGCCATTCTACTTTAGCACCCAAGGCCTCTAGTTCTTGAATATAACGGTGCTTCAGATTATCGCCGCCGACTACTAAAAGTTTTCTTTCTTTAAGAGTTTGTATCAGGTTCTTTTTATTTTGGTTCAATTCTCTAATTTTTACGGCTCCCGACTTTTTCTCAGGCAGTTGTTTAATATCATAAACTCTATGTACTTTTGTGATATAGCCTAACTTTCTCTCAGCCTTTAGAGGTACCATAATAGATACGGGGTCACCCTCAACGGCCCTTACTCTCTGAACTTCTTCCTCTCCTACATGGATGAGTTCAAGTCCGGCTTTAACCCAATAGTCCTGGTTATGGAAAATCAAATACCCGCTCATTTCTTGACCTTCAAGTTTTTCCAGCACCCTTAAGTTAAAAATCTTCTCCCCATTTGCTGATTCGAAATCAATTTCGATTAGGTCTCCTGTCACTAAATTATTTTCCTTGATCAGATCAATTGGTATATTAAACAACTGATTTTCAGCAATCAACCAACCTTCACCAGCCAAGAATGAAAATTGTCCTTGCAAGATAGTTAAGTCGGAAAATTCTTCGGCTTCCTCCGCTTCTTTAGAAATAACATCTTTCTCTTGTAGTTCTTGCAAGGCAATCTTTAGTGCATTGTTTTCACGCTCTAACGCGTTATTCTCACGTGTTAATGCTTGATTATCCTTGCTTAGTTTTTTTAGCTGACCACTAATTGCCGAGAGGTCATCCTTTAATTTGTTGACTAATATTTTTTGATCCAGTTCTTTCTCTTTACTAGATATTAGGTTCTGTTCTAACTGTTGGACATTTTTATGGTTTGCTTTCAACTCACCCTTTAATTGAGTAATTTTTTTATCCCTAGAGGAAATAATGAGCCTATATTTCTTGCTTTCTTCAATTAGTCTCTTTTCTTTCTTTATTAAACGACGCTCTAACTTAGCTGCACCCTTGGTTTCTCCCGACTGATCCTTTGAACTACTTACTTCTTGCGCACTAACCTCGGAAGCATGTAATTCCTCTTCGATAACCACCGGAGTCTCCCATAACTCCTTAGCTATTTTTTTAGTTCCCTTTCTCGGGTCTAAAAAGAGGCTTAAAATAACACGGTTTCTGCCCTTATTACTGATCAACTCAATAGCTCTTTGTTTAAGCTTCTTTATAGTTACCCCCGTCAGTTCTTGTCGCAAGTCCTTCGTATTTTCTATCAGATATCTGTGCAATCTCTCCTTAACCAACTCTGACTCCTGATAGGCCTTAACGGCTTTCGGAAACAATAAATGGCTAGGAATTTTCCCCACTCTAAACCCTGACACCTTGACATTGGTAATAAGTAATATGTGTTCCTGGTGTACTTCTTTCATAATTTCTAGTAGCAGATCTTCCGGTAGCTCTGCCCAAACTTTTTCGTCTACAACTTGCTTTTTCATATAAAAAAACCTCCTTGAAATTTACTCTTTCAAGGAGATTATAGTCTTGTTAACTGACATCTGTTTGTCAGTAGCTATTTATATTTTTTTAATAACTTTTCCAGTTCTTGCTTCATTTGGTGACGAAGCTCCTGGGGCTCTAAAATTTCGACCAGATTTCCCATGCCTAAGATCCAACCTCTAAACTCTAAGAGTCCGGAAGTTTTGTAGTAAACTATTAAAGAACCATCTTCCAACTCTTCTTCAACCTTTTGACTGGGATGATAGGAAATTCTTTTGAAGCGGTAAGCCACTTTTGGCGAAACCTTAATCCTGACCTCTTTACTTTCATCGCTAGAATATATTCCCCAGCTATCGCCAAAGAAATCTTGCAAGCTGAAATCTTCAGGATAACAAAATTTCTTGTCACTGTGAACAGTTACCTTTTCAATTAAGTCAATTCTAAAAGTTCTTTTCTCCTGTGAGCGTTGGCAATAGCCCACAACGTACCAGGTGTTATGTTTACTGGTGATACCATAAGGTTCTAACACCCTACTGGAAGCACCGCCAATACCTTGCGAAAAATGGCTTATTGTTACTACATTATTATTTTTGAGGGCATCCATTAACCTTAAAATCACTTCACCCGGTCTTACAAGATCAAGAAGCTGTTCTTCCACTACATAAACTTTTCTTTGTAACTGCTCTAACTCCTTTTGTTGCCCACTATACCTGTTTTTAAAAAGAGCGGCAATCAGAGTATCTTTAGTTTCATTTATTTGTGGTGCTAAAGGACTACCCTTTTGCCTCAACATACTTAAGAATACGGCAGCAGCTATTTCCGGGCCAATTTTCAAAGAATGGGCATCATCTAGTTTATATCTTCCCGTCTGACCCTGACCCCTTTCAGGCCTTACTATGTTCACCTCTAGCTGCTCTTCTAGAGTTTTTAGGTCTCTGTATATTTGTCTATCGCTAACTCCGCACTTTTGCGTCAGTTCCTCTACAGTAACCCCTCCAGAGGGTGTTTTCAAAGACAGGAAATCAATCAGTTTCGTTAACCTTACGGTTCTAGTTAAATCCTTATCCGCCAAAAGTATCACCCACTCCTTAGTTCTAATATTCCTATGTTCAACTATAAAGTCTCAACTCTGCCTTTAAACTACCCTGTTCCAACTGTAAAACTATATAAGAAAACCACCGTTCTCTTCTCTTATTGGTGGGGGAACCGGGATTTAGCAGCAAAATTTTATTCTTTGTTAAAATCAAAGGCTGATGACTGTGACCGAAAACTATAATATCGACTGAATCGTCTTTAAATTTTTCAAGGGCTCTCTCCTGGGTGGTCTTTTTTTCTCCGTGCCCATGAAAAAGGCCGATGCGATAACCCTCTACCTCTAAAATTTCTTTCTCTTTTAGAATCTTTTTAATTTCTTCGCCATCGTTATTTCCCCACACACCTATTAAGTTCTTAAAAGCTACTAAATTCCTAACTACTTCTAGACCTGTAAAATCACCCACATGGATCAGGAAATCAACTTCAGAAAGCCAACTTCTGACCTGATCAAGTCTGTCTAGATTACTCTTTATGTGAGTATCCGATATAATCCCTATTTTCATGTTTATCACCTAAGGATAGTTTAGCATTTCTTGAATGATTTTCCAAATTATACCTTAAAAAGCTTGCATCTTAATATACACTCCAGTAAGCTATTACTAAGGAACGTTAAATAACCTTAAGGAGGTCAAAACATGCAGGAAATCAAGATAAAGGAAAATAGAATGTTTTTTGCTCTTTTCGCAATTATCCTCCTTCTAATTCTGATATTTAACCAACCAATTCTGGGTTTAGCAGACAAGATACTAAAGGTTACTAGTAAATCGAATTTACAACCAATTAAACCTGTGAAAATTGATAAAACCTTTACCACCGGGGATACAACTTTGACCTTCAAAGAAGTGTTAGCTGATGGAACAGGTACTACTATGACTTTCGAGTTTAATAAAAGTAACTATAGAATTGAAAATATGGAGCTTTCCGGCCCCCCTGGTGCAGGGAGCTATAACCTTGAGCATAGAGAGCAAGAGGGAACCATATATTTTGACGAGCTTGATGAAGGAATGCTTAAAATAAAAATTTCTTCCATAGCAAAATATAACGAAGACAAACTAGTTGAAACAAGGAAGGTAGATTGGGAACTACCACTTAACATTATTCATCAAGAGACAAAGGAAGTTAACCTGGATAAAGTCATTAAATTTGCTGAGGGAGAGATTTTATTAGAGAAGCTCAATCTAGGTTTAAGGTCAAGCGAAATTACATATTCCTTTAAACCCAAGGGCAAGGGTGATTTCGAATTAGGTAGTTTTATAGCAGGGGGTCCTCGTTTTTTAATCTATACCGATCAAAAGCTCTATCAAAGCAGTTCCGACCTTTATAAAGATAATTTTGATGGGACCTATCAGGGCACAATTAGAGTAAATTCCTTAACCCGAAAGGATACAGAGAAAATTAATCTTGTATTAGCTGGTTTCCTCAAAGTAATTCCTCTTAACCAAGAGATATCTTTAAATCAAAACCTATTACCCGTCAACTTTAAAATTTTAGGAACCAAAGCAATGGTCACGGAAATAAAAACCGAAACAAACAAAACAAAAATTCATCTAGAATTAGGTAAAGAAAATCGTGCATTTTGGACTGCTTTCATTTCCCTTAAGCCTCCGGAAAATCAGGTAAACGAGTGGGGAGCATCTGGCAACGGGATCTCCGATAAGATCTCTAGACCTAATGATAAACAAAGAGAGCAAGTCTATCATGCCATACTACAAGACCTTCCTCCTATTCACCGTGATGAATTTAAGAAACGATGGCCAAAGGAGTACTTTGATGTTGGTTTGGTAAGCTACGAGCTTGAAACGGAAAACATTGTCTTTGAGAACCCTATTCTGGTTATTGATGAAGTACAAGAATTTATATTCTATAATGAAAAGGTTGAAATAAGAATTCCTTAAGTTAAAAGACTCGCCAAAGAGCGAGTCTTTTGATTGCTTATTTTCCTTCCACAGGAAGCGTAAATGTCCTTTGGGCTAATTCATTGTCTAACATCATAATGCCCGAACCATCCTCACCAAAGCGTTTTAACTTTTTTAGGATACCATTCATTGTAGCTTCTTCTTCTACCTGCTCATCAATAAACCATTTAAGAAAACTTATGGTAGCATACTCTTTCTCTTCATTTGCTAGATCCATTAACTGATAGATTCTTTTGGTGACAAATTGCTCATGCTCTAAGGCTACTTTAAATACATCAGTCATAGATTCAAAGTCATTAGGTGGGTCCTCAAAACCTTTTATATTGACCCTACCATTCATTTCATTGATGAACTTGTAAAACTTAGAGGCATGAAACCGCTCTTCTTCTTGCTGAATCAGAAAAAAATGTTCAAAACCCGGTAGGTCTTCGGCAGCACAGTAGCCTGCCATGGCTAAGTAGTATTGCGCAGAATAGAGTTCCCACTTAATTTGTTGATTGAGTTCAGCTAATAACTGATTTGAGAAAATGACAATCCCCTCCTTTTATTATTTATTTATTATTTATTTTGCTTAAAACTAAGAGGCTTTATTATAAAATTACTTTTAAGTAGATTTAAACAAGACTAAAAACTGTATAATATATCTATAACTGTCGTTCTTAGAAAGGAAGATTCTCATGCTAGGCATTTCAGACCATTTAGAATACAACCTGAAAATAATGTTTGTAGGTTACAATCCAGGGGAAAAATCAGCCGAAACCAACCACCACTATGCAGGGCGCAACAATCAATTTTGGCGCCTGTTACATGACTCAGGTCTGACCGCTAGACTAGTTCCACCGGAAGAAGACTATCTTTTGCCTAAAGAAGAAGGCTACGGCTTGACTAATATTGTGGCCAGACCCAGTAAAAGCAGTTCCGATTTAAGACGCACTGAAATGCAAGCAGGCGCAGACATTCTAAAAAGAAAAATTAAACAATACCAGCCAAAGATTGTCTGCCTCTTAGGTAAAGACGTCTATCGCAATTATGCGGGTCTCAAAGCAACAGCACCGATCCAATACGGGCCTGTGGAAAATACAATTTATCCGGATATAAAGGAATATGTCGGTCCTAACCCAAGTGGTCGAAACGTTATTACCTATGCCGAAAAGCTAGGCTACTTTAGGGAGTTACAGAGAATGTTGTGACAATTTTAGCTCTCCTCGAATAAACTATTTTATATATTCACAATGTTTTTCCAGGGTAAACCCTCAGGTCACAAATCCAAATCTTTTAATTCCAGGCCAGATTATTAACCTCCCCCCAAGGGCTGGCTGAGGAAAAAGAGAAAACCCATGCTGTTTAGCATGGGTTACTTTGTTTGATTTGGAACGTTTATAATTAATTGGAATATTATGGTATAAAGTCATCCTAATTTTCCAAGGAGAGATTATAATGTTATCAAAAGAAGCGTTCATCCGCAGTTCTCTTGAACTGCACCTTTTTTTCCTACGCATTATGAAAGAACATGCTTTATTTCTTGAGGGAGGATTTACACCCAAAAATAGAGATTTAGCCCAAAGGGCAGATGCTTTAAAAGAGCAGCTTGCCAATTTATTAGCCCAGGCTGTGGCCCTTGCTGACGGCCGAGTAAGCCGAGATTTTCTCCAATCTGGAGAAGCCGTAACTCCCTTTACCCTAAGGGCAGAAGAAGCAACCGTATTTTTTACGGGAATACCGATTAACACAGACATAACTAGGGCAGAAGCTTCCTTGTCCGGTAACGGAGCGACTAACAACGTTACCCAAGTTGAAGCGCAAGTTCGCGCCTTGAACGATATGGCTATCAGGCTTGTAAGTGAATTGATTAATTTTAAGACCTCGCTACTAAATGATATGCTTACTTGTAAACTATTTACTTTTAACTATCCCTTACTAATTGACCATATCAGAAGAGAAGCTAGACTTTTCGTTGACATGCTAACCCAACTACAGCGGGGAGTTGAAGTAGAAACATTAAGAGACGCCCTAGAGCAGGAGATCTTTTGGAACAGGATTATGTCCGAACACGCAGAATTCATTCGGGGTCTTCTAGACCCAACAGAAGATGAACTGTTTGCAGTTTCTAATAATTTTGCTAATGAATTTGAACAGCTAACTCAACTAGCAAGAGCAGCTGTCGGTAATCCGCCACAACAAGAACTTGTGACCGATCAAAGCCTTGCGGCGACTAGGGAGATTCGAAACTTTAAAAGACAAGGAACAGAAGGAATTCTAAACTGTAATATTCGTTCCATTATTTTACCGCTATTGGCAGACCATGTTTTGAGAGAGGCCAATCATTATCTACGGCTATTACAAAAGTTTGATCAAATGGTACCAGGCTCAAATGGTAATGGCGATAATGGAACTTCTTATGTAGTTAGACAAGGGGATACTCTATTCCTTATCGCCCAACGTTTTAATACCACAGTAGAGAGAATAGTGGCTGTAAATTCCCAGATTACTGATTCGAATGTAATTAGCCCAGGCCAAAGGATAAGAATTCCCCGAAGGTAAATTTTCAACAAACATTATAAACAATCACGAAAACCCATGCTAAACAGCATGGGTTTTCGTGATTGATGTGACACTGAAACGGTGTCTCTTGGCTCGAAATATGGTAGGATAGCTTTAGAATCTTTTTTAATTTTGAAACTATTTCTTACCTTCACGAATCTAATGGTTGAGAGGAGTTGAAGCAATGGATGAACTAATGTTAAAAAAAGCTATAAAAGGAGATAAGCAAAGCTTTTCTAAGGCCGTATTACAGGTTAAAGATGAAGCATACAGGATAGCTTCCTGCTATTTACATAACGAAGAAGACAGTATGGATGCCGTCTGTGATGCGGTGGAGAAAGCTTTAATAAATATTAAAACCCTTAGAGAACCTAAGTTTTTTAAATCCTGGTATATTAGAATAGTTATTAATGAATGTAAGAGTCAACTTAGAAAAAGGAAAACCGTGATTTTATTGGCCGATGGCCTCTACAAAGATGAAATGCAACCTAATTACAAAAGGGAGGAAAAACTAGACTTAGAAAAACTGTTAGAACAGATGGAACCGCTCGATAGACTTTTGATCTATATGAAGTATTACATGGGTTACACCTTAGATGAAATGGCCAGCGCCCTAGAGCTCCCAGCAGGTACAGTAAAAAGTAAGCTTTACCGAAATTTAAAGGAAATGAAGGTTAAGCTTGAAGTAAAGGAGGGTATTTATGAAGGATAATATAGAAGAAAAAGAGCTAGATAGCTACATCGAGAAAATGGAGAAAAAAGAGATTAAAGTTCCTAAAGAATTGGAGGCTAAGATATTAGAAACAATTAATCAAGTGGAAATTAAGGAAAAACCTTTTATACGGCAGTTCTCCTATAGGATCTTAGCAACGATAGCAATCATCCTTACTCTTTTTACCGCTTCGGTTAAATGGGTACCTGGCTTTGCAGCCTATGCATCTGATATTCCGGTAATCAAATATGCTGTGGAATTATTACAAGGAGATTCAGGAACTGAGCTTGCGAAAAAAGAAGGTTACTCGGAATTGAATCCAGTAACAGTGGAACAAAACGGATTTAGGCTTGTTATTGACAACATCATGTTTGATGAAGACCGCTTAGTTATGTCATTACATGTTTATGGAGACGAAATCAAAAAACATCTAAAGAGGGAAACCACAGAAGCTATTAAAGTTGGGGAGGAACCGAACTTTGCGCCCGAGCCCCAAATTAGTTTAAAGTTCGAAGACTTTAAAGAATTCGGATATATAGCCCAAAACAGTGACCCAAGTGATTCGGATAAAGAGGCCTTAGAAGTTAGAATTGAAAAGTCCTTTTATGATAATGAGGTAGGAGCCTTTCTAGCAAATAATCCTGGCTATTTAACCTTGTCTGCAGAAATAATTCTTAGAGACCGCGATAATGACCCAAAGGTATTACAGACCTTCGAAAACATTAAGATACCTGTAGACCCTAAAAAAATCAAAAGATCAAAAAAATACGAAATCAAGCAAATTGTTTTGGTAGATAAAACTAAGATAATTGTCGACCGCTTGATTATAAGTCCTACAAGGATGCGAGTTGATGTTTCCTTCGAGCTGGCTGATGGCTACTTCTTCACGGGCTTTGAGAACCCGTATATTAAAGACAGCAAAGGAAATATCTACAAGCCTGAAGGGTTAGTAAGCAGACATGATTCAGAGACAACAAGAAGTTTATTTTTCGTGCCATCGCTCTACTTCGATGAATCTCATGCTCAACTGTATTTCGGTTTTGACGGAATTCGAATCGGTGCTGAGGAAGGAAAAACCTTCTCGGTTTCCTTGACTGACAGCTATCCAAAAACACTAACCTATATGGGTGAGGAAATAATAATTGAAAAAGTAAGTTATACTAACAACAGAGATATAGACCCCCTACAAATACAGTTACAGTTACCAAGAGTACTATCAATTCAGGGGCTTGAAATTGAAGGCTCTAAAGGGCGTTCGCATGGAAAGCCCACGGGCTTAGATGATAAAGGTAACCCCTACCCCGACCTATGTGGTGTTGATGTTGATTACCGGCCTGAGTATGAGGTGGAATTTAGTTATCCAGGGTACTTACTAGGCGGTAAAAAAGAAATCCCGATTGAATTACAATAAAATAATCAAGGAGTGTTGCTTTAGGCAACATCCTTGATTATTTTATTGTAATATTTAATAGTCAGAAATATCGATCTCGTTTTTAAGGTCATCCTCTACTCTATCAACATATAAATCCCCTTGCGTATTCAAAACAGCATAAGTAATTTCTTTTGGTGACTTTATTCTTTGTCTTTGCAATTGATTTTGTAACCACTCTAGACTTAAGTTGTTTTGCTCTAGATTTTTATAATTTATGTTTCCATCAGTTATAATTTCTGAGGAAATTCCTTGATATTTAGTCGAGATATTTAAGTCTGACGGAGTTGCAGCCTGTTTATCTGATTTAAGTAATACGCTTAATTCCCCATCAGTTTCTGATACGGCAAACTCCACATCTCCGATATCGAATACATCTTTTTCTCTTAATTGTTGGTCTAGTGCATCTAGGTTATAGCGCATTTTCTTCATATTATTTTCTAAAACTTTACCGTTGTGAATTAAAACCACAGGCTCTCCCTCAATTATCTTGCGTAACGGTCGACTCTTAAGGCTAACAAAAGAAAAGGCTAAGGTAAACACAAAAAATAAGGTCAGACCGATAAAATGAGCCATAGTCCTCTGATCAATATCCGTTGCTAAATTTCCGGCAATTGAACCAAAGGTTATACCATTGATATATTCGTAAAAAGTTAGCTGAGAGATTTGCTGCTTTCCTAGTATCCGAGCATAAAAAAAGGTTCCAAAAAAGGCTAACGTGGTCTGAACTGCTATCTCAATAAATTCCACCTTATAACCTCCTTTACAGTCGATTCGTTTTGCTAAGCCAATACAATATCCCTGATCCTACTATCACGAAGGTGATAGTAAATATAATTTCAAACCATAATTCTTCCACCCTATTCACCTCGCTACACACTACCTAAAGAAAGCATTCAAGCTTAGGTTTTAAAAATACCCTGATTTCTATTCACAAGAAAAGCGCGTTTAATTCAGTTCCCTCATTACGCGCGTTTCAGTACTTCAACCCGAAGTCTTGTTTCCACAATTGTGGAAACATATACATTCCTGAA
>JUEG02000721.1_pt1 | contig 35368 bp, 29 predicted proteins | sample 432341 | NCBI WGS metagenome assembly JUEG02 (sample SAMN02953476, study PRJNA257561) | rock porewater metagenome | biome: terrestrial; feature: Opalinus Clay rock; material: porewater; isolation source: Opalinus Clay rock BIC-A1 borehole | place: Switzerland: Mt Terri URL, St-Ursanne ... | reverse complement strand
TTTAGAGATGGATATGATGCTTTGTTTATTGGAACCGGTGTATGGAATCCGAATAAACTAAATATTAAGGGGGAGAGTTTGGGTCATGTACACTTTGCCATAGATTATTTGAAAAATCCAGAGGTGTATAAGCTAGGTAATAGAGTCTGTGTAATAGGCGCTGGCAATGTTGCCATGGATGTGGCCAGAACCGCATTGAGAAAAGGCGTAAGGGAAGTATTTATTATGTATAGAAAGGGCATGGAGGATATACCTGCCACAGAATATGAGATTGATTATGCTAAGATTGATGGTGTAAAATTTGAGTTGTACAAAACTCCTGTAGAGCTAACAAAAGAGGGCGTGAAATATTTAAAAACGCAGAGAATAGAAGAAGGGGATAAGGTTAAGTTCGTTGAGATAACGGATTCAGTGGGATTATTTGAGTGTGATTCTATCATTGTTGCCGTTAGCCAAGGGCCAAAGTCAAATATTGTTTCAAATACAAAGGGCATAGATATTGATAGAAAAGGCCTTGTCCTTACAGATGAAAATGGCAGAACCACAAGAGAAGGTGTATTTGCATCTGGAGATGTGGTGACGGGAGCGAGGACTGTGGTGGAGGCCGTGAATTACTCTAAGGATGTGGCTGAAATCATACATCAATACGTCACTGATAAGAAAAAGAAGAGTGATGAAGAAGTGAACAACGTATAACAGCAGGGGTAGAATTATATAAAATGCAAAAGGGGTGACCGAATTTGAGTTATAATGTAATTATAGTGGGAGCAGGCCCTTCAGGAATTTTTACTGCGTTGGAGCTTATTAAAAATAATAATAAACAGAAAATAGTCATTATTGAGAAAGGAAGAAGGATAGATAAGAGGAATTGCCCAAAGGAAAAAACACAGAAATGTATATCCTGCAAGCCCTATTGTCATATTACCACGGGATTTTCTGGAGCAGGGGCCTTCTCTGATGGAAAACTGTCTCTAAGTTATGAGGTGGGAGGTGATTTGCCTCAACTAGTTGGAGGAAATAATGCACAGGAATACATAAATTATACGGACAAAATTTATCTTGAATTTGGAGCAGACCCCCAGGTGGAGGGTTTGGGAAATACGGAGGAGATAAAAGAGATCAGGAGAAAAGCTATAGCGGCAGGGTTAAAACTCGTTGACTGTCCTATCCGCCATCTTGGCACGGAAAAAGCACAGGAAGTATATCTAAGAATACAAAACTATATACTGGAATCCGGGGTCGAAATAAGGTTTGATACCGTTGTTAAGGATCTTTTAATGAAAGAAAAGAAAATACAAGGAATTGTTATTGCAGACTCAAAAACAAAAGAGAACGTAGAAGAGCTTTATGCTGACAAGGTTATTTTAGCTACGGGTAGAAAAGGTGCTGACTGGTTAAAGGATATGTGTGTAAAACATGATATTTCCCATAGCGCTGGTACCGTTGATATAGGCGTTAGGGTGGAAGTAAGAAATGAGATTATGGAAAAGGTGAATAATGTTCTTTATGAATCAAAGTTGATTGGCTATCCAGCCCCTTTTAGGAACAAAGTAAGAACCTTCTGTCAAAATCCTGGGGGTTTCGTGAGCCAGGAGAACTATGATAATGATTTAGCCATAGTTAATGGCCACTCCTACAAAGATAGAAAATCAGATAATACGAATCTAGCCATTTTAAGCTCACACAATTTTTCCGAGCCCTTCAATCAACCTATACAGTATGGCAAAAAGGTTTCAGAGCTAGTTAATATGTTGGGGAACGGAAGAATACTAGTTCAAAGATATGGGGATATCTTGGACGGAAAGAGAACATGGCAAAAGGAATTGGATCAATCCAATGTAGTACCTACTTTACCTGATGTTGTTGCAGGAGATTTGACTTCAGCCATACCCTATCGTCCAATGATGAATATACTAAACTTTATTCAGGCTATGGACACGGTGGTTCCTGGTTTTGCCAGCAGAGAAACATTACTTTATGGCCCTGAGGTGAAATTCTATAGTAATAGAATCAATCTAAATAAGGAACTGGAAACAAACATAGAAGGGCTTCATTGTCTAGGTGACTCCAGCGGTTGGACTAGGGGATTAATGATGGCCTCAGTTATGGGTGTAATTATGGCTAAGCTTATTTTAAAGGGAGAGTACTAGATAATATTGATAAACCTCCACTGAAAATGAAGTGGAGATTTGTATTATTGATCAGAATATTTTTGATATAAATACAGTAGGATTAATGCTGTAGCCGTTAAAAAAACACCTGAAAGAATCATTAACTGGGATACGGAGATATAATGAAGTAATATGCCAAAAATACCGTATGCTATGGGTAGTGATGTGTTGCCTATTATTGAAGAAACACTAAAGACTCTACCGCCTAAGTGGTTAGGTGTATGGGTCTGTAGCAAAGATTGCCAAAAGACAGAGGCGTTGGCAATAAGAAACCCAACGATAAAAAGAATGATCATGTAAGGAATTACATATAAAATAGACATCTCCCGTATTATTCCTATGGATATAAATGAAAGACCCATTGCCATAATAAACAGGAACAAGTAATGCTCCTTAATGCCATCTTTACTATTTATATGGATTAATATTGATGCTAGTATCATTCCAACTCCCATCATCATTTCCAGATTGCCCAGATTTCTAATACCTTCACCCGATAATTCTTTAGCTAGAAAGGGTAAAGCCACCAGTAGACTACCTACAAATAGATGAACAACGCCAATGATTATTATGATGATTAATATATTCTTTCTTTCACCTAGAAATCGAAAGCCACTTATTATATCTTCTCCTAGATTATTACTGGATTTCCCTGGATTATAGGGTATATCCATAAAGCCTTCAAAGAATGCGGATACAAGGTAGGATAAACCATTAATGAGGAATACCCAAGTAAAGCCAAAGAAGCTGACGAAAGCTGCCCCTAAAATTGGCCCTATCACAGTACTGAAACCACCAACTACTTGATTTAAAGCATTGGCTCTGGAGAGATCCTTTTTATCTACTATGTTAGGAATGACTACCTGGACAGCTGGACTAAAGAAGGAAGCCGAAAGTGAAATAGCTACTGCTGTAGAAAAAACATGCCAAAGCTCAAGTGCTCCTATGCTTGAAAACCAAGCTACGACTACAACGACTATTCCTCGTATAATGTCTGCCACAATGATAATAGTTTTTCTATTCCAACGATCAATTAGGGCCCCCGAAAAAGGTCCCAGTATTAACCCAGGCAGTACGGATACGGCCATAAAAAATCCCATAATAGAGGGAGAATTGGTCTTTTGAAGTATCCACCATGCCAGGGCAATACCATAGAAACGGTCACCAATTTCGGACACAAGTCTTCCGCTCCACAATAGGAAGAAGTTCTTATTTATAAACATAATTTTTTCAATCCTTTCAATTAGGTATCTAAGAAGAATAATAAACTATAAAGCTATAGTCATGTCAATAGTAGTTAATAAAAAGAAAAACACCTTAAATTCGTATTAAGGTGTTAAGGTAAAGGAATCTTGGGTCTTAGAATATTCTCTGATCAACCTAATTTCTTCTTTTGGTATTCCCAATAGCTCCAAGAAGGTTTGATGTTCATTAGGATATAACTCCTCAAACTTCATGTGAAGTCTATTCATTTCATTTTCTCCTAGACCGGCATTTTTTAATATTTCAACAAAGGAATCCTTATTTATTATTCCCATATCAGTCGATAGCTGCTTGTTTTTTAATAAATGTACAATTATCTGTTGCTGAAGGTGTAGTAGCTTTATCTCTGAATTTAGAGTTGTCAAACGCTTTAATAGAATATCATCTGTGGTAATGTGAGGATTGTCTAATATGTTTTTAATATCATCTAAAGATACACCGGCCTCTCTATACAAAAGGATTTGCTCTAATCTTTTGATATCTTTTTTTGAATAGATTCTATAATTTGAAGAGGTTCTATCAGAAGGTTTCAGAAGTCCAATGGAATCATAATACAACAAACTACTTCGAGAGAGATTATACTTTTCAGAAAGCTGTCCTATCGAATACATACCAATACCTCCAAACTTGAATTTTTTACAAGAAGGGTTTATATTTTAGTCTTTTGGATGTAGAATAGAATGGACAAAATATTAGCTATATAGAGATACTGTATAATCGGAGGGTAAAGATGTCAATAATCAGTTTTTTAAAACTCATAGAGATTCAAACTAAGGTTGCCAGTGTTATACCATTTTCATTAGGAACAGTTTATGCACTATATCGTTTTAAGCAATTCAATTTTAACAACTTCCTATTAATGTTTATTTCTCTAATAGTCTTTGATATGACTACTACAGCAATAAATAATTATTATGATTATAAAAGAGCTATTAAAAAACATGGATACGGCTATGAAAGTCACAATGCCATAGTTAGCTATAATATTAAAGAAAGTACCGTTCGATTTACTATTCTAGTACTATTACTTATAGCAGTTGTTTCTGGAATACTGTTGTTTATCAATACATCCGTGGTAGTATTACTAATAGGGATGCTATCCTTTGCAATAGGAATTTTATACTCCTTCGGACCAGTACCCATATCCAGAACTCCCCTAGGGGAAATTTTTTCAGGGTTAACCATGGGGTTTATAATTACCTTATTATCCGTATATATACATGTTGTAGATTTGAATATTATTTCTGTTCTCTTTAATGATGGACTAGTAGGCATACAACTGAACCTAAAAGAATTCGTATTTATATTTTTAGTATCCATACCACCTGTGATGGGAATCGCAAACATTATGCTTTCTAACAATATCTGTGATATTGAAGAAGATAAGGAGAATAATAGATTTACTCTGCCGATTTATATTGGTAAGGGTAATGCTTTGAAGGTGTTTAAGGCTGCATACTACTTTGTTTATATAGATATTGTTATACTTCTTCTTCTGGGAGTAGTACCGGCCATTTCAGTTATATCACTATTAACACTTATACCAGTATATAAGCATATAAAAATCTTTGATGCAAAACAATCGAAGGCAGAGACCTTTGTCCTAGCAGTTAAAAATTTTGTTTTGATTAATATTGTATATGTGCTACTAATTGGAATAAACGTAATTATAGATTATAGGTTACTAGAGTAAGTTATTGAAAACCGCTATTGCAATTATAGACATTTTTCAGTATACTCGTAATATAATATATTAGTCATTAGGTGCCCCTAAGGGGAGAATAGGGAATGAAGTTAAATTCTTCAGCGGACCCACCACTGTGAAGAGGAGCCAATGTCGTAACCACCGAGAAACCGGGAAGGGACATAAGGCGTTGAATCGAGCCAGGAGACCTGCCTAGTTGCTAGAAACATGAATGAAGGAAAAGTTCATGGTCTATTTTTATAGACTATGGGCTTTTATTTTTTTCAAAAAAAAGGAGGAAGAAGAATATGAAATCAAAAGCTTATAAAATTTCTGTAATTGGGATGTTAGTAGCCCTAAGCTTTGTAGGGTCATACATAAAGATCCCCAGTCCTTTACAAAGTATTGCATTGGACTCCATGCCAGCATTTTTAGCAGGGTTAATTTTAGGTGGTGTAGAAGGTGGCTTTGTTGCATTTATTGGACATATGCTGACGGCAGGAAATGCAGGCTTTCCATTAAGTCTACCTATACATTTAATAGTGGCAGTGATGATGGTAATAACGGTGTTGCTATTTCACATTACCTATAAGAAAGTCAACATTTATGTAGCTGGAGTAGTGGGTATAGTGGTAAATGGAATAGGTGCTCCATTGGTAATGGCATTTTTACCTCAGTTCGGATGGGGCTTTTTTATGGGAATTGTACCATTTCTACTATTGGCCAGCGCAATAAATGTGATTGCAGCTATTTTAGTTTTTAGATATTTAAAAAAATCAAAAGTATTTAAAGGATTCGACCATGTATAAAGATAGTTATAGGGATGCCATGCTGGTTCCTCTAGGGTCCGAAGAACTGCTGGTTATGGCCTGTGATTCCTGTGGAGCCATAGGAATGAAAGAACAGGATGTGGTTAGGATATCCCCCTACATATCAGGAAAATTTACGGCAAGAGTAAGCTTAATGGAGGTCTTATCCTTAGGATCAAAAATAAAAGGTATAACCGTAAATATATGCAATGAGCAGGATCCTACGGGACAAGAAATACTGGATGGCATAAAAAATGAACTGGAAGAATGTAGTATAGCGGTATCTGTCATATTTAGCACAGAGAAAAATATGGCTACAAGTATGACAGCCCTGGGGGTAACGGTGGTTGGAGTTGTAAATAGGGAATATCTGTTACTTGAGAAGTCAAGGGCTGGGGATTTTGTGTACATAGTAGGTAAACCAAAGGTAGGAAATGAAGTAGCGGAGGATCAGGGAGGTATAGCAAATACAAGGGTTTTAATGGAGCTTTTAAAGTCCGAAAGGATACAGGAAATCATCCCTGTGGGTTCATCGGGAATAAAAGGCGAATGTGATAAGTTTTTAAAGTTCAATCGATTTGATTTAGAATATGCGGATGAAATACCAGTAGATATCCATAAAAGTGCAGGACCATGTACTGCTATTATTGTCATATGTAGAGAAGAGTTAAGCATAGAGGGACATATACCTTATTGTTATATTGGAAGGCTTCGTAAATAATAAGAGTAAGGATAGGGGAGCGTAAAAACCAGCCACTACAAAGGATGGATTAAAAACGTAGGGGAGGGTCTATGCCGCCCTCCCGCTCTTCTTACAATAATTTAGTTGTCCAGGACTCGCAGTTCCATACGTCTGTTACCACATCCCTGTAAAATTCAGGTTCATGGCATATGATTAGTATACTGCCGTTATATGCCTTGAGGGCTCTCTTCAGCTCCTCCTTGGCATCCACATCTAAATGGTTTGTGGGCTCATCCAAAAGTAATATGTTCGTTTCACTATTAATCAGCTTACACAAACGCACCTTGGCTTGTTCCCCACCACTTAACACAAGAACCTTACTTTCTATATGTTTTGTGGTTAATCCACATTTAGCCAAGGCTGCTCTTACTTCATACTGGCTCAAGGAAGGGAAGTCCTTCCACATTTCTTCGATACAGCTATTATAGTTGGCCTCCTTAATTTCCTGTTCAAAGTAACCTAAATGCATATAATCTCCTAGTTCCACTGAGCCTGTTATTGATGGTATTTGTCCTAAGATGCTTTTAAGAAGTGTAGTCTTGCCAAGTCCATTGGCACCAACCAGGGCAATTTTTTGACCCCGTTCCATTCTGAGATTTAAGGGCTTTGAAAGGGGTTCGTCATATCCTATTACTAAATCCTTGGTTTCAAAAATAAGCTTGGCCGAGGCTCTAGCTTCTTTGAAATTGAATTCGGGTTTTGGTTTTTCACGCTCGAGTTCAATAACTTCCATCTTATCAAGCTTCTTCTGACGGGACATTGCCATATTCCTCGTTGCAACCCTAGCTTTGTTTCGAGCTACAAAATCCTTGAGGTCGTCGATTTCCTGCTGCTGCTTTTTATAAGCAGACTCCAACTGCTGTTTCTTTGCCTCATGTACCTTAACAAAGTTATCATAGTCACCCACATAGCGATTTAGCTCTTGATTTCCCATATGATAGATTAGATTAACTACACTGTTTAAAAAGGGTATATCATGGGATATTAGTATAAATGCATTTTCATATTCCAGAAGATATCTTTTCAACCATTCTATATGCAGTTCATCCAGGAAGTTTGTAGGCTCGTCCAGTAAAAGAATATCAGGTTTTTCCAATAGAAGCTTAGCTAATAGAACCTTGGTTCTTTGACCACCACTTAGATCCTGTACATCCTTATCTAAGCCTATGTCATCAAGACCGAGACCTCGGGCAATTTCTTCCACCTTAGCATCGATGACATAAAAGTCGTTGTTCGTTAAGAGATCCTGAATGTTTCCCAAATCTAATAGAAGCTGTTCCAACGCTTCAGGAGAAGCATCTCCCATTTTTTCACATATCTCATTCATTTCTGTTTCCATGTCAAAAAGGTATTGGAAAGCAGTTTTCATTACATCTCTCATTGTCATGCCTCTTTGGAGTACGGTGTGTTGATCCATATAACCAACCCTTACCCGTTTTGACCATTCAATTTGTCCATCATCAGGCTCAAGTTTTCCAGTAACCATATTCATGAAAGTGGATTTCCCTTCTCCGTTGGCACCGATAAGGCCTATGTGTTCGCCTTTTAGTAGACGAAAGGAAACATTATTGAAAATAGCCCTGTCTCCAAAGCCGTGGCTTAAATTCTTTACTGTTAAAATGCTCATTACAAGCTCCTCTCCTTATTATGCTCTATAGTAAGTTATAAGTTTTAAAATAGAAAAATGCATACATATTGATTATATATGACAGTAGAGTTATTTCAAAGTAAAATTTAATAAAATAAAAAGGAAAGTTAAGGTATAATATAAGAACGGGTATGTTTTCTGAAAATATAAAATTAGGTTAGATATAAGATTTTTTTAAAAAAGTGGGGTATAATTGATATAAGCAATAGGAGGTAAGGGAATTGGCAAAATATGAATTGATAGAGCTTGAGGAGAACACCTGGATGATACCATCACCGGCCAACATTGGATTATATGTCGTGGATGGGAAAGTATCCCTTATCGATAGTGGTAATGATAAGGAAGCAGGAAAACAGATATTAAAGCTTATAAGATCAAAGGGATGGGAGTTAAAAGAAATTATCAATACCCATTCCAATGCGGATCATATAGGAGGTAACGCTTATTTACAGGAAAACACAGGCTGTAGAGTATGGGCTACAAGGATGGAAGCCTCTATAATAGAGGACCCACAGCTTGAGCCTAGCCTTTTATGGGCAGGATATCCCTTTAAAGCTTTAAAGAATAAGTTTTTAGAGGCAAAGCCATCAAAGGTAACGGATATTATTAAGGAATATGGTAGGTTTTCTGATATGGGTCTAGAGGCTATATCCTTAAAGGGACACTTCCTTGATATGGTAGGCATCAAGACACCGGATGACGTAATTTTCCTAGCAGACAGTGTTTTTAGTAGAGAAATAATAGAAAAATACCATATCTCATTCTTACATAATATACAGGAGTTTCTAGAAACATTGGACAAACTAGAAGTTCTTGATGCTAAGATATTTGTGCCTAGTCATGGGAAACCTACAGAACGTATTAAGGATTTAATTTTAGTAAACAGGGAAAAATCTCTGGAAATTTCTGAAGCTATAATACAAGCCTGTGAAAAACCATTAAGTGTAGAAGATATATTGGAAAAAATCTGCTTTAAATACGACATAGAATTGAATCCAAATCAATATGTTTTAGTTGGAAGTACAATAAGGTCATATATTTCATATCTAAGTGATAATAATAGAATAGAGTATTTTTTTGAAAAAGGAAGAATGCTTTGGATAAAGAGTTAAAAAAATAATAGATTGTTTATGGAGAGGATTATATGAAAAAGTGTTCAGTTTGCAATAAAAATATAGCAATTGTTTTTGCAACCATCATAGAAAATGGGAAGTCTCAAATGAAGGGACTTTGTATTGATTGTGCAAAGAAAATGGGGATACCTGTAATGGATCAGATAGCCCAACAAACGGGGATGTCTCCAGAGGATATAGAAAGCCTTACGTCAGAAATGAGTAATATGTTCACGGATGGAGATATGGATGGTTTAGATGAAAATAATCCCTTGATGAATTTATTGAATAGTTCCCTATCTCTCGAAAAGAATTCAGAGGAAACCAATTCAGATACGAAAGAAAAAGCTCAAGATAAAACGAAAGCCCAAGAGAAAAAAGGTAAGAAAAAGTATCTGGAATTGTATGGTACAAATTTGACCGATAAAGCGAAGAATAATGAAGTTGATAAAATCATTGGAAGAAATCACGAAATTGATCGAGTCATTCAGATCTTAAATAGAAGAGCAAAGAATAATCCCATACTTATAGGGGAACCGGGAGTGGGAAAAACTGCAATAGCTGAAGGACTTGCTGTTAGAATTGTGGACCAACAGGTCCCAGCAAAGCTAACAAATACAGAGGTGTATTTGTTGGACTTAACTGCCATAGTGGCTGGTACCCAGTTTAGAGGACAGTTCGAAGGAAGAATGAAATCCATTATCAAGGAAGCTCAGGATTATGGAAATATTATTTTGGTAATTGATGAGGTGCATAACATAATGGGTGCGGGTGAAGTCCATGGAGGTGTTATGAATGCAGCCAATATTTTGAAGCCGGCCTTGGCGCGGGGAGAAATCCAAATAATAGGTGCAACCACCTTAGATGAATATAGACGACATATAGAGAAGGACTCTGCTTTAGAAAGACGCTTCCAGCCTGTGATGGTGGATGAACCCACCATTGAGGAGTCCATAGAAATACTAAAGGGAATCAAGGGATATTACGAGGACTATCATCAGGTAATCATCTCTAATGAAGTAGTGGAGGCAGCAGTAAAGTTGTCAGAAAGATATATCACTGAGAGATACCTCCCAGATAAAGCCATAGATGTTATAGATGAAGCTGGTTCAAAGGTAAACTTAAGAAACCATGGCTTGATAAAGCTTGAGGAGTTAAAGGAAAGTCTTAACAACCTTCAAGAGGAGAAAGAAAGAGCTGCTAGGGATAATGATTATGAGAAAGCAGCACAGCTTAAAATGAAGGAATTCTCCCTCATGGAGGAAATGGACAAAATTGAAAAAATCTCAAGGAATATGAAGCTTACTGTGGAAGATGTTGCCCATGTTATAGAGTCATGGACAAAGATACCAGTACAAAGGATAAATGAGCAGGAGGCCCATAGATTATTGGCCCTAGAGGAACGCCTCCATAAAAGAGTGATTGGACAACATAAAGCAATTGAAAGCCTATCAAAGACAATAAGAAGAAATCGTTCAGGCTTCAGAAAGAAAACGAAACCCTCCTCTTTTATTTTTGTGGGACCTACAGGAGTCGGAAAAACCGAGTTAGTTAAGGCGTTGGCCACAGAACTTTTTGGCAGTGAGGAAGCATTGATTCGAATGGATATGTCAGAATATATGGAAAAGCATACTGTATCTAAACTCATAGGAGCTCCTCCTGGTTATGTGGGATTTGATCAAGGTGGTCAGCTCACAGAAAAGGTTAGAAGAAAACCCTATTCAGTGATTTTAATGGATGAAATAGAAAAAGCCCATCCTGATATATTTAATCTTCTACTCCAGATTCTTGATGATGGAAGATTGACCGATGGACAGGGAAGGACAGTTCATTTTGAAAATACAGTGATTGTTATGACCTCCAATGCAGGTACCCATCTAAAATCCAATGGGATTGGCTTCGGTAAGGATGGATACGATGCTTTAGAGAGTCGCATTAAAGATGTACTAAGGGAGACCTTCCGCCCAGAGTTTTTAAATCGTGTGGATGAAACCATTGTATTCACCAAGCTGACTAGAGATGAACTTCGTCAGATAGTTGATTTGATGCTTGATGATATCATTGACGAGGTTAATGAAAAGGGAATGTCCATTGAGATATCTGAGGATGTAAAGGAATTTATATTAAAGAATGGCTATGATGAAAAATATGGGGCAAGACCGTTGAGAAGAACCATACAAAAATATCTTGAGGACGAAATTGCGGAGCAATTCTTAAGAAACAAGCTAAATGAAGGAGATAAATTAAAGGCTATCTTAAAAGATGAAAAAGTGTTTTTAGAGCTGTAGATCAAATCTACAGCTTTTTTATTTTTGTCAAGTGGGGACGGTCCTTGCTTGAATTTTGTCAAGCAAGGACCGTCCCCACTTGACTTGGTGATTAGATTATGTTTTGAAATATTTGATGTGAAAATGACCGATACTAACACTAATGGAGGTATGCGGATGAAAAAGATGTTGGTCGTATTGTTAATATGTAGTTCAGTTTTATTTGGATATATTGAGAGGGAATGGCTATTAAACTTTGTGGGTCAGACTACTGAGTATGATGACTATACAACAATGGCAAAACAGGATCTTCTAAGTTTATGGATGGCATATCCAGAGGATATAGAGGGTATAGAAAAAGATCATAAGGAAAACATTTATGTTGTTATGAAATCTGGAAAAAGAATAATATATGATGATAAAAGAAAGAAAACCATAAATGAAAAGCTAGCAGATGCCGATTTACAGGATATGATGGAGCAAATATATCCTCTGGGAGATATATACGAATTAATGGACATAGATAACGACCCTGGGCGTATAAGGGAATATGATTTTTTCAAAGAGGTTTATGGAAAATCTAAGGAGAAGGTACAGGCAAATCTTACTACTGTAAGAGTGGGCTATAAGAATCAATGGTTTAATAATAGAAATGATGCTGCTCAAAAACTAGATTCAGTTATGAAGAAGATCATCCCTTTGGGAGATCAGAGATATGATATCAGAAAGTTTATTTATCCCCTTGGGGGCACCTTTAACTACAGATATATTTCTGGTACAGGACAGTTAAGTCCCCATGCTTTTGGTATAGCTATTGATCTTGCCAAGGATGATCGGGATTACTGGCAATGGACAACGAGGGAGGCTGGAGAAAAAAGGCTTAAAGAATATCCTAGGGAAATTATTTCAACATTCGAGCAAAATTATTTTATCTGGGGCGGAAAGTGGGGGCATTTCGACATACTTCATTTTGAGTATAGACCTGAACTGATCATAAAATCTCAATATTTTTCTAAGCCTGTAGATAGGAAGGAGTCATGGTATAAGGGTGTACCATTGGAGGATAGTATTTTACAATATATAAGGGTAATAGATAGTAAAATATTATAATAAAGTATACTAAGCGCTTAGAGTAGTTTTGTATTCCTAAAATATATTTTTAAAGTTTTCATATTATTTGGTAGGAATTTTAAAAAACAAGTAGAAAGCTAGAGTATAAGAATATCCTTAATAAGGAGGGATAGTTTTGGTGCTAAAAATGACCGACGCGTTTAAATCAACTTATGCAGGTGGGCATCTAGGTTTACTTATTATAAGGAATGTATGTAATCCCAAAAACCATGAGGGATTAGAAGTCATTAAGAAGGAATTAGAAGGCGAGCTGAAACAGAAGTATAATAACTATACAAGGCCAGACTATAAAAATTCTAAGGCTATGCAAATTTATGATCAATACTATAAAAAATTCAATAAAACCTACCATGTAATGTTACAGCTAGAATCTGTCGTGTCAAAGGGAAAGCAAATATCCAGGAATTCAACACTTGTTGAAGCAATGTTTATGGCAGAGTTAAAGAATCATCTATTGACTGCTGGGCATAACTTAAGTTCTTTAGATTTACCTTTACAGCTAGATGTGGCCTGTGAAAACAAAAAATACAAACAAATTACAGGAGACGAGAAGGAAATAACATCGGGTGATATGATTATTGCCGATGGAAAGGGTATTGTATCGAGTGTTGTATATGGACCTGACTATCGTACAAGAATTACAAATGATACCCAAGACACATTATTTACTGTCTACGGGCCCCCAGGCATTGAGGGTTATGAAATTTTTGATCATTTACAGGATATCAAGTCATACATAGGAATATTTTCACCCAATGCTGAAGTGGACCTGCTAAAGGTTTATGATACCAAATAAAGAAATGAAAATTCGGAGGATAAAGTGATTCTGTTAATGAACTTAAATTATGAAGAGATTGCTAAAGATGTCTTGCTTTTACAAAAAGAAGCTTACGGAGTGGAGGCAGAGCTAATCGGCTTTGACGATTTACCACCATTGAGAGATGATATTTATAGTTTGATGAGGTCAGAAGAAATTTTTTATGGATACTACGAAGCGGATGAACTTGTAGGAATGATTTCATATGTAATTGAGAATAATATTATGGATATATACAGGCTGGCGGTTAAGCCTAAGGTTTTTAGAAAAGGAATAGCAGAAAAGCTTATTGAACATATTATGAAAAAAAATGAAAAAATTAAAGAAATGATCGTTTCAACTGGAGCAGGTAATGAACCAGCAATAAGGCTATATCAAAAATGGGGATTTAGAAAAATTGGAGAAACTGAAGTGGAAAAGGGATTGAAAGTAGTAAATTTTACAATTGAGGGAAGTAGTAAATTTTGAGAAAATATATAAATAATTGCTTTTATATTGCCTAAACTTGTGTTATAATCATTTTTGTTCAAATAAATGCAAAGGAGTGGTGAAGTATGAGAATAGAATATAGGTTTTGTAACAAAGTAAATTTTAATACGGGCTACTCTAAGGGTGTTATTTTAGGATAGATTTTTTTGAAGTGTTTATTTTATGTTAGAATCTATTTAAATAAAATCAAGAGCCTTGGAGTAGCAAAAAAAATTTTTAACTATCCAAGGCATTTTTATGCCCAAAACCAAAAAAGGAAAATGGAGGAATACAATTGGGTAAAAATATTTTATTTGAAATGGGTCTAAATGACGAAATGATAAAGATATATGAGGAAAAGTATGGGGATTTATACCTTGGGAGGGTAACCATAGAGCATAAGGGTCTGTACCGTATTATTACAGAGAATGGAGAGGTTCTTGGCAAAATATCTGGTAAATTGCAATTTGATGCAGGAGGCAGGCAGGACTATCCTGCTGTGGGAGACTGGGTGGTAATCGATCGAGTGGATAATCAAACGGGGGATGCCATCATTATGTCTATTTTGCCTAGAAAGAATAAATTCTCTAGAAAAATGGCAGGAAAGAAGTTTGACGAACAAATAATAGCTGCAAACATTGATGTACTTTTTATATGTATGTCCTTAAATAATAACTTCAATTTAAGAAGATTAGAAAGATATATTGCATTGGCATGGGACAGTATGACTGTTCCAGTAATTCTACTCACAAAATCTGATTTATGTATGGATATAGAAGAAAAATATCAAGAGGTCGTGAATGTTGCCCTGGGTATTGATATTTTGGAAGTTAGTGTGCTAACTAAGCGTGGTTTAGATGATGTCAAGGGGTATATAAAACCTGGTATTACATTAGCTTTTATTGGTTCTTCTGGTGTGGGAAAGTCTACACTAGTAAACGAATTGATGGGTGAAGGCAGGTTAGAGGTTCAGGATATCGGAAAGGATGACAAGGGGAGGCATACCACTACCCACCGCGAACTAATGCTTATTCCTACTGGGGGAGTACTTATAGATACTCCAGGTATGAGGGAAATTCATTTGCTGGATGGAGACGAGGGTGTAGAACAATCCTTTTCAGATATAGAGGAATTGGGAAAATCCTGTAGGTATTCGGATTGCTCCCACGAGAGGGAACCTGGTTGCGCAGTTCATAAAGCTATCAATGATGGAGAACTGACCAGCAAAAGATTAGTTAGCTATATGAAACTAAAGCGGGAAGCAGAATATATGGAAAGAAAAATTAATAAAACAGCAGAACAAAACTATAAAAAGCAAATAAAAAAATTTCATAAATCGATTAGAGATTTACCAAAGAAATATTAAACAACAGGTACCTCTTGGTTATATATTATTGATTGACAACGGAAAACTTTTTTTAAAAAAAGAAAATGGTTATAAATTCCAAGTATTGTGTCAAAAATATAAAGAGACACCTTATTTGGGAAGGAATGAAAACCATTTTGGAAAAAAATACAAACAAAATAATGTTCGTTATCAGCTTTATTCTTATCACTAGTTTTTTTAGTATGGGTCTAGCAGGGGTAACAAGCAATTATAGGAAAGAACAACAAGATTTAAACAAAGAAACTACTACGGATGTTGAGCTAATAGGGGCACATACAGATGATACTTCCTTAGTTCCTGATTATTGGGCGGTAAGTGAAATAGAAAAGCATATTGACATAAATAATGAAGCCCAAGTAAACAAGGTACTCGATATAGTAGAAAGTACTCCTCTAGATGAAGTAACAGCCAGTATTCTGGTCCATTATAATGAGGAAATGGATGTACCCTTAAGTCTTATACTCTCAATTATTGATATTGAGAGTAAATTCAGTCAATATGAGGTAGGTGCTCACCAGGATCGAGGGTATTGTCAAATTGTTCCTTCGGCAGAAAAATGGCTGACAAAAACCTATGGGCATAGGATAGGCATTAATTACGATCCTTCTAGAATATTTGAACCAGAATATAACTTAGGATTGGGCGTACTCTATATACATATACTAAGCAAGGCATATGACAACGATTTTCACAGGGTATTGAGTGAATATAATAGAGGACCTTATAATCTGGAGAAATATTATAAAACCCATGGAACCTATCAAACAGATTATTCGAGAATGGTACTAAATAATCAACAAAAATATATGGACATACAAATTTAAAGATGCTTTTATAGGCATCTTTTTTTTTTCAAGCCAGAACCGTCCATGCTTGAATTCCTGCTTTGATTGTACACACGCTTTCACTTGCTTGCATTGGTGTAGGGCGATTCACGAATCGCTCGATATTTGCTGACTCCAAAAGTCAATAAGCATATCCTGGGTTTCTGTTAAATGATCGGATTCAATGTAATGACTCCACTCTAAAGGAAATAGGTTCTTATATCTTTTATGGGCAAATCTACTATCTACTAAAGCGACTACCCCTAGATCAGTTTCTGTTCGGATTACTCTACCAGCAGCTTGTAGTACTTTGTTCATTCCTGGATATATGTAGGCGTATTCATATCCACATCCATTTTTTTCATTAAAGTAATCTTTTATGATATCTCTTTCTAGACAAATCTGGGGCAGTCCGACACCAATAATTATAGCTCCCGTTAATCTATTTCCCTTCAAGTCTATTCCTTCAGAGAATATACCGCCCATTACTGCAAAGACAAGGAAAAAGTCTCTAGGATTGGGTACAAGCTGTTCGAGAAAATTTTCCCTTTCTTCCTCAGTCATGCTAGGTAGTTGTATTGAAGTTTTTATATCTGGATGTCTATCATTGAACAAATCATGGATTTTGTTCATATAATCATAGGAAGGAAGAAAAACCATATAATTACCCCTCTGAGGCTTTACTACTGCATAAATATAGTCAACAACGCTCATATAGCTTTGTTCTCGATCTTTGTATTTTGTTGAAATATTCGATAAAATATATAGGCCTAGATTTTCCTTGTTAAAAGGAGATTGTATTTGAAACATGTAATCCTGCTCATCTCCGCCTAAAATCTCTCGATAATAGGGTAAGGGAAGTAGAGTGGCTGAGAATAGAATCGTTGCCTTTGCCCTTGTGAAACATTCCTTTAGCAAATGTGAGGGGTCGATGCAATATATCTTTAACCTAGTATCCTTGCTATTCTTTTCAATATATGTCACATAGTTTTCGTTGTATAATTCTGCTATTCTCAAGAATGATTGACAATCAAAATAGAGCTGTAGTAGCTCTTGATGACCTTCTGTCTTTTCATTCTTGGATAACCACTCCTCGGATTCATTAATGAATTTTCTTAGCAAGGGATATATTTCTAAGGGTTCCTCTTCGGTCAGGAAGTGCTTTTCATCTATACAGTTTTTACCTATTTTTAGGATAAACGAGTTAAGTTTATTCAGTGTTTTTGATATCTTAGGCTCCTTATCCTTCATGAGCATCTTTAGCTCTAGGAAAGGTCTTTTATAAATTGAGGCAGAAAACATCTCTCTTCCTCTATCCACCAAGTTATGGGCTTCATCAACTAAGAAAATAAAATCATTGCTATCTTCAAAAAATCTTCTTAGGTATACCTTGGGGTCAAAGGCATAGTTATAGTCACAAATAATCGTATCACACCAAATTGCCAGATCCAATGAATATTCAAAAGGGCACACCTGGTGTCTTTTAGAGTATTCCTCGATAACATCTCTACTTAGCTTATTTTCGTTGTATAAAACATCTAAAATAGCCTCATTTACTCTATCAAAATGCCCATTAGCAAACTCACAGTATTCGGGATTACATATTTTTTCTTCTTTAAAGCAGATTTTCTCCTTGGCTGTTAGGGTGATGGATTTAAGTTCTAATCCGCCTTTTTCCATAAGACCTATAGTTTCTTCAGCAACCTGCCTAGTTATTGTCTTAGCCGTTAGATAAAAAACTTTTGAGGTATGTCCTTCACCGATTGCCTTTATTGCAGGAAATAGCGTGGAGACTGTCTTACCAGTTCCCGTTGGGGCTTGGACAAAAAGTTTTTTATTTTCCTTTATTATTTTATATGTAGAAACTGCAAATTTTCTTTGACCAGGTCGATAATTATCAAATGGAAAGTCCAATTTTTTAATGGATCGATTTCTTCTAGACACCCACTCCTTAGTATATTGAGCCCAAATGATATATTTATCCAATATACCTAAAAAGAATGTTTGTAGCTCATCAAGGGATAGGGTTCGAACAAAGTGTTTAATTTCTTCGGTTTCTATATGAAAATAGGTCAATTGAATATCTATATTGATCAAGTCATTTTGTTTTGAATAAAAATATCCATAACACATGGCTTGAGCCCAATGTAAGGCATTATATTCTTCATGAATGAGTTCTAAGGGGATCGTTATACTTTTAATCTCATCAATAGTGGTTTTCTCATCGTCTACAATTATTCCATCGGCTCTTCCTTCAATAGTAAACAGTAAATCCTTATATTCTGTGGTAAATATCAGATGGACTTCTGGCTTATAGTTTACAGCACTTTCCTTTTGTATTTTTTGGTGTGCTCTAGTACCCGCTATTGCTCTACTACTACCCTTAAACCTAGAATCTAGATTACCTGATCGTAAAACAAATTCTATTAAATTTCTAACGGATATCTTTATTTCATTTTGATTTTTCATAGGATATGCCTTCTTAATCGTGTTTATTTTTTAATGAATAGAAGCTTTCTAGATACGACAAAAATTAAAATATCAGTGTAATTTTCGGGATTAAAAAAATTGTCCTATCTATTATCTCATATAAAGTGCGTTTTAGTATGGTAAAAAAATATTATAATGTTTAATTACCGATTAAAGTATTGAGTTCCAGATATGGAGCTCAATATTTTTTAGGGACTAAAGTCCTGTTTTCCCCCTTTTGGGGCCTATACTTCTATAATAAAAAAGATTCTTAAAGGATTTTGGAAAAAATAGTAGAATTTTTAGATGTTAACACTAGCGTTAAGCTTAAGGAGGCGCAGAAGGACATGAGAAAGTATACAGTTATCGTTGTAATTCTGATATGCATTATTAATTTTGCATTTCAGTTTTTGGTTATTCCTCTAATTGGAGGTTCGCAAATATTGAAATCTGTATTGTCATCCGTTGTTATTGCAGGATTTCTGTTCGTGCTATTAGAAATATTCAGAACCATGATTCTTAAAGAGATTAAAGTAGTAGAGAGTAGTATGAAGGAATTTTCCATGGGGAATTTTATGTCAGGTATTACTAAAAGCTTAAGGCTCAAAGAGCTTATTCCCATGGAACTATTGATACATCAAACAGAAGAACAAATGAAGAATTGGATATATCATATTATCTACTCAGAGGTAAATTTAGGGGATTTGGCTAAACGTCTTCAGGATAATTCGAAAATTTCTTTAGTCAGTATGAAGGAAATATCTAAAAATATTGATGATATGATGACGGGATCAACGAAGGCAGCCAACGATTCTGCTGAAAATGCTGCAATATCTGAGGAGTTATTGAGTTCAAATACTGAAATAGCAACCTATAGTAGTGAAGCTAAAAACTTTGCCTTAGAGTCAGTGGATAGCATAAAGAGAGATAGTATGGTGATATCAGAGGCATTGAGCAATGTTGATGAAATTGGTACCCTCATGGTGGAATCCTCGGTCTCTATTTCAACCTTGAAACAACTACTCAACTCCATTTCCAGTATGGCAAGCTCGATTTCTGCCATAGCAGAACAGACGAATTTACTATCCTTAAATGCATCGATCGAAGCTGCCAGAGCAGGGGAAGCTGGAAGGGGCTTTGGTGTTGTAGCCAATGAGATAAAAAAACTTGCTGAGCAAAGTGCGAACACCGTTTCTCAGATAAATGACAATATATCCTCCATTGAAATCAGTATTCAAGATACGGTTTCTATCATCAACAGAGGTAAGGAGAAGGCGTCAAGTATTAGAGCTGTAAGTAATGAGGCTACTCAAAATCTCCATAATATTCATGAAAAGATAAAAGGTATGATGGACTTAATCAGTAATATATCTGTTAATGTTACAGAGCAAAATAACGCCACTGAGGCCTTAGCAAAGAATATTGAAGACATTGCAAGTTTTACAAATGAAACGGATAAAATAACTAAGGTCATTGATGTAAAGGCTAAGGAACAGGTGGATCATAGTGAAGGAAATTCGAAAATTGCCAGTAATATTGTACATATTACTGATAAATTTAAAAGCTTCATAGAACCCATCGAAAATAAACTAGATGTTGGATTAATAGAGGCTTGTAAAAAACTGGCATCGGTTATAGCTAAAGGCAACATAAATAATGATCTACTTAGCAGGATTTCCAAGCTAAGCGGTATCACAGAAATATTCATAACCGATGAAAATGGAGTTATAACCTATTCAAATAATATTGCAGCCATAGGCTTTGAATTTAAAAATGAACCGAGCTCTCAAACCTACGATTTTTATAGGATTTTAGGTGACCCAACACTCCAGGTGTGCCAAAAGATGAGAGTGAGGGACATAGATGGTAAGTATTTTAAAATAGTAGGTATTTCTAGAATGGATCAAAAAGGTGTTATTCAGGTGGGCTTAAGCCTGGAGGATATTGTACAATTTAAAGGGTTTATAGAAAGTGAAAAGTAGAAAGGTATGGCTACCAGTTGGGTAGTCTTTTTGCTTAGTCAAGATGAACGGGGTATGATACTGAATTTATTTTGTTGCATACTACGTCATAGCGCTGAAGAAGGCTTCACTTCAAACAATAACCTCTGGGAGTACATTCTCTCAGAGGTTATTGTTTTGCTGTACTGCTTTGTTCAACTTTCTTATTTTACTTTCTCGCTGCCTCACGTACCGCCGCCTGATGTAAAGGTTCTATCCTGTTTGTTCCGTGAGTCCTGCTATTTAAGAAGTGGACATCAAAATGTCCGTCCATGTCATTTTCTTTTATTTTATCTAGGTTAGTGCCAGATCCATATCCTCCACTTCTACTTTTAACGTAGGCTCCTGCTAAAGCATCATCCCGTCCGGCATGTGGCATTCCTGCAACTGAAGCTGCTATTCTTCTACCATTAACAACCACTATTACGGGACGTCTAACCCAACTCCAATTTCCGCCCCATAATTCCTTCATTATTGCGGTATCCTCTTTTGTGAGGGTTTCAGAGTCTGCATGGTTTTTACCATAGGTTCTCTTTATGTAAAAGCTCTTGCCCGTCCTATAGTCTATAACCTCCGCCACGGTTCCGATGGAAAAGAAATCATTGACAAAATCCCACCAGTCAAGATATTCTCCGGGCTCAACCTTTGAATCCACACTGCCATTGTCAGTAACATTTTTATCATTGATACCGTTGTCATCCAGCAAATCTTCATTTACTGAATCATCGTCAGTATCCGACTGTGTATCAGCTGCCTGCAGAGTATTATTATCACCCTTAGCTGCAGTCACTTGGCGATTTATGCTGCCTCTGGTCACCGAAGCTGTTTTCACACTGGATAAAATCCCCTTTTCCGTAATCAAATCAAGCTTTCCGGTAACCTCCAAGCCTTTTGTTTTTTGAAACTGCCTTACAGCTGCTATAGTGCCGCTGCCGTAGATGCCATCTATCTTCATATTATAGAGGCCTAGACTTTCCAAGTTACTTTGTATTTCTTTAATTCTTTCTTTTTGAGAACTGACATTCATACTTTCAACTTGACTAAATAATACTTTTTGTGTACTGCTTCCCACAATACCATCCGTTGTTAAGTTCATTTTTCTTTGAAAGTTTTTCACTGATGTCTCAGTAATACTTCCAAAATATCCGGTTACCTCGTGATCGAAATAACCCAGCTTTTTTAGCTGCAGTTGCAGTTTTTCAATTTCAGCACCCTTGCTTCCACTTTCCAGTGTATCTGCAAATGCTTCTGAAGTCATAAAAAAAACAAACATTAGTAAAACCACAATTATTTTGCTCTTCTTCAATTATACCCTCCTCTCACCAGCTTACGAGGTTAGTTGACGGATTCGGACAGAGAGTTTGCCCTATGATATTTGCAGCTATTGCTAAGAGCGCTATGCTTCGACAGCAGCAAAACCAATTCACCCCAGTAAATCCCCCGTTCCCTTTCAGGATTCAGCCAATTGCAGTACAGCATGTCTTAATATTATATAATTCAACCAAAAATTTCAATGGTAATTTGACCCATATATATCTTTGTTTTTTCTGCCAATGCAGATAGGAAAGTCGGTGGGCGATTCGACAATAACCTAAAAACTCATTTTTGAAAATAATTCTCAATGTGGCATTCTTGTTTTATATTTATTTTTCATGCCATTACCCTGAGTGTGATATCCACGTTAATAAGTTAGAGATTTTCAAATGTTGAAAATTAGAAAGTTTTTATTATAAAAGAGGATTTAAAGAGCGAATGTCAAATAATTTACCATATGATAATAGCATTTACTAATATTAAAAATGGAGGTCGAAAAATGTTTGCAGGAATTTATACACCGATCATAACACCTTTTAAAGAGAATGAAGATATCGATTATCTTAAAATGAAACATAACCTTGAAAAGTGGGGAGCAACGGATTTAGATGGAATTGTGGTACTAGGGTCCAACGGAGAATTTGTTTACTTATCTCAGGATGAAAAATTGGAGTTAGTAAACTATACAAGAGAAAACTTTAATCCTGATAAAAAAATAATAGTTGGTACATTCTGTGAATCCACCAGAGAGACTATTCTATTGAGTAAAAAAATGGCCGATTTAGGAGCTGATGCAGTTCTTGTGCTTCCCCCCAACTACTATAAGGGTGGAATGAAGGATGAGATATTATATCATCACTTTATCGATATAGCTGAAGCATCATCAATTCCAGTAATGCTATATAATATGCCAGCAAATACTGGGATCAATCTGTCATCGGCTTTAGTATCCAAATTGTCCAAGCATCCTAATATTGTGGGCATTAAGGATACATCAGGTAACATAGTACAAATGATTGAAATCGTTCGGGACACGGATGAAGATTTTGCAGTCTTTGCAGGAAATGCAGGATATCTCTTACCTTCTTTAGCTGTGGGTGCTCGTGGTGCAACACTGGCTTTGGCAAATATACTGCCTGATGATTGTTGTAGACTAGTAGCTCTATATAAAGAAGGAAGAATTGATGAAGCTAGAAAACTTCAACAGAGAATGATGGAACCAAACGTTGCAGTGACTGGTAGATTTGGAGTATCGGGTTTGAAAGTAGCCATGGATCTATTAGGTTATGCTGGAGGACAACCAAGGAGACCATTACGACCTTTATCCGAGGAAAATAAAAAAATAGTAGAAAAAATCCTTTCCGATTATGCTGTACTTTAAAATGTTATAGAACTATGACTAATACAATGGGCATGAGGAATTAGAAAATGGGATAATGTATAATACGAGGGAGGATAGAAACTGAAGTAGAATGTTTCTATCCTGTTGCATTTTTATTTGATAGAACATAACGGGCTTGCAGAAACCTGAAATGGAGGATTAGAATGAGCGAAAAAAAAGAAAATAATAAGAAAACTATTGGTTCTGTTCTGAAGGCCGTAGAAATAATTGAGCTTCTAGCCGCTTCTGATGAGGAAATAGGAGTAACAGAAATAAGTAATCATTTGAACTATGGGGTAAGTGCCACATATCATTTGCTGAATACCCTCAAAATTAGTGAAATGATCGAGCAGGATTCTAAAACGAAAAAATATAGACTTGGCCTGAAGCTTTGGAAAATTGGTAAGCTGGCAAGAGAACAAAATCATCTTTCCACTTTCGTTCAGCCATATCTTCGAGAGCTTCAGGAGCTTACAGGAGAAACGGTCAATCTAACAATCCTTGACAATGGAGAAATCATGTATATAGCTCAAGAGGAAAGTAAAAAGTTAATTCGAATGTTTACGAAGATTGGAGCCAGAGTACCATTGCACTGTAGTGCAGCTGGAAAGATACTATTAGCATTTTTACCAGAAGAAAAACAAAGGACTATTATAGAGGGAATTCACTTTAATAAGTTTACAGAGAAGACTGTAACTAATCCTAAGGAATTGCGGGATCAACTTGAGATCATAAAGCAACAAGGATATGCATTTGATGATGAGGAAAGGGAAGCCGGGGTAAGTTGTATTGCCGCCCCAGTATTTGATTTTGATCGAGAGGTTATAGCTGCAATAAGCATCTCAGGACCCACAATCAGATTTCATGAGGAACAAAGAGCCGAGCTATCAAAGTTTGTATTGGCGGTAACGAGAAAGGTTTCCACTCAGCTCGGTTATACCGAGTGAATAGAAGGTTCTATTTAAATATATGTGAATAATGCCTTGGACAAATCTTCATTTTTGAGAACAGCACAGATATTATAAGGAGAAGGTTACAGCCTAACAGATATTATTGTTTCTCCAATAATATCTATGACCTGGGAGGTTTTTCATCCCATAGATATTGACACGATTTTTGTTGGATTATTAGTCAGTTTTTCTCTGATAACGGGTATATCGGTTTATCAGAAGTATAAGTGTATGAGAGCTAAAGCTAGTACCGAAGCATAACGAATTTAAAAGAATGTGCAGTTAAATGTTTTGATATAATAATAAGGACTAAAGAGATGAAAGGAAGAGTGCCATGCAAAGTATTCATCAACTTATAACCGATATCATGAAAAAACAAACTCTTATCTCTTGTACCTTAAGCAATACTCGTATAAAGGAAGGCGACGATTTTTCAAAAACCACTATTCGACCGATTGTCTTGAAGAATGAACTTCTATATCAGTTTGAATACCACTATACTAAAAAGGTAACCCATGAAAATCTCGATGAAATCAATACGATAAATAGAATTTATAAGCTCCTTGAGGAGAGATTCAAACAGGGGCAAATTTTCACAACCGATGCAGACTTCCAAATACTCATCAGTAAGAAACATAAGGAAAATATACTTAAAAAACCTCCTACTAAGGGAAAAATAGATCTAAACCATAATAAAAAGAAGAAATATATCATTCCTGAGAACATACCATCTCCTTTTCTTATAAGATTGGGAGTTATGAACGAAAAGGGTAAGGTTCTTGCTCAGAAATATGATAAGTTTAGGCAGATAAATCGTTTTTTAGAAATGGTAGCCGATATAGTGCCCCACATCGAAGACAAGAAGACCATCAATATAATTGACTTTGGAAGCGGAAAATCTTACTTGACCTTTGCACTATACCACTACTTGAAAGACATTATAAATTTAAATGTACATATAATAGGCTTAGATTTAAAAAAGGATGTAATTGATTATTGTAATGAAATCGTCACGGACCTAGGCTACCAAGACTTAAAATTTCTAACTGGAAATATAGAGGAATATACCGGTGATGAAAAGGTGGATATGGTAGTGACTCTCCATGCTTGTGACACTGCTACTGATGCGGCCCTGGCAAAGGCTATTCAATGGAATGCGGACGTCATTCTTTCAGTACCCTGTTGTCAGCATGAGTTATTTAAACAACTACATAACGATGTGATGATTCCTATGGAACGTCATGGAATTCTAAAGGAAAGGTTATCCGCTATAGTTACAGATGCAGTTAGAGCAAACATATTGGAAATCATGGGCTACTCTACTCAAGTGGTGGAATTTATTGATATGGAGCATACAGCCAAAAATTTACTTATTAGGGCTGTAAACACCGGAAGGATTAGAACGGAAGCTGTAGAAGAGTACAGGAGGTTTAAGGAGTTTTGGCAGATAAAGCCTCATTTAGAACAAATTCTTGGAACCAGCTTTTCAGATAAAATCTCTAAGATCTAAAAAAATTCTGAAAGGAAGTTATTTATGAATGAGATCGTAAAAATTCAGACAGAGGATAAGACTAAGTTCTATAATTATATGAATTTAAAGCTGACAGGCCTAATCTGTGAGGAAACGGATTGGCTTGCAAATCTGGGAAATGCATCGGCTCTTCTAAATCTTTTACTAGATAATATCAACTGGGCAGGATTTTATTTATACAAAAAAGATGAGCTTGTTTTAGGACCTTTTCAAGGAAAGCCAGCCTGCACTCATATAGCAATTGGAAAAGGTGTATGTGGCACAGCTGCTAGGGACAGACAAACACAGGTAGTTAGGGATGTTCATCAGTTTCCAGGACATATTGCTTGTGACAGTGCATCACAATCAGAAATTGTGGTTCCGATTATTCATGAGGGTAATCTAGTGGGAGTTTTAGATATTGATAGTCCCATAAAAGAAAGATTTGACGAAAAGGATGCCAAGGGACTGGAAAAGTTTGTTGGGATACTAAATAAATACATGGATTGGTCATCTATATCCTAGTAAATAATAGATCTAAGGCCGCATACATGGTATACGGTTCATGAAAACGGGCGATCACAGGTCGCCTCTACAATATAACGAATCGTGTAACCCATTGTGTCTCCTTATTTATTTTAGTAGGGGCGATTCACCAATCGCCCACAACTTTTTCCTTATTATATTAATCTTACTTGATGATATACTTTTTTTCCTTTACGTAGCATTAAGGTACGATCTTTAAAATCGGATTCTTTCACAATGTGAAGGGCATCTTCTACTTTAATATCCTCAATAGATAGTCCACCCTGTTGTACTAGACGTCTTCCTTCACTACGGGAAGCTATTAAACCAACACATTCCAATAGCGTTAATATTTCCATTCCTTCAGAGAAGTCAGCTTTATCAATTTCAGTAAAGGGTATTGAATCCGTTAATGCTCCTTTTCCGAATAGTGCCTTGGCAGCTGCTTCAGCTTTTGCGGCTTCATCTTCTCCATGTACTATTTTTGTTATTTCATAGGCTAGAATTTCTTTTGCCCTATTTATCTCTGCACCCTCTAGAGATCCCAGGCTCCGAACCTCATCCATTGGGAGGAAGGTCAGGAGTGCAAGGCAATTGAGTACATCTGCATCATCAACATTTCTCCAGTACTGATAAAAATCATAGGGAGATGTTTTTTCAGGATCTAACCATACAGCTCCTGATTCTGTTTTTCCCATTTTCTTACCTTCACTGGTGGTTAACAATGTAAAGGTCATTCCGAAAGCCGGTTCTGCCTCAACTCTTCTTATAAGATCTGCACCGGATATGATATTGGACCATTGATCGTCTCCACCCAGCTGTAGTCTACAGCCATATCTTTTAAATAGTTCCAAAAAGTCATAGGACTGCATCAGCATATAGTTAAACTCTAAGAAGGATAACCCTTTCTCCATTCGGCTCTTAAAGCATTCCGCGGTAAGCATTCTGTTTACTGAAAAATGTCTTCCGATATCTCTTAGAAAAGGGATATACTGTAGATCTAACAACCAATCAGCATTATTAGTCATTATGGCTTTATCCTCACTAAAATCTAAGAATCTAGACAGCTGCTTTTTAAAACGCTCGCCGTTTTGATTTATCTCCTCCTGGGTGAGCATTTTTCTCATATCTGTTTTTCCTGATGGATCTCCCACCATGGTCGTTCCCCCACCGATTAATACTATGGGTCTATGACCAGCTCTTTGCATATGGGCCATGGCCATAACCTGTAAAAAGTGACCAACATGTAGACTATCAGCTGTGGGATCATATCCTGTATAGAAAGTAACAGATTCCTTTCCTAGCAAATCACGGAGCTCATCTTCGTGGGTAATTTGCTTAACAAAACCACGTTCCTGTAGTACATCTAAAACATTTCTCAAAATAAAAACCTCCTTTTTTAAAGATAAGTAAAATAAAAGAGCCTCTCATCAGTTTAAGGACGAGAAGGCCCGTGGTACCACCTTAATTTGCATATTAAATGCCTTAGACCACTTTAACGGATGGAAACCGTCGAGTTTTTATCTCGAAACTCCAGAGTGTAATTCATCTACCTATGTACTGCAGACTTTTCACCAACCAATCTGCTCTCTAAGTTTGTCACCATAGGGACTACTAAAGCTCTTTCATAGTTTATTTCAATTATATTTTATCCTATATTATCATAAGTATAACTCTTATGGCAAGATGGTTAAAAAAACTTCTTCGAGGAATAATAATTTCAATTTTAAATTATAAAGGAGGGTAAAGGTGTAGAAGATAAGCTGAGGGTAAAAAATGAGTAAGAGGCTAGTCTTAAGAGAGAGGTTTTAGATAGGGGGAGTCTTCCATCAAGGTTGTACTATGGTAGGGTGCTTAGGGGGATGTTGGTGGACTAATGATAAAGAACAAAGAAAAATAATAATAAAAATATTTTGAAAATTATAAAAAATAGTGTTTATTTTTAAATATCTGTGGTATAATCATAATAACAAAAGGACATGGTTCATAAGTTTAAACTCTTAGTAGTTTAAAACTTAGAAACATAAGCCTTTGTTAATATAGATACATCAAGGGGATGTACAAAAGAAAGAGGTGGTTCCACCAAAAGATGAATAGTTCAGTTAAAAAGACTTAAGGGGCAGAGTGTATAGTATTTGATTATACTGCCCCTTGAGTTTTTTTTGCGTTGAAGCATAAAATTCATAAAGGAAATTTCATAATAGTACAGAATATAATATGTAACATAACAAAATCATTTTACGCTATAAAATAAAATGTTTTTGTTCTTAACAAGGAATGAATTCCCTAGGACGTGTTTTTACTATTCATACAAAGGAGGATACTATGGATTTTTTAAAGGTTATTTTGTTGGCAATTGTATTTTTAGGATTTGGATTTTTCTCCTTTCAAAAAGGTCGTGAATATGAAAGAACGAATATAGGAAATCAAAAAGATATCAAAAAGAAATAAGACCATAGGAATGGTCTTATTCATTTTACATTAAGTTCCTGAAAGCTAAGATTGTTTATAAGCTGAGGGACTTTTTTCTTTTCATGGGGAAAAAGGTCTATCGGTACTGCGCATGTACATAAATGAGTTTTTAATATATATCCGGCACAGCTTTCATGGTGACTAGTACAATAGGACAACTTAATTAGACTTTGTATTTGTGTTCTATAAATATAATAGGTCTTAAGGGTCAAATATGTAAAATGAATATATTTTTCTTGAGGTCATTTACAGTATTCTACATTTTTTTTACATTTTTTGTTATATCATAAGACACGATGGAGATATTTGTATAGCTGTTGATAAATATTACTATAATTAAGTTTATAATTAAAAATGTTAGAAGGAGTTAATGAAATTGAGAAAATTAAGGGCTGAACTAATTAAGAATAATGATGTCATTGATGAATGTTTTATGTCATTTGAAGACACGAAGACTTTTTTTATTGCACTAGTAACGATATGTGATAGATTCAATATTGAGATACCTATTTGGAAGATTAGAGAAGATAAGATACTTGACCAAAAGAAAGAAATACTTATTCCGATGGAAAATAATTTGAAGCTACTCCTTAGCTTAGAAGAGAAATAATGGAGATAAAGAATTAATATGTAAACCTAAGGCAAAGCCTTAAGTCTTTTAGTAGCCCACTTAAAATGTATCTAGTGGATCTTCTTTCAGCTTTATATGAATAACTAAAAACATACAAAACCATCTATATTTCTTAAATCTGTTCCGAAATATACCCAGTTAAATCCAGTCCATATAAAACCAGCAGCAGAACGTGGTCCTACAAATATAAGATATGCCCAAAATTCCCTACCACCTCTTAGCCATAAATATACAAAGCTATTTTGACATGGTCTTATGGCACCTGGATCTATGGCAAAGATAGAGGGCTGTCTTTGGGGTATGAATGAAGGTGGCCGTCCAAGAGGAGGACCAAATGGCGGTTCAGGTGGACGTTGTTGCTGCCCCGGAGGAAAACCAAATGTAGGCCCGGGTGGACGTTGCTGTCCAGGGGGAAAACCAAAAGGTGGTCCTGTTGGAGCTTGAAAAGGTCTTGGAGGCTGGGTTCTCATACAATATGAATCATTGTTCAAATTGTTTTTATCATTGGAGCTATTCGTATTAATATTATCATTATCCAATATAATCACTCCCCATTTATAAATCTAATATATAATATTTAGAGTACTAATGAATTGTTACGATGTGAATGATATATGGATAATATCTATAAATTGTAGTCTTTCTTGAGAAATACAATGATATAATCACTATTTAAATCGGAAAGTACATCTTTTACACTGGATTTGAAATATTTCCCTTCCTAAAAATCCTCCACAGGCTGGACATCTCCAATTGATCAGGGTTCCTAAACCTACCACTACAAGGATTCCTAAAAGGACAACTGAAAAAATAGGGGGAAGAGAGTCCTTAACACAGCTAATGCCCTGAGGATCTAATATAATCAATAGTGGTGTTGCAAGAATCATAAGGAAAAATAAAAGCAACTGGATATTCTGCTTTTTAGAAAATTCTTTCTTTATTTTATCATCATCTTTGTACATCATAAAATTATCCTCACTTACATGAATTTTATTCGAAAGAGATAAACCGTCTCAACAATTAAGAAAAGTGCCTAAATAGGCACATTTGAGATTACATAGTATACTACGGCAGTTAAAATGACGATTAAGAACCGCAGAGAATAATGCTTGTTATAAATAATAAATCATCCTTTCTTTAATGGCACTATAATAATATATCACAGAAATGGCAATTTGTAAAATTATGGGTTGAATAAGAGGAACTGGGGTGGGTTTTAAACACCCAATTTAATTCTATTCGAAAGGAATGGATTTTATGCATCAATAACAAATGAAGACAAAAGTTAAAAACGAATATTGACAATGTAAGGCGATAAGATATACACTAAATTAGTATTTAAAAAGTCAGTTCGTAACCATCCTGACTTTAAACAAAACTACGGAAGGTGTGAAAAAATGAAAAAAACAAATTTCATGGTGCAGGCGGCATTAATAGGGGCTATTTATGCTACTATAACGATTGCCTTTGCACCCATTAGCTATGGTCAACTACAGGTAAGAGTTTCAGAGGCATTGACCATACTCCCATTTTTTACCCCTGCGGCTATACCAGGTTTGTTTATAGGTGTTATAGTTGCCAATATTTATGGGGGACAAGGAATGATAGATATTGTTCTAGGGAGCTTGGCTACTCTTATAGCCGCACTTTTATCCCATAGGTTGCCTCGAAAATGGATGGTTCCTATACCGCCAATAGTTATAAATGCTATTGTAGTGGGCTTTATCTTAAATTATCTCTACCAGGTTCCTTTGGCAGCTGCCATGGGATGGGTTGCTCTAGGTCAAACAATAGCTTGCTATGGTCTAGGATATCCTTTGATGTCCGTATTAGAAAAGCATAAGACTGTGTTATTTGGTAAGAATATGGATGAAGAATAAAGAGATTGAGCTTTTTAAGCTCAATCTCTTATTTTTTCACTACGTCTTTACTCAACTTCTTTGCTGAAAAGGGTTTTACGTAACATATTCAAAGGAATAATTAGGATTGATAATCCTATTATTACTGCCCATTCATTTATTGTAAGACCTACTGTTCTGAGAACTTTACCGCCTACATAAACCAATACTACCTGAACAACTGTAATTAAGAGGACAACTCTTAAGAAACCTGGATTTTGCTTTATATTATCAAAGATATTAGCCTTATCTGTCCTAGCATTAAACATATTAAATACATTTAGGAAGATGAATAGGCAAAAGAAAGCAGTTAAGAATACCATATCGCCTTCTGAACTTCTAAATAGAGATCGGATATAATCTGATTTCAAGAATAATACACTGGAAGCCGCTACGAAAATACCATTGAATAGAATCGATTGCCACATACTCTTTGAAACAATAGATTCTGAACGGGATTTCGGTTTCTCCTTCATGTATCTTTTTAATGCTGGCTCTCCACCGAAGGCTAAGGCGGCTAATGTGTCCATCACAAGATTCACCCAAAGCATCTGAGTCATGGTGAGAGGTAGACCTCCTGCCAAACCGAGGAAGGGTCCAAGGAAGGCTACTAAAACCGCAGCTACATTAATCGTCAACTGAAATATAACAAATTTACGAATATTGTTAAAGATGGTTCTTCCATAGAGTACAGACTTTGTTATTGATAGGAAGTTATCATCTAAAACCACGATATCTCCAGCTTCTTTTGCAACCTCTGTACCTGAGCCCATGGCAAATCCAACATCGGCTCTTTTTAAGGCTGGTGAATCATTGACACCATCACCAGTCATTCCAACAACCAAATCAAGCTCCTGAGATATGCGAACGAGTCTTGACTTATCAGTTGGTAGTGCTCTACTAATAACCCTAAGGTTAGGTAAAATTTCTTTCAATTTTTCATCGGACATTTCATTAATTTCTTGTGAGGTTAATGCCAAATCTGTTTCCATCCGTAGTAATCCTGTTTCTCTGGCTATGGCTATGGCAGTTTCCTTTCGATCCCCCGTAATCATTACGACTTGAATGCCAGCGTTTTGTGCTTCACAAATGGCTGTAACGGATTCTGATCGGATTTCATCTCTTATACCGACGATTCCAACTAGGGTAAAGGTTCCAAGGACATCACCATCTTCTACAACTCCATCAGCAACAACTAGGGCTAGAAGTCGAATAGCTCTGCTCGCTAATCCGTCCATTCGACCTTCTAAATCATCCATTATATCTTTAGTCATTATTTTCTTTTGACCATCTCGATCATAGTAGTACTCACATCTTGGTAATAGTTTTTCTGGAGCTCCCTTAACCAGTGTCCCTTCTAAGTCCCCTGTTAATTGACAGGCTGAAAATTTTCGAGCACTATTGAATTCTATATCTGCTGTTCTGTATAAGTTATCTTCTACTTTGAAGTCATTAAAGTCAACAAAGTTCATCAAAGCCCGCTCAGTTGGGTTTCCACCAACTACTTGAGGTGTATCTGTATCTAAACCACTCATTATAGCGGCTGTGTTACATGCTATAGATATACGTACCAGTTTTTTCAATTGAGACGGAATATCTGTGTACTTAGTATAGTCTGTACCATCACCTGTCAGAAACTCTACAGCTTCTAATTGACCCTTAGTTATTGTACCTGTTTTGTCACTGTATAAGATATTAATACTTCCAGCGGTCTCTATTCCCATCAGCTTTCGAACTAAAAGGTTATCGGATAAGAGTTTTCTCATATTTATTGACAGCACTATGGCAATCATCATAGGTAAACCCTCTGGTACAGCCACCACGATAATAATAATGGCTAAAATCAGTGCAGTCACAAGGTCGTTCAAAGGATTACCCATCATAGGAAATTGATTATTCCAATTTGACAAGTACTGCAATATCGTGGGCACATCAAAGTTATTATCAATAACTGCTGTTTTGAAAAAATAGGATAGAGCAATTAAGCTTCCTCCTATATAACCAAACATTGCAATCTTGTCAGCTAAACCGCTAAGCTTGACTTTTAAGGGAGAATCTATCTCTGTGTCGATTGATAGCTCTTGAGCTATTTTACCAAAGGCTGTATTGTCTCCTATTCTTGAAGCTATTAATATTACTTCGCCTGAAGTTACCACAGCGCCTCTATACACCTTTTCTTCATCAGAAAAGTCTTCTGTCCCAAATTCTCTATCTACGTTAGATTTTACTTTAAGTGCTTCTTCAGACTCACCATTTAGAGCTGCTTGATCAACCTTCATCCCACCATCTAAAATAAATCCATCCACAGGAATTTTATCACCAGGTTGAAGAAGAATATAATCTCCTTTTACAATATCGTCTATTAGCAACTCTTGAGCCAATCCGTCTCGAAATACTTTAATTCGAATTTTTGAAGCTTCTTCTTGTAGCTTTTGAAAGGAATTTTCGTTACTATATTCGCTTATTGTAGATATTAGTGTTGCGAGTACAACAGCAATGGCAATTCCCAAGGCTTCATACCATTCTGTTTTGCCAAAAAAGTAGAAGGTGACGTTTATTACCAAAGCAACAATTAAGATTTTTATAATGGGATCATTTAAGTTTCCCTTCAATTTGTCCCAAAAACTCTCGCCTTCGTGTTGAGTAAGTCTATTTGTTCCATACTTTTCCTTGGAACGAGTCACCTCTTCGTGGGTAAGACCGTGATAAAATTTCATGGAAATAAGCCTCCTTTTAAAATTAAGTATAAATATAGTTTTAACTATGCGGTTTTTAAAACTATATATCATGAATAATGATATAATATTACATAGTTATAATTACATCAATGTCGATATTAAGGAAAAAAATTATGAATAAAGCCAATAAAACATAAAAACCTCGGGAATACTATGAATATCTAAGTATTTCTATAAAAACTACATGTTGATATTATTAATATGTTGATATATAGTTATAAATACCATATAATATGGTTGAGGTGATGATATAATGAATGAAAAAGATTTGTTAAAGCTTATTAAAGAACTTTCATTATCTGATGAAGTTAAGCTTTCTGATATTCCAGATATCAACTTATATATAACACAGGTTGAAGGCTTCTTATCGGATAAATTGGGTCATCTTAAAAGATCTACCCTTGATAAAATCCTAACTACTACTATGATTAACAATTACACCAAAGATAATTTATTGATGAAGCCAAAAGGAAAACAATATACAAAAGAGCATGTTATTTTAATGATCCTTTTATATTATTTGAAGCAAGTCCTATCTTTGGACGATATAGGAAAAATGTTTAAGGTTGTATTGAAGGATATGTCAACCACTGATGATGATGTTATCCCATTGGAGGAAATTTATTCAATTTTTGTGGATTTAAAACAGGATGAATTTGAGAACTATCATAATACTATTATGAGAAATCTAACGGCTATAAAGGAAAAGACTAAAAATATCAATAGTGAGAGACCTGAAGACTTGGAAAAGGACAGAGACAAGGCTGAATGGTTTTTAGTAGTAATTATGCTAGTTGCTCAAGCCCATGCTCAGAAAAGATTAGCTGAGAGGATCATAGATACTTACTTTAATAATGAAGCATAAAAGTTATGCTACTAAGGTACCAAAAATTAAATTCATAAAAGATTAAACGATATTCAGACAACATGTAAAAAAAAGCGTATTAGTATTAATATATTAGGTTATATATTATGAAATTCCTTCATATAATGGGAGGTGTTTTTAAAAATGATAAATAAACCTTAAATATCAAACTTTTGAATTAAGAAGGAAAAATTGGATAAAAATAGAAATAATGCTAATATACATAAAAAAAGAAAATGAAATGGAGGGTTTTAACATGGCAATTAGTTTACAAAAAGGGCAAAAGGTAGAT
>JUEG02000268.1_pt1 | contig 35740 bp, 24 predicted proteins | sample 432341 | NCBI WGS metagenome assembly JUEG02 (sample SAMN02953476, study PRJNA257561) | rock porewater metagenome | biome: terrestrial; feature: Opalinus Clay rock; material: porewater; isolation source: Opalinus Clay rock BIC-A1 borehole | place: Switzerland: Mt Terri URL, St-Ursanne ... | reverse complement strand
TGCTCCAGTATACCACGTCCACCCTCCTCGTCCTATATGCGGATGGGAAGCATATACATCAGCCGCCATAACATAAGGCTCAACTTTATAGCGATTCACCTCATGTTCCGTACGAGCATGATTGATAGGGCTTAACATTTGGAACAACTCCGTAGCCTTGTCCCCTTCCCCCAAACTTGTGTAGGCCATGATAGCCCAAGTTGCTCCATGTGTGTACTGTCCACCGTTTTCCCGAACCCCGGGAACATACCCTTTAATGTAGCCAGGATCGGGTAGAAACTTGTCAAAAGGTGGAGTAAGTAATAAGAGAACTCCGTCTTCTTTGCGCCATAGGTAATGTTCTAAGGCTAACATAGCGTCCTTAGCACGTGTTGGCTTGGCTGCTCCAGAAAGGACTGACCAAGCTTGGGCGAGAGCATCAATTTGACATTCCGAGTTTTGTGAAGATCCCAAGGGTGTTCCATCATCAAAATATGCTCGCCGATACCAACCGCCATCCCAACCATGCATCTCAATATTTCGTAGAAGTTCTTCAGCTATAGCTCGATACCGTTCTCCCCTCTCAAGATCTTGACGAGCATCACATAGGCTAGAGAATCGAGTTAATAATAGATACAAAAACCACCCAAGCCATACGCTCTCGCCTTTTCCTTTTATACCAATTCGACTAAACCCATCATTCCAGTCTCCGGAGCCGATCAAGGGTAACCCGTGCTCCCCAAAGCGCAAGCCCCTCTCGATAGCCCTAATGCAATGTTCATAAACACTACCCTGCTCTGCAGATATTCTCGGAATCGAATATTTTTCATCTTCACCCTCTTTCAGATGTTCATCCTCAAGAAAGAAATTTGTTTCATCCAAAATAAATGTGTCTCCAGTGCGTTCTATATAATGGGCAGTAACGAAAGGCAACCATAACAAATCATCCGAGAATTTTGTTCTAATCCCTTTTCCCGTCTCAGCGTGCCACCAATGCTGAACATCCCCTTCTACAAACTGATGACCACAATGAAGAATAATCTGCTTTCGGGTAACCTCTGGAGTCGTATAGACTAGGGCCATCACATCTTGAAGTTGATCCCTAAAACCAAATGCTCCCCCTGACTGATAAAGCGCCGATCTAGCCCATACACGACAGACTACTGTCTGATAAAGCAACCATCGATTTAGTAGCAAATTCATCGCTGGGTCTGGCGTGTTCACTTGAATATTTCCTAATAACGTATCCCAATAGTTCTTAACTTCCTCAATCGTCTCTGCAATCTTTTCTGGCAGTTCAAAAGAAGCTACAATTTTCTCTGCCTCTTGACGATTTTCTGTCTCACCCAGTAAAAAGGTGATGGTCTTATGCTCACCCGGAGCTAAAGAGAATTTTAGTTGTAGTGCACAACAAGGATCAAGCCCTGCGCCAACGGATTCGGAGAAGAGGTCGAGTTTGATACCCATCGGAGCTTCTAACGTTCCATTACGTCCGATAAATTCAGACCGATCCCCAGTATAACTCGCGACGGGAGCTCCAAAAGCACTTAAAAAACCTGTTCTCCCCACAAATTCTTCTTGAAATGTATTTCTGGTGTAGAAAATGTTCCGTTCTTTATCATAGTCCGTCACCAGATAGGGAGCTGTAAGCTGACGAGCCACACCCATAACCCATTCTGCATAATAGACTGCACTTAAGCTTACATCACGGTTCGTCGTGTTTGTAACTAGTAATTCGATGACCTTCACTGGTTGTTCCAACGGAACAGAAAATCGCAAAGATTGCTTAAGCCCGTGACTATAATGCTCAAAAATTGAGTACCCCTGACCATGGCGAATTATATATGAACCCTTTTCCCGTATCGGACTAGCTGTCACGGACCAAGCTTCACCGCTTTGTTCATCACGAAGGTACAGGGCTTCCCCTACGGGATCTAAAATTGGATCATTAAACCAAGGCGTGAGCTTGTATTCTCTGCTATTGAGAGACCAGGTGTAGCCGGCACCCACTTCTGATACTTGAAATCCAAACTTAGAATTGGCAATGACATTAATCCAGGGCAAGGGAGTGTTCATACCATCCTGAAGATGGATAATATACTCCTTACCATCTTCGCTAAATCCGCCGTACCCATTCGCAAACTGTAGTTGACCTAACGTTCGCTCTAGAGCTTCCTCGCGAAAATCGTTAACTCTCTCCTGAGCCACGTTCGACTCTATAGGGACCTGCTCTTGTTTATCCTCCTCAAGTTGCTCGAGAGTTCCATTCATCCACTTTCTCTTTTTACGAACTTGAATTGAACACGATCCGCTTTCCCCATTAAACGTCATCCTTGCCACAGCACAGAGAAGATTGACATCCTCTGGCAATACATGGTCTTTTTGTAGTAAAAAGACTCCACCGGATCGATTTAATAGGTCTCGGGCATGTCCCATGGAAACTAAATCCCTCAAGTTATCTTGGAAGGCCTGAAGGTAACCGCTCTCATCTTCATTTAGGACGACAAGATCAGCAAACAGCCCTTTAAGCCTCCAATATTCATGGATTGTTAAAAGCCTTCGTACTAAATCTAGATTCTCTGAGTTCTTTACACGAACAAGGACAATGGGCAGATCTCCTGAGATAGCATAGGGCCATAAGGAAGACTGTCCTTTAGTATTATTCTTGATGTATTCCGCCACATCACTGCGGCAAGGGCTCAAATAGAGCAAATGACCACCGAGGCTTAATCCCTCGTTTGCTTGTGCTGCAGATAAATTCAAATGACGAAGCTCCATTTTGCTATGTGTCCAGGCTAGTTCAAAGGCTCTATTGACAGAAAGCGGATCTTTGTATTTTTCGGCAATTCGAATTATCTCATCACGATTGTCAGCGTATCCAATCGAGAAAGAGACCCGAACAGTTTGGCCAGGAGGGATCCTCACTCGTTGACGTAAGCCCATTATAGGATCCAACACTGCTCCCACGGTATTAGACAAGGGGTGATTAGCATCTAATGCTTGAGGCTTGGTAAGACTTCTTCCCCGCCCTATAAAACGTGAACGATCAGTCTCGTATTGAAGTGAACCGACCTTTTCTCCCTCCGTCGCAACTGTGTGCATGAGCCATAACCGAGCCTGTTTTTCACTACGAGGTCTTCTGGAGGCTAACAAAGCCTCATGCTCAAATTCAGTCTGTATAAACAGATTACCAAACGCAGGATGTGCTAGATCTTCATTCAACCTAGCCAAGACCACTTCGAAATAACTCGTAACTTCAACTGTGCGGTCGTACTTGCTGTGATTAGTCAACGATATACGGCGCATTTCTGCCTGGTCTTCAGGGGATACAACGACTTCAGTATGAGTAGTTATGTTACCATCTTTGCGCGAAAACTCTACTTTATCAGGGGCATAGGTCACCCTATAATCCTCTCCAGAATTCCTGCAAGGGTGGTGCGTTGCAGACCAAAAGTCACCAGAGTTTAGGTTTTGAATATAGAAATACATTCCCCAGGCATCCTGGGTCACATCTTCGCGCCACCGTGAAAGATTAATTTCCTGAAAGCGGCTAAACCCTGATCCTGCATTCGTCAACATGACTGAGTATTGCCCATTAGAGATACTGTGGGTAATAGGAATAGGACTCTTTGCCGTTTCAATAATAATAAACTGGTTATTTTCTTGATCAAGTCTTTTAACTTGACCCTCTGTCACAACATGCTCCTCTTCTATTGGAGGTTTGGCTGGGGTAAACTCAGGTAAGCGTTCTTGGAGTAGAAGCTCTGTGGCTTGAATCATAGCTTCGCTGTGGAATCGCTCAGGCATGATATTTTCATGCAATACATTGTCAAGGGCTAAGAAACTCATCCCTTGATGATGAGCCATAAAGCTTTGTATCAGCATAAATGGACGCCCACTTGGAATTCGTTCAGGGGTAAAGTCAGCCGCTTCATATAACCCATACCGCCCGGCAAAACCCATTCTTTCCATCGTTGAAATATTTGATAATGCCTCACTTGGAGCAACCATTAAGGACAGAAAGCTGGCATAAGGGGCAATCACTAGGTCCTGAATTAAACCCCGTTTAAGACCAAGTCCAGGAACTCCGAAGGCTTTATACTGATAATTCAGCTGAGGATCAAAGGCATAAAATCCAGACTCTGATACCCCCCAAGGCATGTTATGTTCTGCTCCATACTGCCTTTGCACCTCCACTACGGAACGATAAGTCTCATCGAGAAGGGTTTCCTGATAATTTTTCATAATCAAAAGTGGCATTAGGAATTCAAACATTGTGCCACTCCAGGAAACTAAACTCCGCTTTCCTTTTACCAACGTCAAAGAACGCCCGAGCTTAAACCAATGATTGTGATTCACATCCCCTTTGGAGATGGCTATAAAGCTTGCTTGGCGTGCTTCTGACGCTAACAAATCGTAATATGACTTATCAAGCGTGCTTTCGCCAACACGATAGCCAATCGAAAAGAGTTGACGTGTTTCGTCAAACAACGGAGAGAAATCTGTAGACATAGCCATCTTCTCTAGGCGTTGCTGGAGATCAACAGTTTCTTGCTGATAACCCTGAATCTTCAAGAGAGCACATTGAAGTATCCCTTTTAGTTCGGGCGAAATATCAACATCCTCCAGTTCTTCAATATAGCACTTGGAGAGTTCAGCCAAGCTGGAGGTTTTAAAAAGCCGAGCGTTTAAAATCCCAACTGCTTCAAGGGCACTAGGGTCTTTAGTCGATGGAAAGAAATCTTGAGTCTCCTTGCGAAACTTTAGAATCATCGATTCCAGGCGACTTGCCCAATAAGCCCCCTCTTTAGATAAATTGTGCTCTAAAAAGGAGTTTGGCCATAGGGACAATAGCTTCATCCAGTTCTCAAAACTCCACGCCTCATCGGAAACGAGCACTTGATCTAAGGCATCCTCAAATGCATTAAGCTCCTCATAGTCATCTATCTCAACCGCTTCAATCAGTAGTTTATAAGTATCCATAAGCCCATTGACAAATTCTCGATCAATGAGAGGTTTGTTTAAAGTATCAGAAAGACCAGATTTTAACGTCAACAAGTAAAGCACGAAATTCCCACTGTCCACAGTTGAGATATAGCGAGGTTCTAAGGGTACAAGAGTCTGAGTATCATACCAATTGTAGAGATGCCCCTTCCAAGGGTCGAGCCCTTCAATAACTTGAAGAGTATTCTTGATTCGTTCATGCATCTCCACTAATGAAATGTACCCGAAATCTCTGGCAGCCAAATTTGCTAATAGGGCCAGTCCTATATTGGTAGGGGATGTTCGATGGGCAATGCCGTTAGGGGGCTCAATCTGGACATTATCTGGAGGAAGCCAGTGATCCTCGATCCCTACAAACTCTTCAAAAAAGGCCCATATTTTCCTTGCCCAGCGGCGCAAAGCCTGTTGTTCTGAAAATGAGAGGCCCTCCTTTTTATGCTCTGTAGGGAGGCTAACCCGATAAGCAACCCAAGGTGAAGCTAACCAGATTAAGGCTAAGGGGATAAATTGTCCTAGCTTCGTAGGAAACAAGTTGCGAATCGTTAAAGAAGCAACGAAAACTAATAATATTACCGACCACATCGACGCAACCATTGTTTTATGACTAACATCTAAGCGTTTCTCGGTATCAGCAGCCGTCTCCCATTCTAACAAGTTTCGGTGTGAGATTACCTGTCGATAAACGCTTCGTAGGATAGCATCAAGCATGCTAACGGCCGAATACGGGATAAATACAAACTGTAGCGAGTACTGTGTCAACAGCGTCAACATATCTTGTTTCATGTTGCTCTGCCCTGCTTGGGCAAAGAGCTTCCCGATGATATTCAAAACCATTGGCCAGACTAAACTTAACGAAATTAATCCTACCCATTTCCACGAATCTCCCGAAATGAATGTATTGGCTAAGATGAGAAGGAGTAATATGGCAGGAGCTTCTAGACTTCGTCTTAAGTTATCAAAAATCTTCCAGCGCGAAACAAACGGGATAGGTTTAAACAACCAAGGTATAAGTTGCCAGTCTCCCCGTACCCAGCGATGCTGGCGTCGTATATAAGCGAGGTAATTGCTAGGGTAGCCGTCGACCAGCTCAACATCCGTTACGAGTCCAGCTCTAGCATACAAGCCTTCGATCAAATCATGACTGAGGATGGTGTTTTCCGGGAAAGCCTTATTAGTCACCTTATGAAATATCTCAACATCATAGATTCCCTTACCTGTAAAAATCCCCTCACCAAATAAGTCTTGATAAACATCGGATACCGCTGTCGAGTACGGATCAACCCCAACTCTCCCTGAAAAGATGCGAGCAAATTTTGACGCACCTGCGCATTGAATTGAAACTCCAACCCGCGGTTGAAGTATCCCATACCCCTTTACTACCCGCCGTTCATCCTCACTCAACTGCGGAACATGAAGAGGGTGAGCAATAGTTCCTATTAGTTTATTAGCGGTCCCCGGCGGTAACAAGGTATCTGCATCAAGCGTAATGACATAACGAATAGTTGACAGGATAGATAAATCCCCTATTTGAACGTCGTAACTAGTTTCTCCATGTTGACGCAAAAGGCAGTTGAATTCGACCAATTTACCGCGTTTTCTTTCCCATCCCATCCAGACGCCTTCAGACGCATTATAAATACGCTTGCGATGGAAGAAGTAAAACTGACTTTGACCATACTTGTTATTTAGGTTATGAATCGCCGTAGTTGCCGCCTCTATAATCTGCTCATCTCCAGGAATACTTTCGGACGAGGCATCTCCAAAATCTCCAAGAAGTGCAAAAAATAAGTTCTTATCTTTATTTGCAAGATAATAAACCTCGATTTGCCCAATCAGCTCGTTAACCCTGCCTACACTGGTTAACAAGGTTGGCACAGTAACCATCGTCCGTAATTCCTTAGGAATCCCGTCCCTCAACTCTAATTTAGGGAGAAAAGTAGGGTTAAAAAGAAGCGAAGCAGCCCAATTTACAACAGGTATGATCATACTACTCGCCCAAACCAAAAATCCTGCAGCTATCATAATAGAATAAAGGGAAAACGGACTTCCTTGAAGGGCATACGCTAAGACCCAAGCGCTTAGACCTACTACACCGATCAATAAGCTACCGAAATAATAATATACAGGCCTCTTGCGTATTACTTTACGCATCTTACTTGCTAGATTACGAGACTCTCCGAAGTCTTGTTCAACTTCCTGTTCCAGTGCAGGTCGACCTGGTCCAATTAAATCATACCCCACATGAGAGGATACTAGGTCCCCTTGCTCATGTGCTTTAACGGATCTTGACAACACTTTTTTAGCTACAGCCAATTCCGATACTTTAAAGCGGCGAGCAATTTTTTCAACCTTATGACGATAGAAATCTCGTGACTGAAAGTCCATTTCACTATAAATACCACTTGGATCCTTTTTAAATTCTCTTTCCACCAAACTTACTTCTTCAAAAAAAAGAGGCCAATCTTCTGCCGTGACAAAATGGATACTCAAAATAGCATGCCCCATAGAAACTTGGTACATGGACTGACGATGACGTTCAAGTTTTGCCAATTCCTCAATCGTGGTGTCTTGCTTAGCGATAACTCGGTCAACCCATTGTAATAGTGGAGCAGAGTCGACGCCCAGATCCCTTAAGCGTTTGAGCATTTGTTCGGCATAGGCTGAAGAATACTCCTCCTGGGCAGTGAGAGTTTTAAGTATGCCTTCCCATTCCTCAGGTCCATGCTCAACTTCTAATAAAGGCATCACCCAAAGATCTGCAGCTTCTCTTTCTGCTTGGGTGAATAGAATTTGTTCCGTTAACCTGCGAATATTCTCCACAAGGATGATTCTTAACATAATTGGAATTGCCCATAGTTCTCCACTCGATAAAGGCACTTGAACCTGATATGCACTAATAAACGCTTTGAGCGTATCACTTTGCAATTGGCTATCCGTATGTTCTATGAGTTCCACTAATAAACCATAAATACGTGGATATCCTTGAAAATCCCCACTTGCGTTTCTTGGCAATTGGCGCTCAAATCTATAGGGGAGGTTTTTTTCAATATCCTCTCTTAAGTCTTTTAAACTATAAAAGTTATCTAATAACCATTCTGTAGCTGGCAAGACTTCCTGTGTTCGAGTTGAATAATTCACAATATCATGGTAAGCCTGCTCTAAAAACTTAATGTTCTGCTTAAATCTCGGCAATAGAGTTCTTTTCGTTGGATTGCTCTCCTGATGTGCATGTGAACGAGCAATCTCTTCAGCATGACTCAGAAGATCCTCCCTGTTTAAGACAATATCTTTGTAAGGTTTATCTTTCGCAATGTATCGTGTGAATAACTTCATTCTTCGTCTCCGTCTATTTTTTTGCATCATTAAAGCATTATTCCCAATCCTCTCCACTTCATTCATAAATAGAAACACTCTTGGTAATCCATTGAGGTTGAACCCGAGATTTTCTAGGCTCGAAGGTTAAACATCACGAAAAAAACACTCTAACCAATTCATCTTGGTTAGAGTGTTTTTTCGAGGGTCGATGCGTGAAGCGCGAGGCTCGATAGTTATATCGCCCTCGCGCCAAGCGCATCGCTATCAACCGAATCGTTCATTAAATTCATCTAACGTTAAAAGCACCTGACGCGGCTTGCTTCCTTCATATGCTCCAACAACCCCTTGTTCTTGGAGCATATCCATTAACCGCGCTGCTCGTGTATACCCTAATTTCAGCTTTCGTTGCAGAAAGGATACAGACGCAATTCCGGTCCTGATAAAAAGCTGTCCTGCATCAATGAACAAGACATCATCCGGTCCGTTGCTCTCTTCATTCTTAAGCGTTGTTTCTGCGAAAAGGTGCTCTGGATCGAGATATTCTGGCCTGCCTAATCCCTTCCAATGTGTAATCACTCGTTGTACCTCGTCATCTGTGACCAAGCATCCTTGTACACGTAGCGCTTTATTCACTCCCAGAGGAGAATAAAGCATGTCCCCTCTCCCCAGAAGTTTTTCTGCGCCAGCTGCATCAAGAATAGTACGTGAGTCGATCTGAGACGAAACAGCAAAAGAAATTCGGCTAGGTATATTGGCCTTGATCACCCCGGTAATGACATCAACGGATGGGCGTTGTGTCGCAATCACCAAATGAATCCCTGCGGCCCGAGCCATTTGAGCTAATCGACAGATCGCTTCCTCTACTTCCCCCGCTGCGACCATCATTAGATCCGCTAACTCATCAATGACCACAACAATGAAAGGCAAGGCTGGTTTCCTACCTTCCGTCTCCCCAGCTTTCATTTTGTTATACCGTTCGATATCCCGAACCCCAGCGGCTGCAAAGAGTTCATACCGGTTTTCCATTTCCTTGACGATCCATTTTAAAGCACTGGCTGCTTTCTTCGGGTCGACAACGACCGGGGCCAATAGGTGAGGTATGCCATTATACTGACTGAGCTCTACCATTTTTGGATCCACTAACAACAATTTCACTTCATCTGGAGTTGCATTGTAGAGAATGGAATTAATGATCGACGTAATACAAACACTCTTGCCCGAGCCCGTAGCCCCTGCTACAAGGAGATGGGGCATTTTTATCAAATCCCCAATGATGGGTTGATCAGCAATATCTTTTCCTAAGGCAACCTTCAGCTTAGAAGGGTATTCTCCAAAACTAGTTGTTTCAAGCACTTCTCTAAATGGGACAGAGCGCGCATGTTTATTTGGAACTTCAATCCCAATAGCCGCTTTTCCAGGGATCGGAGCTTCAATACGCACATCCCGAGCAGCCAGGCCTAAAGCAATGTCATCCGATAAATTGACAATCTTACTAATTTTAACCCCTGGTGCCGGGGCTAACTCATAACGCGTAATGACTGGGCCTCTTGTTACTCGGATGACTTTAGCTTTAACTCCAAAATCAAGAAGTACTTTTTCCAGCAGGTTCGACGTTTCAGTATCGTGAATTATTACACGCTTTATGACTGGTTCCAATAAATCATATTCAGGAAGCCTCCAATGATTGACCGTATTAAGCGTCACATCATTTAATTGAGGTACAAACACTACATGGCTTGGTTTCAACGATAAGACAGGCACCTCAGGTACCTCAGCTTCTTCAGGCAAATGTATCTCAAGAGAAGCACACGCTGTATCTAAGAGAACCGCCCTCAAATCATTGACTAACTCAGACTCGTTCGTTTCTTCCTTCATATCAAATGTTTCGGACTCCACTTCAAGATCCATCACTAGTTTATCTTCGAAAACTGAACACTCGACGACATGATCGAGCTTCTTTGACACATTAATAGGACTAAAATCTTCGCTTAATGGTTCTAAGAGGTCAAGTTCTCCAAGGTCTAATGGAGTCACATCATCTTTAAATTGCGCTAAGTACGCTATTTGGTCCGCTTGGGACTTAAATACAGAGGCCTGAGCCGGTTTTTCTGTATGTGGTTTGTCTATAAGTGGTTTCTCTATAAGTGTTTCCTTAATCTCTCTTGGTGGATTAGTTTTCCAAGGGAGTTCTCGTTCAATTCTCTCCTCTTTGTCTACTTCCTCAATGTAATTTTTCAGTCCTTTAAGAGTTGTCATTTTACCACTTTTCCTTGAGTAAAATGACTTTCCAGTTCCAAAATAAGTAGGGAAATCTTTTCCGATTTCTTTCATTTCTTCAGCCGTTTGAAGATCGGAATCCTTCATATCCACCATCTCAGGCGAAGAAAAATATTGATCAAAGCCCTTCAAACTAACAAGTTTCCCCGCCGGAAGTGGGAGACCCTTAGTGGAAGTGTCCGCTTTTTCCTTTGATCCATGCATCTGATTAGAAATGTGTTGCTCGGACCGTCGATTTCCCTGTAGCCTTGAGTTTGTTCTTGACTTTGGTCCCGAGGAACTTAAAGACATAAAGAAAGATGTTAAATTCGGAGACAAAATCCAGAGCAGGATACCTGCTCCCAGACATATGAAGGGCCCCGCTAAGCTCCAACTTCCCATAGCCCCAGTGAACATATTATAAACCAGTTTTCCAATCGAAAATCCCAAAGAACCCAATAACCCAGTGAGAGCTAAGACCATTAAAATTACGCTGATTAATTTAAGCCAAAAAGAACTAGGTCCTTTTTCCCTTTTCGACAAACCTTCCACCTCCACGCTTCTTATCCATTATGGTAGATGAGCAAGGAAAATGTCAAAAGGTTTTTTTATTAACAACAAAAAACCTGCATTTTAATGCAGGTTTTAATGCTTTTTAGTTAACCTTTGCTGGAATGTGCAGCTACTTTGATTGAGTTATTTATATTGTGAATTTCCGGAATATGCTGAATCAATTTTTCTGGCCATAAGCGATCTTCTTCGGAATACACTTCACCTGTCAAAAAGGCAATACCACCTTGAACAAAAGCTCGTATTTGTCCCGAATTCAACCGGTGCTGACCAAGCTTAGCGACCAACTGTTCAGTTAACCACAAATCGTCCCCCTGCGAGCGATGTCGAGTGAATACTTCACTGACCACCGCTTTAACACCACGAACCTGATAAGCAGTTTCCACAACCCATTCCATGGCTTCCTGAGTGTCAACCAGTCCAGTAAGGGTAATCAGACCATTTCTGGCCTCTGTTTTAATTTCGTGAGCATTAACCCACGGAGAGTCGACTAAAGCTTTTTCCACTCTATTAACCAGAGTGGCATCATCCACAGCCTTTTCTAAGAACTGGATCTCACTTCGCACTTCTTTAACCCCACGCACCTGAGAAGCTAAACGTTTTGCCAACCGTTCCGTGCTCTGGGTCTCAACATGTCCGAGCAGAGTAGCAATTCCTCGGTGTACTCGGCAGCCTAAATGCGTAATTTCATTATAGTTGGATCCTGTAAAGCGTTCTGCAATTCCTTTTTCAATGTCTTTATCTTTGATAGTCCCGTCATTAGCCACAGTTAAGGAATTATCCAATTCTCTAACTCCGTCTATTCGTCCCACACGGCCTCCGATAAAATCCTTTTCTACGAGACTGTCTACCGTCCCCCAAAGTGTTGCTCGATCTCCCTTGACCTCCACATGAAGTCCTTCACCACTTTCTCCGAAATGTGTATGTATTAAGTTTTTGATATCCCGAAGGACCTCTTTTTCAGAACGTGAATTATGCATAAATCTCCCTCCACAATGAAAAGTTGTTATTCTCACTTAGAGGGTATTTTATCCCAAGACCTATTCTTTTAATCTGACACATTTTATAATTTTATTGGTTCTAATTTTATTAAGTTTGCCGCTACTTCTGCTAAACGCTGCAGTTGTTCTCTCAAACCGAAAACAATTAATAGATCGCTCTCTAAAATAGCTTCATCAGCACCCGGATTACTAATAACCTGATTTTCTTGAACTATTGCCACAATCATTGCACCCGTTTGCTGTTTAATACCGCTATTGGCCAATGTCTTCCCCACTAAACAAGAACTTTGATTAATTCTAAGCTCCACCATATCCATGTTGATATCATGGTCATGAATCACAGTATCTATATACTCGACACTAATTGGTTTCAAAATAGACATCGCCATGCGCCATGCACCTAAAATGGCAGGCGAAATCACCTTGTCTGCACCGGCACGCAATAATTTCTTCTCGGTTTCTAACTCATCCATCCGTGCAACCACGTGAATACCTGGATTTAGTCCTTTGGCTGATAAGGTTACAAAAACATTCAGAGAATCCTCAGGTAAAGCTGTAATAAGTCCTTTTGCCTTATCAATACCAGCCTTTTTAAGGGTTTCATCGTGAGTAGCATCACTATGGATTACTAAAAATCCCTCTTCAACAAACTGCTTTGCAAGCTCTTCTTGCTTTTCTATAACAACACAAGAAGCGCCCTCCTTACGGAGGCGGTAAAGAACTTGCCTGCCAACTCGTCCTGCCCCGCAGACGATGATATGATCCTGAAGGTTTAAGATCTTTTTATTCATTTTTCTCCTTCCATACACGCCAGCCAACTCACCCTCAATCATAAAGGCCATTATAAGTCCCGCGAAATAGAGCATTACCCCTACTCCACTAAGCATTAGTAAAACTAGAAAAGCATGCCCAGAATTTGAGTGTACTTCAATATCTCCATAACCCACTGTCGTCACAGTTTGTACAGTTAAAAAAATAGCTTGGCCTAAACTAAGGTGTTCCGTAAGCATTAATCCAACAGTACCCACAATTAATGTTACAAGTAAAGCCAAAAAGGCAAGTCTAATCCGCTTATCCAACAACTAGTTGCTCCTTCCGGTCGTGCTGAAGGTTAATTATAGATAACTTAAGAATTTGTTAGGTAGGTCTGTAATTTCTGAACCTCTTCAAGTGGGACATTCATCTGACCTATTTTAATCTGACCAGAAGGGCCATGATAATCACTACCACCTGTCGAGACAATGGATAACTTCTCGGCAATTTCTGCATAATAAGGGATGAGTGTTGCTTGCCGGTCCCAATAACCGTAATACACTTCAAGCCCGATGGGACGATAAGCCAGAAGCTCGTATATTGTTTTAGGATTGTGCATTAGGCCAGGATGAGCTAAGACTGGTACGCCACCACAAGCAAATATCAGATCCACTGCATCTTCGAAGGTATGTAAAAGATAAGGCAAATAAGCGACTCCCCCTGGCCGGAAATACTCTGCTATGACACGCCAGTTCTGTTGACAACCACACTCCCCATGATAAATAGCCCTCATGATATGGCCTTTACTCACTGCTCCCTTAGCACAGACTTGCCGCTCTACATCATGCCACTCCAACTTTAGGCCGTCAATCTTTAGACATTCAACCATATCATAAGCCAAAGCAGTTCGTTGTTCACGTAATTCTCTCAAACGAGCCTGTAGGACAGGATGATTGATATCCTTAAAATACCCTAAGAGATGAACCTCACTACCCTGATAATTGGTTAATAGTTCTACACCAGGAATAATAGTAATATTTAAGGGTATTGCCAGACTCTGCGCCTTAGCAATGCCTTCAGTACTCTCATGATCAGTAATACTCAAGATATGAACATTATTGGCATGGGCTAGGTTTAAGACCTCTTCAACCGATTGTAGACCGTCTGATTCTTGAGTATGAACGTGCAGATCGATCTTCAAGAGCACTCCTCCCTTCTATTTTATAAATTATATTTTATTCTATCTTATTATAACTTATCTTAACTTAACTTATCTTCATTACTAAGTCCCAAATTAGTCTATAAAGCATATACTTTATTAGCATATTCTGGCTTTACATTAAAAATCCTGCATGCTTGATCCTGGCACATTCAATTATTCTAAGATCTCCTGATATTTTAGATTGACACTTTTGCTATTATCGGATATAATTCATTTCGTTGCTAAAAACATAGGGGATTAGTTTAATGGCTAGAACAGCGGTCTCCAAAACCGCTGATGGGAGTTCGACTCTCTCATCCCCTGCCACACAAAAAATGAGACACCGCAAGGGTTTGCGGTGTCTTTTATTTTTTACGTTTAACCAATATATAACCGTTTGGGGACTATTTGGGGACTAACGTTACAATATACCACGCTATAATGCGCTTAATTAGCATATTATGTATTCAATAATCGTCGCTTTTTACGACTTTCACGCCTGCTATAAGGTTCGTTTCTAGGTTAAGTTTGAAGTTCTCTTGCACTAACCTTTTAAACCTTACCGGCTCCCGTCTTACAAAAGCAATTCAGCTACGCCGTGGACGAACCAAGCGTAGTGGGAGCAGAGATTTGATATATGGACCTGCTCTTTACGAGTTTGACGACGTATATCATACGGGAAATCATCTGAACTAATAAACCCTTTTGCAGCAAGGCTTACAAGGCTTTAAAAACTTACTGACTTTCATCTAAAATCAGATAAAATTATCGCCGTAGTAGTACGGTAGTAGTAAATATATGTTCTTGAAGACAATAAAGAATTGGACCTGCTTTTTGTTGGTGATATTCTCTTCAGTGGTAAATAGTGTCTCATTATTTATCGGAGGGGACAAGCTAATAGAAAAAGGCTCCCATCCTTTTCAGATGAGCGCCAAATGATTGTCAATTCAGTTCTGATGCATAACCATAGGATATAGCTTCATGAAAAGGTGTAACCACCCACCCCGTCTCTTTATGAGAGTACTCAGATATTTCTCTGGAGGTACATTCACTAAACTTTTTCCTAACTCTTTCGAGTACTTCCAATTCCTCTGGTTTAAATACATCCGGATCATAGCAATCTAATGCCTTAATAATATCACCACCATTTACATGGGCAGTTTCAGTCGGAACTATATCAACGAATCCTAACATTTTAAGAGAAGCTATAACCGCTTCATAATCCTGGGGTACAGGCCCAAACTCATACTTCAGGTATCTTAAACCAGTAATCGATACAGTCAATTCTTTGAAACAAATAAAATCTGAATAGAAAAGCAATTTATTCAGTTTAGTTTTCCACAAATTCGAAATGTTAACGGCAAAATAAAGTACAACGTTTGCAAGCTTAACTAGATCTAATTGTTTGAAACCAGAATCAATGCCTACGTTCGAATATTTCAACCTTTTTTGTATAAGGTTAAAAAAATCTTCACCCTCCCTTCTATCTAGAATTTCACCAATCCTTTGCATAGCTCTTACAAAAGTTGTTTTTGGAATAACATCTTGAGAATCTAGCAGTAATTGTTTCACTACAGAAGGATCCTTGAGCAACAACAACATCTTATTATGAGAAGCATCAGGGACGGCTCCCGTCTCATACCGATGGATGGTAACTTCGCCCCACCCAAGAATTTTGCCCAATGTCCTTTGAGAAAGTGCGTATCGCTCCCTGATTTCACGAATTTCAGATATCGCAATAATAGAGTGTTTCAATCTATATAGATCATATGCTCTTGATAAATTATCTTCTTCCAGCGCTTCATCAAACAGTTCATTTCCGCATTCACAAGTTCTTACACAAGAAACAACCTCAATTTCATCTTCTCTGACTTGCAATGTCTCTCGCTTCTCGATAATCATACTTTCATTTTTTCCACAAATATCACACTTATACTTCAAATTACTCATATAAGTCACCTCTCTGAACGTTCCTTATGATCTCGTTAACTCTTCCTTCCGGGCATCTCTAGACTATACTACTTAAATGCATAAAATATTTTGCGATCAGCAATATGGAATGCAATGCAAACACAGTAATCTTCGTTATCAACTTCTTCAATCTTAAGTTTTACGAAGAACTCATAGGCTTCAACTTGACACCCAAAAAACACATACTCCCCTGGAGGGAACTTGGTGTCTCGCTCTTCCTCCGGACCATTAAAATAATCGAGACATGTCAACTGAAGAACAATTTCTTTAACGTGACTGGGTAAAATTCCAATTTTCCCAAGGGAACTGAGATTCTTCGTCCTCCTTTCAAAACGATAGTTCCCTTTTGTGATAGACTGCTTAATTCGAATCAAATACCTTTTCACTTCGTCCAAACTTACAACATTTCCCATAAGCTCACCTCGTACGATTAACCCTTAAACGAATTATATCACCAAAAGGGGAGCTTGTGTTATCTTTTTATTATCATATGATAACACTTATTCAAATGTTTTATACATTATGTGTTTTATGCAAAAAAATTTGAAAATTTCCACCCATGAAGGGAACTTACTTTAGTAGACCTGGCTAGAATAACCCTTACAATCAACTTTAAGGAATTCACTTCATTTTCGGTGCGCAGGAATCAGCATTTATTTACTTTAAAATCCAAACACGAGCGACAATTGTCGCTCGTGTTTGGATTTTATTTTGCAATTAAGTTTCTTCGATTTTTTTTGCAATCACAATTGGATAAGGCTCTCAGGTTCAACAGTATGTAGGCACGAGAAGTGCCTACATACCTTGTGGTCGGGATAGAAAGCATACGAGCGCACTTCTTTGAATAAGCCACGTTTCCTGCAACCCCCTGCGATCCCGGACAGTAGGATTTCCCGAGTCCGCTTCTGACCTTGGGTGTATCCATTTCGCTTTCCTAGGTATCCCTGGGGTTACATGCTGGCACTTATATTCGCCCATTGGTTAGCGAGTTGCTCAAAGTTTCTTCGTTTAGGAGATACGTTATCAATCTCGATGTACTGCGCTTCTCTGAGGCCCCCAAGTGCCTTAGAGGTACTTGGCTTCAACTAGGTGTTACCTAGTTGAACTTACTAACCAACTAAAAGCCCTTGAAAAAAACCAGTTAGTGAGTTATTTTGAAATTAGAGCATTGGCCTTCGTTACCGCTTCTCCAGCGTCAGCTGCAAAGAAATCGGCCCCAATACGATCCGCAAACTTTTGGGTCACAGGTGCACCCCCCACAGCGATAAAAACCGACTCACGTAAACCATTTTCCTGAATAGCATTTATAGTTTTCTCCATTGCTGCCATTGTGGTCGTTAGAAGTGCACTCATTAATACGAAGTTCGGTTTATGCTCTTTAATTGCTTCAACGAATTGTTCGGGGGTGATATTAATTCCTAAGTCAACAACTTCATATCCCCCGCCCTCCATCATCATGCACACTAAGTTTTTCCCGATGTCATGGAGGTCCCCTTGAACGGATCCTACGATAGCTTTCCCTTTACTCTCAATGTTTTGATCCAGCATTAGGGGTTTAACAATATTTAATCCCCCATACATTGCTCTAGCACTGATCATCATTTCCGAGATATAGAACTCACCTTTTTGAAATTTTTCGCCAACCACCGTCATTGCGGGAACAAGACCTTTATTTAGAACATCATTCGGAGTTTCCCCTGCCGCGAGTGCGGTCCGAGTTAATTCTTGAACTTGAGCGGTTTGTCCATTGATTACTGCATCTTGAATTTGCTCAAATAAGCTTGACATAATCATCCCTCCAATGGATATTTTCCGTATTTTTTAATTGCACGTGACATAGCCATGACATTTTCCAACTTACAATAATCTGTTAAGCTATTTGCGCTACTAACAATGTAGCCACCACCAGGGCCTGCTGTCATAATACGATCTTTTACTTCAGCATCAACCTCTTCTTCGGTCCCGAGTGGTAAAGTATAATCCAAGTCGATATTTCCAACAATACCCACTCTTTGACCATACTCTTTTTTCATCCTTCCAAGATCCATCGGCCCCGGTTGAATAGGGTGAACTGCAGTCATGCCAAGGGTCAGAAGGTCTTCCATAATGGGGAAAAGGTTACCATCGCTATGGAAAATCCAAGGCTTTTTAATTCTATCCGCAGCAATTTTCATATTGGGTAACATCAGTTCACGGAATACTTTAGGTGACATGAATGGACCTTGATTCCCGGCAAGATCGTCATTCGCCCAGAGAAAGTCAATATCCATTTCATTGAGATGATCAATGACTTGTGCTGACCACTCGGAAAAACGTCTATGAATTTTAGAAATGAGGTCTGGTGAATCAACTGTAGCATAGCTGAACGCTTCTAATCCCATGCTCTCGAGCGTGGACGCGGCACCTAATCGAATCCGAGCGAAAACAGCATAATCCCCTCTGAATTCTTTGAGCCACTGAGCCACTCTCTCATAGCGAGCCGGATGATTCGGATCAGGTAAAAATTCATCAAATAAGGTCATTGCTTCTTCAGAAACGAGTAATCCCTTCTCGATATACGTTCGACCTGTGCTAGGGTCCTCTCCCATTTGAGCTATCCAAGGAGGAAAGAAATCGAAGGTGACTTTGCTTGGGTAGTAATAGCTTTCCTTATAAGTTTCTTTCATAACTAGGCCCTGTCCATCAGAAACAGTTCCCATCGGATAATGAGCTCCAAAAGCACTAAGACCTAGTTTCTCACAAAGTTCAGGTGGAGTGAAGTTTGTACTTCCCATTATCTGGACTTGTAATGCCTCTTCAATATCATTTTCCATCCATGGCACCTGGTCTGGTTGCTTTCTGTGTAATGCGGCAAGTACACGCTCACGTGGTGTCATACCCATTTCTATACCCCCTAATTATTTATTATTTCATTGAGCTAAAGCTCAAAAATCGCGATAAAATAATTGTTACTACGCCTTAACTCGGCCAGCACGAACCCCTGAAATATAGTTCATACAGTAATCATCTTGACCCACAACCGCTTCAGCGGTCGTTAATAACGACATTAGACTCCGATCCAGAGGATCAAGAATAAAGGAATCCATTCCTTTTACAGCCCCCATGATCATGAATACTCGATTTATCAACTTTCGCTCTGGTAACCCAAAGGAAATATTAGATAAACCCGAAATGATATGGACGTTAGGATAGGTGGCACGAAGTCTTTCTGTACTCTCGAGCACTTCGAGACCAAACTTATTATCGACACCTAAAGGTTTCACTAGCGGATCCAGATAAATATCGTTATCGGCAACCCCTACTTCTCGTAACCCTGAAATTATTTTTCGGGTTACTTCGAGTCTGTCCTCCACGGTGTTGGGCATTCCCGAATCATCCATACATAGTGCAACAACTTTCGGTTTATACTCCTTGATAAGAGGAAGAATTGCATCCCATTTCTCTTTTTCGGCAGAGATAGAATTAACCATAGCTTGCTTACGACAACGCGATAACCCTGCCTTAATCGCTTCAGGATTTGGACTGTCAATACAAAGCGGTGTATCCACCACTTCTTGAACCAGATCCACAAGCCAGATCATGTTGATAATTTCATCCCCTCCAGCTGCAGCATTTACATCTATATAGTGGGCCCCAGCCTCAGCTTGGCGACGAGCAATGTCTTGAAGATACTCTATGTCTCTTTGTTCAATGGCCTGGGCAATGGCCTTCCGCGAAGAGTTAATCAATTCACCGACAATAATCATAAATAAACTCCTTCTATCATGCTCTGTAGGATTTTTTGTTAACTATATTAATTCATCTTGCAATTATCATGCCAGTTAGAAAAAGTCTATATATTCGGCATTGCTGATTTGTCTTTGATTCCATTTGTAATCGCTTTATCCATTTAAAGCTGTTCTTTTGTTTCAACCTTGCTGGAGAGTATAGACAGAAGCCGCGATTCTATTTTAAATCGGCTGATTCAATATAGAATCTGATTCTACCCCCTTTAAATAGAAAAGGTTCCCAGCAATTTTTTCGGGGATACCCCAATTTACTGACTAATGCATCTCTGCGACCAATCTACATTATTTTACTCGGTAAATAAGTAATAATCTCTGGGAATATACAGAGGAGTATTATGGCAATAACTTGCAATGCTAAGAAGGGTAATGTGGCACTATACACTTCCCCAATGTTAATATCGTCCTTAGCGACACCCTTGAGATAAAAAGCAGCATACGCAAAAGGTGGTGATAAATAAGAGGCTTGAATTAACACTGCAAACATGATCGCAAACCAAATAGGATCAAAGCCTAAGGCGTAAACTATAGGCGTAAAAATCGGAATCCCTATCAGTAACACACCATAGGAATCGATAAACATTCCCATAATCAATAACAGAAGTGCTACGACCCCGAAAATTACCCATCTACTAACATCTAAGCCCGTTACAAGGTTTGTAATAACTTGAGCTCCTCCTAAACCAAGGAAAACGGACGTAAACATTGAAGCAGCAAGAATGATCCACATAATCATGGCATTCGTCTTCATCGCCTCATAGCAAGATTCCTTAAGCATTTTCCAGTTCAATCGTTTATACGCTAAAGCTATGCCCATTGCTCCAACACATCCTAAGGCGGCAGCTTCTGTCGGGGTAGCTACCCCAGCTAATATGGACCCTAGAACCAACAGAATCAATCCCAGTGTGGGTACAATTGTTTTCAATATTAAAATGACCTTATCCCTGAAAGAATATTTGGCCGCATCTTCTTTGGAAATCGATGGCCCCATCTTTGGATTTATAACCGTTCGAACAACAATGTAAATTAAATATAACGAAGACAATAGGATCCCGGCCCCAATGCCTCCGGCAAATAGCTTACCAATTGAGATCTGAGCTTGCGCCCCATAGATTACTAGAATAATACTCGGCGGAATAATGGTCCCTAAGCAACCAGCCGCCATAATTGTTCCATACGAAAGTTTTCGATCGTATTTATATTGCATCATGGTCGGTAAGGCTAACATGGTCATCATTGTAATGGAAGCACCAATAATCCCCGTAGCAGCTGCTAAAAGTGTACAGATAACGACCGTACCAATCGCCAAACCTCCTCGGATTCTTCCAAAGAGGATGTACATCGACTCAAACATATCATCAGCTGCACCAGAGCGTTCTAATATGCAACCCATAAAAATAAATAGAAGACAACTAACATAGCTGATATTAGAACCGACATTTAGAATGGTTCTAATAAACAAGTTTAGTACACCTGGGTTATCCCACATGGTATAGCCAAAGATAATTGCCAGCCCTCCGAGAGTAAAGACGAGTGGATAACCCAGTAAAAGAACGACTAAAAAACCTAACGCAACAATGATTAACGCAATTTCTGGTGTCATACCTCTTCTCCTTTAACTATAAAAATGACATCCCGTGTGAGCTTAGCGATCCCTTGAAGTGCTAGTAGTATGATCGCTATCGTGAAAATCGTCTTAGACGGGGCAATGGACGGTCCCCACATTGAGAAGGTTCTTTCGTCTATTTGCCATGAATAGATCGTGTTTTGTATGCTTTTCCAAATCAGAACACCCATAAACGGTGTGAAAAGTAGTCCGAAAAAGATGACATCGAGGATTGCTTTCCACTTTTTCGATAATCTTCCATAAAAGATATCAGTCCGAACATGTTTTTGTTCTTTAAGTACCCAAGCCCCCCCCATCATAAAACTCACTCCGGTGAGTAAAGTACCCAGCTCCCAGCTCCAATCCGTCGGAGATTTAAATCCATATCTTAATACAACTTCCATGGTTTGTAATGCCACGATAGCCAGAACCAAGAAGCTAAATAGCTTGGCTGAATATTCACTTAAACTGTCTATACCCTTTAAGATTTTAGATATTTTTTTTATCATAAATTTCTTTCTCCTCTCCCAAATTTGTGCGTACATAGCAGCTGATGGCTGCCATGTACGAAAATTTCCTCGTCTAAGTTATTTTTTCAATGGATATCCAATTTGTTCTTCAGGAGTTAAGCCTGCTCCCCACCATGCTGACATATCCTTATAAGGGAACCATGTTTCTTCAAACTTATAGATCGAATCATAAACTTCCTGAGTCAATCCACCATATTTTTTGGCGTCTTCCTGTTCTAGTTTATACATAATTTTTCTAGCTTCAGCAAATTCTTCTGGGTTCATCCTAATAAATTCTAATTTGCCGGATTCCTGTAACGCCTTCATTGTTTCAGCACTTTCATATTGACTCTTGGTCCAATGTTGCATTTCACGAGCTTTAAAGGCCATTTCAACAATCAGTTTAAGATCATCTGGTAACGTATTATAAGCATCTTTATTGACCACAACTGTAGTGACGTTATGAACATTCCAGAAGTCAGGATATATAGCGTATTTGGAAATATCAACAAGTCCTAAACTATCATTATATTTTAAGTGGCCAAATTCTGCAGATTCAACTGCACCTTGCGACATTGCTGTAAATACTTCCTCAAGTGGCATCGAAATTCCAGCAACTCCATATTCCCCAATCATTCTAGCGTCTGATGTTCTCATCTTCGTTCCTTTCATGTCAGAAAGGCTATTGAATGCTTGCTTCGACATCAAAACTTCGCTACCCCAGATTTGTAAGCCTACAAGCTGAAGATTTAATTTGTCAAACGCTTTCTGCGTTAAATCCCAGCCACCAGCCTCATACATCCAGGTCCATTTATCTTGAGCATCCATCGTCATGCTACCTGTATCTAAAGGTAAGAGTGAATATTCAATCCCTTTAGCATACATTGGCCAACTCGAGTGCATTTGGAATACGCCTTCGCCTGCTGCCTGAAAAGCTTCCATACTACTGGCATAGGTTCCATTAGGAACCACTTCAATTTTCAAACGACCATTTGACATTTTATAAATATCTTCAGCTGTCTGTTGATCTTGTCGAAAATCACTCTGTCCGGCATTATGAATAACTTGCATTTTCCATTTAAATTCAGGTTCACCATATTCAGCTGATGTTGATGTTGATGTCGACCCTGAATCCGATGTTGTTTTGACTTTAGCGCATCCTGATACTAACAAAGTAGTTATAAGCACAATACCCAAGACTATTAACCATGGTTTTTTCATTTTTAGTTTCCCCCTCTTTGAGTTTCTCTTTCTTAACCTTTGCTTCACTGTATGCTCTACTCAACGTTGATCGGGTATTGACCATACTGTTTAGCTGCCTCAATCATTGCCTTATAGTTCTCAAGTTTTGCCCATTCTGGAACAGAGTTGCCACTCCCAAGCATATAGCCGCCACCTGGAGCTAAAGCCTTAATCCGTTTCTTTACTAGCTCAGTGACTTCTTCTGGCTTCCCTTCCATTAAGAGTTCGTTTGAAATATTACCGATAAGAGTAATCCTGTTTCCTACTTTCCGTTTAACCTCTTCAATATCTAAACAAGTCGGATCAATCGGGTGTAAAGCATCTATTCCTAATTCAATCAAATCCTCTAGAATTTCCCACACTACTCCGTCTGAGTGGAAAAAGAAATAAAGCCCATTTTCATGACAAACTCGACCAATTTCCTTATACCAGGGAAACACATATTGCCTTAATTGTTTGGGGTTTATTATCGGTCCTGTACCAAATGCCAAATCATCGACTGCCCACACCACAGCGACGTTAGGAATTTTAATAATTTTTTTCAATGCTTCGAATTGAATATTGGCAACTTTTTCAAAGATTTTTTCAATAAGCTTTGGATTTGTAACCAAGCTTACACAGAAATTTTCCAACCCCATGAGCATCCAGGTCACAGTGAAGATTTTACCAGAAAGAGCAACGATCTTCATACCTTCAGGCAGATACTTCTGAACCTCATAAAATTTGCTGTAATCCAACTTTGCTAACTCGTCCCAGGGAAAAGAGTCAAAATCCTGATCGTCGCGAATAAAAGCTCTCTTTTCTAGATTCCAAGCTTCATCCTGATTCTCTGCACCTTTCTCTAATAGTGCCTTCTTAATCACCTTAGAGATCGCCGAATCTTCAGTAACCCTTCCAGGTTGCATCATTCCGACTGTTAAGGCTACATAGTCATATCCAGCCTTTGTCCAGAACTCAACTTGGGTGGCAACATCTGAGTCTTTAACCTCTTTACCTAGGAATTGACTCATCATTTCATAGGATATTGCTGCTTCAGCTAACGGTACCCGATCGGGTTCTTGATGTTTCAACGTAGCGATAATCCGCTTGAAATCTGGTCCTAACAAAACAGTCCTCCTTTAATGTGGTTATTTTTAAAATCAATGGCTTTATGGGAAATGTTTGTTCCCAAATCCACAACTTCGTAAGCACCCCCCTCCATCGTCATGATTGCTCTATTCCTAGTATTAGGAAAACATTTCATCTTCAAGCTCCATGCCACCTTCAACCACTACAAAATCTGAATCCCATGGTCCTAAAACGAGCTTCCTTATATAATTAAGGGACCCCATCATTTCAACATATTGAAGATTAAAAAAGTCCGCAAACGTCTTGACATATTGAATTACAGACTCTTCAATTACTTCTGATGTTTTTATCAATACCGTCCGTTCATAATTGACCAGTGTTGCTCTAATCGTCCATTCAGCTACTTCTATACCAAATTTTTCAACTGTCCTATGGTATTCCTTAAGAGGATCTTCTGCAGCTTCAGTCCAGCCTTTTGTAAAATAATAAGACCCCGGGTATTGTGTAAATTGTTCATAGTATTTAGACCTTTCCCCCAGACTAAGTCCAATACAATCATCAATTTTGGGAATTATTATCGTTTGATAAGCGAGGGCTTTTAAACCAATAACAGCTCGACTACATAATCCGTACCCTAAGATAATAGTATCGTATTGAGGATTTGCATTAATCATCGCTTGGATTTCTTCCTTTAGAATCGATGGGGTTCTATGCAGTCCTTGCTCGAGATAGTTCACGTCATACGGAAGAGGCCCAACGGATTCCAACTGGTCCTTCAAGACCTTACAAGCAATGATTAATCCCTTTGGATCATTTACAACGTCTTCCACCTTTATCCCTTTCTTTCACTTACTGCAGGAGTTTTCTATCAATAATGTATTGCAAGTTTAATGCCAATTCAAATAAGTATGACTATTCAGGTTTCTTGCATCTCATCCGATTCATTTTCGAATCATTTATATCAACAAATACCTAAACTTCTTATCCATTTATCCAGCTAATCCCGCTTATATAAGAATGATCCCATATGGAATCGAAGCGATTCCATATGGGATCATTCTGTTGGCATAATTAGAAGAACACTAAAGTGAATACTTCTGCATTTTCTTCACTAAGGAAGATTGGCTTATTCCAAGCATTTTAGCCGCTCTACGAGTACTTTTTGCCATCTGATAGGCTTCGTCGATCATTCTTTTTTCTTCATATTCCAGATATTCATGAAGAAGTATAGGTTTCTTGATGTTTTTTGTTAGAACAGATAAAGACAGCTCATCTAGGTTTTCTTCTCCAATACTGTCCGTTTGACTTGTTACAACCAGACGTTCAATAGTATTTTCAAGCTCACGAATGTTGCCTGGCCAATCATAACTCAGTAATATTCCCATCACATCAGGATGAATCCATTTCTGAAGTTCGTACCGTTTATTAAATTGGCTGAGAAATTCAGTTACTAGAGGAGGAATATCATCTTTCCGCACTCTTAGAGGAGGGATCGTAATCGGTACTACATTTAATCTGTAATAAAGGTCTTCTCGAAAGGTCTTATCCTTGATCATTTTCTCTAGATCACGATTTGTTGCGGCTACAATTCTGATATTAAGTTTTATAGTTTTTTGGGATCCGATTCGAGTAATTTCTTTATCCTGTATTGCCCTTAAGACTTTGACTTGTAAATCAAGAGGTAACTCTCCAACTTCATCTAAAAAAAGAGTTCCCTCTTGAGCGATTTCGAATAGCCCAGGCTTTCCTTGTTTTAACGCTCCTGTGAACGCGCCTGGATCGTAACCGAAAAATTCAGATTCTAATAGATTTTGCGGTATTGATCCACAATTAATTTTAATAAAGGGCCCCGTCGAGCGCTTGCTTGCTCGATGGATCAGTTGAGCAATAAGTTCTTTCCCTACTCCCGACTCTCCTAAAATAAGGACTGTAGAATCTACCTTAGCAACATAACGCGCCATCTCCACATTTTTCTTCATTTCCAAATTTCGAGTAATAATTTTCTTGAAGGATTCTTGGGATCTTAACAGCTCTAACTCATGTAAGTAAGTATCTTTTATGTTTTCACTATTAGCTAATTGTTCTTTCAATTGCTTAAGTTCGGAAACATCTCGAACTACAGTTACAACATACGTAATGGTTCCTGACTCATCAAACACTGGCATCCCTGTAAATAACAGATCTTTCCCGTTACGGATATCAATGACATTTACTCTCGACTTCCTTTCAAGTACCATTTCTGTAACTGAGACACCCATATATCCTTGCCGAAGTAATTCTTTTACGTGTTTCCCCACAAACTCTTTAGCGGTGATGCCCGTCATACGCTGATATGCATCATTAGCTCGAACAATATAACAATTCGCATTGGCCACAACAATCCCATCATCTACGGCTTCAATGATTCCATCGATCTCTTTGTTTATAGATTTTATGTTATTAATTGAATTAGAAAGACTGCCAAAATCGTTGATATCTTGAAAAATCTCTATGGCACCAATGATCTCAGCTTCTTGTATAACCGGGCTACGATTACAAATAACCATTCGTTTACCAATTTGCATTAGCTGATCATGTTCATCTATCCCAGTTTTCATAACTTTCACTAATCGTGTATTAGGAATAACATCCGCAATTTTTGCACCTAAGGCTTGAGACTGCATAATATCAAGAATAGTTTCAGCGTTTCGGTTAAAGAAGATAATTTTCTCATCTCGATTTATGCCAATCATACCACAATGAACTGTCTCAAAGATCTCTTGCCAATTGGCTACTTCAAAACCTTGTATCATTATACTCCTCTCCTTACGTGCTCGATCTCCTCAATAAACGGACTTAAGTTTTTACGCTCTAGACTAATAGTATTTTCTTATTTACCCTAATGGACCAGTCTTTAGGTGATAATAGTTCATCACTCACATTATTTCTCTCTCCCAAACACTCTTTACAAAGGCACGTCATAAGAACACCCCCGCATCCCGCACCTTTCCTGGCTCAAACTGAGAAGGGCATATAGGAGAGCGTCTCTTCACCCGCATATTTCAGAGTATCTTAAATAAGTCTAGATCTCTTACGCGTTTCCTACGTGCTTACGAAAATTGTAAATCAGTTCAAAGTCTCTTTGATGCAAATTATTACAGTTCATGGACGATTGGTGACACTCATCATTCCAAATTCATGAGCTTGAAGGACATTATGTATAAGACCTTTTTCTGATATACCGGTATATTGTCGCCTAGCTTATACCGATTATTCCTACTATTTCGCTAATACTGTATTCTTTTGAATCATATAATCATATCCCTTGTAATAGCAATGGTAATTTTCTTCGTTGATCATAAGCAATACGCATCGTTCAATTAGTTTTTTCATTTGAAGGCCACCTTTATATATATTTTCAGCTTTGTCCGTGCTTCCATTTTTAAAAAAAGGCCGTATAAATTTAACAAAAATATAATGTGTTAAGCCCGAAGGTAATTCCTCCGGGCTTAGCTTAACTTAACTTAACTTAGCTAACTTAGCTTAAAAAGACTAGAAGCGATATGTTTGAGATTTAGGGTCATGGTCAACCCTTTTTTCTTTTTTCAGGCCAGAAAGCACCCCCTGAATTCGGTGTTTATAACGTGCATATGTCGTTTTTCTGGTTGTAGTATGTGGTTCCAGATCTTCATGGCTCAATATAAATCGATTTCCAACCTGACGTTGAATATCATGAACTCGAAGCGTTGTGCCCGGCCTAACTGTGATGAGGAGCCTTCTGATGTCAGTACAAGTTAACATCTATATCCCTTCTTTCTACTCGATAACTGCTTTCATTATAATTGACACGTTATCATTTGTTAAGCAGTGGTCAACGCTACAGATCATTGGCCCGAAGAAGGGTATACATTAACTTACAGGTGTCATACATCTTCTTAGAAAAGCTCATAAGTTTCGGAAACCAGTTATTTAAGCGTCATTATTCTACATTATTTCCTCTAATAGTAGATTATTTTCAAATATTCAAATTATAGCCTTTAATCACTTGTGGTAAAGCCAGGATACTTAGCTTGCTTTTGGTTAATTAATCCACCACACGCATAAGTCTACTGTTCATTAAGGATAGTTTTTTGATTGTATTCCTCGATCTAATTAATAAATCCGTGATATTCATAAAGTGCTTCTTTTAAACAAAGCAGGTCTTGGTCCCAAGCTTGGAGATTCGTCAATAAACTGCTTCATTCTAAACAGTTCGCATGATTCCAATTTATTAAGAATCTCCAATAAAGTAAACTCAATATAATTAGCGTTTCTCGTAACCTGATCTCGTGAAAGGATGATCGAACGTACCTGAATCTTTGTAAACTTATAAGCCCGTTGTTTATCCTTTCACACCGAACTCTCCCCACGGCGGCAAACGTCCGGAATGTTGGCCGTAGCTTGATATAAAATTATTGTGCAAATGCCACAAAAACAAGTCCACTTATAAATCATTTCCTCTAAACAAAGTCTATTATTTCATATATTCAAGAAAAGGCATTAATAAAAGCGAGGAAAGGTTCTATTGTTTAATGTAATTTGAGTCCGATAAGTGATGTTACGTAAAGCCCTCCTTCCTTTGTTTTGGTTGAAGGGGGGCTCTTAATTATGTGCTGCCAGGAACTGTACATAGTATTATGAATTTATTCTCGTGAACGATAGCTATTTCGAATAATCTTAATAATTTTGAAATAACTTAACCATGCTCGAAGTCGGTTTCCTTTTTCGAATTTGCCAAAAAATTTTAAAGTAGTCAATAACGGGGTTGCTTTAATGAGCAGTCGTACATATTCTGAATAAAATTGCTTAAGGGGTAATTTTGTGGGCAAAACTGTGTGAAGAAAATCATAGGCTTCCGGCTTATCGGTTATTAGCTCAGCCTTTTTGCTCTCGTATAATTGTGTACCGGGTAACGGTGTTAAGATCGAACACATAACTAAGTCCACTTTCAAACTACGAATGTGAGATATAAGCCCATCGAAGTCCTCTCTGGTATATGACGGATCAACCATGAAAGCTCCAGAAATACCAATTTTAAGATCATTGAGGATTTTTGCTGCCTTATATTGTTGCTCTATTGTTATATTTTTCTTCAAATCGTTTAATTGCTTATTAGTAAAACTCTCGAATCCAACAAATACCTCCGCGAGGCCGATATCTTTCCATTTAGCGAACAGGTTCGGATGTTTTATGATCGTATCAACTCGAGCATAAAGATAATATTTTTTCTTAATACCACTCTCGATAATTAGATCGGCCAGTTTATCCATACGTTGCCAATCGCACATTGATTCATCATCACAGAAGAAAACGTTAGTCTCTTCGATAGATTGTAGTTCTTCTATGATTAATTCTGATTTACGGGCCAAGTATTTCCCACCGGTTAGTGCCCACAAGGCACAGTAGGTACAACGGTTAGTACAGCCTAGAGAAGTTCGAATGGATGCTAGAGGCTTCATCCATTCCTCACAATAATATTCCCTATATTTAATCGTCAATGAGCGATCGGGCATCGGTAAACTATCTAAATTTGGATGTGGCCTCGAAGGTGTTAGATACATCTCTGAACCAGGAATACCCAACCCCAATATACTATCAAACGCTTTATTAGACTCTATGCATTGTAATATTTCACTTAGGGCTGTAACGCCTTCTCCACGAACAATTAAATTTATATCTTTAACATTAAAATCTTCTGGTTTTACTGTAGCGTGGTGTCCCCCGACAATAGTAAAAATTCCAGGTTCAATCGCTTTAATCCTGGAAGCCATTTCCTTAACAATGGAAAGTTGATTCGTAAATGCGGTTAGACCTACTACCTGAGGTTTGTAAGATCGCAACGCTGCCTCGTAATCACGTTCTAAACGGGCATCAAAGATCACAACTTCATGATTGTCTGACCTAAGTCCTGCTCCAAGATATTCTAACCCTAAAGGTTCATGCATAAAGATCGTATCCATATGCTTAGAACCATTAGGGGGCTGAATCAACATTACTTTCATTGTTTTTCTCCTCTCAACATTACAATACCTTGTCCGCCGTCGACAAGTACGCGGTCACCGGTCTGCAAACGCATGGTCGCGTTGCCACAGCCCACAACTGCGGGGATGCCCAACTCGCGAGCAACGATAGCAGCATGAGAGAGCGGTGCTCCCACATCGGTGACAATTGCTCCCGCCCGAGGAAAGAGTGGTGTCCATGCAATGTCTGTTTGGGAGGTAACCAGGATCTCTCCTTTTTGAAATTGATCTCCTTCTTCTGGGCTGTGCAGGCGACGAACCACTCCCTCAATTCGACCCGCAGACCCTGCGGAACCGGTTATAACATTACCCTTCGACTCACTGAAATCATACGTGGAACCGGAGGCGGAGCCATAAGCATCGTAAATGTCATTACGTTGCTTGGGATCTACCGCCCACAGGAACGGATCAAAACGACCACATATAATCGACGGGTAGGCAGGCAAAGACGAGTACCTTCTGTGGATGTCCTTTCTTGCAGGGATAAATTTTACTACTGCCTCATCTCCAGACAGGACATTCAATACCTCTTCAATTGTCAGAAAAAAAACGTCATCGCCTAGACCTGTGAGTTGCCCAGCGCGAAGAGCGAAATTGCGGGCAACCCAACGATCACGCACGTATTCAGAACGAACTGCTTCGCGCATGCGAGCCTTTGGAGCTACTTTATTTATACGACGTTTCATAGATCGCACCTTCCGTGGATGGCTTGTTTCAAAGCGATTCCAGGCAGTAGCGAACTTATCGCGCTGTTTTATAAGTATAGCTTCTACATCTATGGGTGATTTTTCGAACTGTGCCAACTGCTGATCGAGCCAACCCGGGTCCTCAGCTGGACGAGGAACAGACAGCTCAAACTCATTAGGTCCCCGGTGGCCATATTGAGCTATATATTCAGTACGGTCGATTTCTCGGCGCGCCACCTTTGCTATTCCAAGAACAGGTCCAAGACTTGCTAAGAGTCCTGAGCCTAATCCGTCACTGACATTTGAACTGCTGCTCAAACCAGATATTAACGTATCAGCATCCTCCGGCCCGAGCAGTTCAATTAGCTCATGTCGCAACTTAATCGTATAGTCTGAAAACTGAGTTGTGCTACCCATTACGCTCCAAACAGTGTCTTTCAGGTGAGGTGAAATTTCATTGTGCCACAAGAAAGTCAGTTCGGCTTTCTTATTTGTTTCATGGATTTGCTTTTGCATTTTCTCGCACAAAGCCGGATTCGTACTCAGGAACCTAGGCAATTCTCGAACCACCCGGATCTGTTTGATTATTATTTCTACAAAATTAAAAAGAAAAGATACTATCGTCCGCTTGGACAGAGGTATCAGGGGAATCTCCATGTTCTCCGGAATTCGTGTGTATAACAAGCCTTCCAGAAACCGCATTGTACCTTGTTTGTTTTTACCCAAAGCACCTAAAACCGAAGCATAGATACTTAAGTTAAGATAGATACGGCCACCAATATTGCCGGATGATTGATATCCGGGTAGCAATTTCCATGATTCGAATATTTGTTGCTGTACAGTCCAAGTAAGAGGTGTCATCACCTGGGGGATTGCTTCCCCGAAATTAACGTTGGACCATAAGTAATTACCCGTCATACTATCGTTACACTCACCGGTAGTAGGATTATGTCCGATCAGAGTCGTCACTGGCCGGGACTGCAGCAAATATAACGTTCCTCCTGCGATCGACCATTCGATATCCTGAGGACAGCCCATTTCCTTCTCTAGGAGGTTCCCCAATTTATAGAGCTTGGCGGCGAACTTTTTCAGTTTCAGAGGTCCATCATAGGCAACCCTTCGCCAAATCCCTGTTTTTCTCCCCAGCTTGAATGTATAAGCTGTGACCTGACCAGACACCAATTTCTCGCCCAACCCGAAAATAAAGTTGCCTGCCATTTCATTGCGGTTACCATTCACCGGGTCAGCTGTAAACAAAACACCCGAAATATCTGCTTTTACCATTTGCTGAATAACCACAGCCATGTCGTGAGACTCGTTAATACCTTTTACCTCGCTGTAAACCTGCACTTCCTTACTATGCCGTGACTTGCTCACGGTTCGGATCGCCTTCCTGACTTCATCGTCGGTGCTGACATCCAGTACAGTGTCAAACTGGCCAGCAAAAGAAGCCATAGACGAATCCTCAGACAGTGCAGATGAACGGACAGCGCAGGAGCTTTCACCTCCCTCCTGACATATTTGCTTAAGGTACGCCTGGACCTGGGCCCAGGCTTCTGGTATTAATTCGTCTTTTTTGAAAGCCGTTGGCATAATTATGAAGCCGTTGGGCACTGGATAACCCTTTTGATAAAGGTGCGCAAGTGCTCCGCCTTTCCCTCCTGCTAGATGATTATGCTCAGTTCTCAATTCCTTAAATAAGTAAACTAATTGTTTCACCCCAACCCCTCCTTAAAACATGACTTATCTCTCGATCATCAATCATGCTTATCCCACAAATAGTCTACTAAGTTTAATCCTCCTCGTGCCGTGTTAGATTTTGAATCAGAGTTTGTAGCGCCCAATTCATTGCTTTAGCCGTTTCCTCAGAATTAAGCCCGTACCTCTGCTTAAGAGATACCCACGTTAGAGAACTGCAGAGGTGTGAAATTATAACAGAAACCTGCCTGGCGTCTCCTGAAGACAAGCGTGGGTTGTTATCCATAACCATTTCTTGTATTTTTTCATCTCGTTGGTGCCTGCTTTTAGGCTTAACATTGTTAACCAACAAAGCTATCGTGAAAGCCTGTACAAGGGTTGCCCTTTCCTTGAACTTTTCTACTGTTTTCCCTGCCATGGCAGGAATGTCGTCCAACGATTGCGGCGTAAAAGGAGAACTTTGAGCCATAATTTCTGAGGCCACTTCATAAAGAGCTTCCAAAAACGATTCCCGTGTCGGAAAGTGGCGGTAAACCGTACCGTAAGAGATGCCCGCGCGGACAGCTACATCCTTTACACTAAAATCAAGGATGCGACCTTCACCGATCATCTTCGCTACTGTATCTAAAATACGATCCCGCGTATTTTCCTTCTGGTTACGACGCAGGGGACTAGTGTAAGAGCGACTATTAGATTTTGTTTCGGACATACGAATTCCCTCCAGCTCTCATATTAGGTATAGACCATCTATATTAAATAGTATCTGTCTGTTATTAATATGTCAATAGGCAAAATAGAACCCCTAATCTGACGTTGAAGTTTGACCTATAACCCAGATATGACACGAAAATGCCCTCTAAGTAAAATAAATCATCTACTTAGAGGGCATTTTCGTGGATTCGCCAGCTATAACTAATTTGCCATTATTTTGCTCATTGAGTCCGATAACCCACATTACGCTAAGTAGATGAAAGCTCATTCCCCATTTTAGTCCAAATTCTCCATTGAAAGCTGGTTTAGGCGTTTTCATTTTCTACACATTTACACGTTGCAAGCGCGTTTTTGCTCTATTGGCCAAAGTCCTTTTTTCTCTCACTAACGCCATTTTACTGGAGTGTCCGTTTCTGGGTTTCTCTTTGGTGTATCTGGGCCACGGACGGTCAGAGTATTTTAAAATTTGTTCTCCGAAATTAGTGTTGACTTATCCACAGGCAGTCAAATTTTGACCACCTTCACCATAGCTTAAGTAGGATCTTCCGAACCTTCTTCATGTGATCCAGATACACTGGATCCTCTTCTTTAATATACTTCCATTTCTCATGATTTTCTTTGAGAATTGGAGCTAGTGTTTCACTTAATTTTTTGTTAGGTAATGAAAACATGGGCAAGATGATCACCCCTTATGTTAATCGTTAAGATTTACAACGACGTTTTCCTCGAACGCAACAATCCTAACTTATTAAAAATATCCTTCATAACTGGATCACTTTCAGGATCATATCTAAAATCCTTAGCAGCTTCCTGCCCAAGTCTAGTAGCAAATTGTTGCATCAGCCTTTTGTGTTGTGCTGCTTTACTCTCAAAAATGAAACACGGGCACGATGATAACCTCCTTCGGTAACCCTAACACCCCCAAATATCTCTTAACTTACGCTTGAATTCAATAACTGCAAAGTCTTTTTGTGGATCCATTGAATGGCTCGTGTTATCCGGGATCGTCACTCGCATCTACTGTGTTCTGCGTTCCTTTTTGACACAATTGTGTTAATAGCTGCTTTGATTCAAGGGGTAAGATTTTTAGCAAATGTTCAAAACCAATATTATATAAAAGCGCCATCAATAATTTATCCCTTTCCTCGCCGCCGTACAAAGCCTCTCCGTCCATTAACTCAAGCTTATTTTCTCCCGGCGTGTGGTCTAACCAGACAGAGACAGTCAGCCTTTGTGGCTCAATCCGTGGAGTCAGATTCATTTTAATTCCTCCTTTCATAACCAAGAAATGGATTTTATTTTATAGAGAAGAATAAATAACTTGCTGAGAACTTCTATTTACAACCCCGGCTACTGCATTGGGTAAACGCGTATCCTCTTGATCCGTTTAAAAAAGGAAAGGAAATATACTCCTTTTTTAGTCTTGGCTTCGTTTCGTTCACAGAAACCCTGCAAATCCCGTAAGGCAATTAAACTCGTCTTAGGGATCCGTCATCTGCCCTTTACTTTTTAGACGCAAATAGCAGCTACTCTCATAACTCCTATAATTGCGTACACTTTAAATAGACCGGCCTAGTATTCTCCGGATTTTCCTTTTATGTTCGATCAAAACTGGATCTTCATTAGGAGAATATTTAGCTTTTGCTACTGTTTCTTTAATTACTTTTTGAAATTCCTCGGTGAAATCAGGGTATATGATGCCGTCATTTTCACCATGTAGCATCACCCCATCTCTGACAACTGTTCTTTCAATAGTTGGTATACCGATCATGATGTCGGAGCAAGAAATAAGGATATCTGTCCTTAATAGGACCGCCAATGGACCACAGGATGCCAAGGACGTATAAGTCCATCATGTTTATCGGGCTGCTCCTTGTTTTGCTGGTATTGAGAGACCATTCTCCATCAGAAACCAGCCCTTCCTACTTTAATTCTATTTATATAATCTCATCCTTAATGAGGAGTAAGGTTCTCTCAACTTTCTCAAAATCAATAAATCGGCTTTCTCTAAGAATTTCTCGGCCTTCATGCATCATAAGAATCGTCGGTACTGTAAAAACTAATAATTGCCCTGCAATTTCTACATGCTCATCGATATTTATTTTTACTACCTTGATTGGATGATCATTGACTAGACTCATCAGCCTTGGGAAAACAGCATGGCAGACATTACAGTCCTGGGAGCTAAAATAAATAATAACCTGTCCCTCTTCTGCCATGAACTGTTTGAGATGATCATATGATTGAAAAATAACTGGTTCATTGTTCATAATAACTGACTCTTCCATTCTAAAATAATAATCCACTTCATTTACTCTTAACAAAGTTTCAACAACTATTTTGAAAT
>JUEG02001217.1_pt1 | contig 36308 bp, 38 predicted proteins | sample 432341 | NCBI WGS metagenome assembly JUEG02 (sample SAMN02953476, study PRJNA257561) | rock porewater metagenome | biome: terrestrial; feature: Opalinus Clay rock; material: porewater; isolation source: Opalinus Clay rock BIC-A1 borehole | place: Switzerland: Mt Terri URL, St-Ursanne ... | reverse complement strand
AAGATAAAGGGGACCACTGGTTGATAAATGGCTCTAAAATGTGGATATCCGGAGGACATACCAGTGATGTGGGACTTCTCTATGCCGTCACTGAAAAAGGTGCAGGTTCTAAGGGGATATCCTGTTTTATAGTTGACTACAACAATACTCCTGGTGTTACCAGGATTCCAATTCTCACAAAGGTGGGGATGTGGCCTGCACCGACTTCGGAACTGGTCTTTGAAAACGCAGTAATTCCAAAGGAAAATCTTTTAGGACCGCTAAATAAAGGTTTTCAGATCTGCATGTGGATGTTGAACAACACACGCATGGGCTGCGCCACGGGTTCAGCGGCTCTTGCAGCAGCCTGTTTAGAAGGTGCAGTACAATATGCCAATGAGCGAACTCAGTTTGGCAAACCCATTGGGAAATACCAGATGATTCAGGCGCAGCTTGCGGAAATGAAACTAGAAGATGAAGCCGCCAAATACCTCGTCTATCACGCAGCATGGTTAAAGGACAATAAACTGCCCAATCAACAAGCAACGTCCATGGCAAAGCTATACGGAAGTATCGCAGCGGTTCATAGTGCCAACATGGCCATGAAAATATATGGTTCCTATGGTTATTCAACGGAATATCCCTGTGGCAGGTGGCTCCGGGATTCCAAACAGTTTGAAACTCTAGAGGGAACCTCCAACATTCATATGCAGATCATTGCGGGCATTGAACTTGGATACCAACCTAATAGGTGATAACTCTTCTTCTGTATCTATAGCCCAACATTGTCCATAAATGCAGGAGATATGTACTGAAAACACAACAAAAATTAAGGATTATTCTCTTGCAAGGCCGAAGGGGTAAACGGGTAGCTTTCTTTTTAAGTGATTAATCTGAAAATACTGAAAAGAATATTAAGGTTCTAGCTTAGAGTTACAGTAGTTTATAAAAGCATCCGCCTAGGGATGCTTTTATACTATAGCAAATTGGCATGTAGATTGCATTACTTCATATATAGAACATACGTAAGACGCTGGTAGGTAATAAATGGCTAGCAGGAGGTGAAGTAATGTCATTACCGATAGTTGTTTTTATTTCTGGAATATCAGGAGTTTTTCTAGTTATGACCTTTTTGCTAATAATGGTCATGTTGGGCTCAAAACTTGCAATGACCATAGAGAAGAAAAAGGAACCTACTAAACAGAATTTATCTTGAAGGAGGAGTATCGAAAATGGAGTTATTTCAAAGTATGTGGACATCAATGGCCTTCGATAACCTCTACTGGGGTAATTTTGTTATGTGGGCCATAGCCTTTATATTTATTTATCTAGCAATTAAAAAGGGTTTTGAACCCCTGCTTTTATTACCAATAGCCTTTGGTATTCTTTTGGTTAACCTTCCCTCGGATATCATGACGCCAAATCAAGGACTACTATGGCGTTTCTACCACTATGGCGAAGAGTGGGCAATAATTCCTCCCCTGATCTTCTTAGGCATTGGAGCAATGACGGATTTTGGCCCGGTTATCGCCAATCCCAAGACCCTGCTTCTGGGTGCAGGCGCTCAGGGTGGAGTATATGTTACCTTCTTTGGGGCTCTGGCTTTGGGTTTCAATATTGATCAGGCGGCGGTCATCGGAATTATCGGAGGCGCAGACGGACCGACCACTATTTTTCTAGCATCTAAGCTTGCTCCTGAAATGATGGGTATCTGCGCAGTAGCTGCCTATTCCTATATGGCCCTGGTACCGGTTATTTTACCCCCGGTGATGAAATTACTTACCACGGAAGAACAGCGGAAGATCCGCATGAAATCCTTACGTAAAGTATCCAAACTTGAAAAGATATTCTTCCCGATTATTACGGTGATAATTATTATCCTGATTGTCCCAGATGCCGCAGCCCTGATGGGTATGTTCTGTTTCGGTAATCTGATGAGAGAATCTGGTGTGGTTGAACGTCTAAGTCTTACAGCTCAGAATGAATTGATGAATATAGTCACCATATTCTTAGGAATATCAGTTGGAGCTACTATGCCAGCAGAAGTGTTTTTGACAACTAAGGTGATTGGTGTATTTGCCCTCGGTATGGTCGCCTTTGCTTGCGCCGCTGCTTGTGGCGTAGGGTTAGCACACCTATTGAACCTGTTCCTAAAAGAAAAGATTAATCCATTAATTGGTGCTGCAGGTGTTTCGGCAGTTCCTATGGCAGCCCGAGTAGTTCATAAGGTGGGTTCGGAAGCAGATAAGAAGAACTATCTCTTAATGCATGCTATGGGTCCTAACGTCGCTGGAGTTATTGGTACTGCGGTAGCAGCAGGTATGTTCCTCAGTGTATTGAAGTGAACTTAATAGTTGTTCCTGAGGTTAAGGTGTTATCCAAAGTTAAAACATTTTATATGTTTAACAAGCGAGGTAACTGCATCTAAAGCCGATAGGCAAATAGGATAGAGATTATTGGGTGCAGAGGGTAATTCTTAACTTTAGTATAAAAATGAAATTATTTTAAGGAGGAGTTTTAAATGGCTAACGTTGAAAGCCCAATGGCAGGTAAGGTTTGGAAGATTCTCGTTAAGGTAGGAGACGCTATTGCTGAAGATGATGAAGTAATTATTCTCGAAGCTTTGAAGATGGAGAATCCCGTATTTGCACCCGAAGATGGCGTAGTAAAAGAAATCCTAGTTAAAGAAGGCCAGCAAGTCGAGGAAGGGGATATTTTAGTTTCGTTAGAATAGTTTCAATAAAATGTAAAGTAGCAGAGACTTGGAAGTTGAACTAATATTCAACTTCCACATGCTTTATACCTAAAGAGAGTTAACAATAAAGCTTATATTCGGTTAGACCGGATATAAGGTTGAGAGGAGTGGTTGGTGGTGAGTGAATTCGAATATTCCATGCCTAGATATTTTAAAAAGATGGATGATCTGGGTAAGGCATTGAAAAAGGTCAATACAAAGAACGCCGAGGAACTGTTGGCAGTTGAAGCAGAATTAGATGCTGAGGTCGATCGGATTAAGGCTGGAGGAAAACCAAGCGAAAAGGTTAACGCCGGGGGAGAATGGACTGCCTGGCAGCGTATTGAATACTTAGTCGAACCAGGCACTTGGTGCCCCCTGCATACCATTTATGATCCTACCTCCAACGAAGAGGGTACTACTGGGGTTATCGACGGACTTGGCAAAGTGAACGGCAAATGGGTAGTGGTTATCGCTTCTGATAATAAATACTTGGCAGGTGCCTGGATTCCAGGACAGGCTGATAATATTACAAGAGTGACCGACATAGCTAAGAGAATGAATCTTCCCCTAGTATGGATATTAAACTGTAGTGGTGTAAAACTGAGTCATCAAGAAGAAGTATACGCCAATCGTATCGGAGGAGGAACTCCCTTCTATAGGCATAATGAGCTGGAACAGTTAGGCCTGCCGATTATTGTCGGCATCTACGGAACGAATCCAGCTGGCGGCGGATATCACAGCATTAGCCCCACCATTTTGATCGCTCATCAAAAAGCTAACATGGCTGTCGGCGGTGCTGGTATCGTGGGCGGCATGAGCCCAAAGGGATATATCGATGAAGAAGCGGCCCAGTCATTGATTGATGCTACCCGCCAATTTAAATCTGCGCCCCCAGGGAGAGTAGAAATTCACCATGGCGTTACAGGTTTTTTCCGTGAAGTAGCTGAAACTGAAGAAGGTGTTCTGGACAAGATCAAAAAGTACGTTGGAGCTCTGCCTGCCTACAATCCGGAGTTCTTTAGAGTAGCTGATCCGGTCGAACCTAAATTTGCTGGCGAAGATCTCTATAGTATCGTTCCTGTAAATCAAAGAAGAGGATACGAAATATATGACGTATTAGCTCGTCTCTTTGATAACAGTGAGCATTCCGAATATAAGCCTGACTATGGTTTAGAAATGTACACTGGTATCGCCAAAATCGATGGTTTACTTTGCGGTTTCGTTGCTAACAAACAGGGAGTTTTAAAGAATTATCCAGAATACACTAAAGAGTATATTGGAATTGGGGGCAAGCTCTATCATCAGGGTTTAATCAAAATGAGTGAATTTGTTACCCTCTGTAACCGAGATAAATTGCCCATTGTTTGGATTCAGGATACTACGGGTATCGATGTTGGGGATATTGCAGAATCCGCCGAATTGTTAGGCTTAGGACAGTCACTAATTTACTCCATCCAGAACACGGATGTTCCTCAAATGGAAATCACCCTCAGAAAGGGTACCGCTGCTGCTCACTATGTACTAGGTGGACCCCAAGGAGGTAAAACCAATGCTTTCAGTATTGGTACTGCAGCAACTGAGATCAATGTCATGCATGGTGAAACTGCTGCTGCGGCAATGTATTCACGTAGATTGGTTAAAGATCAGGATAGTGGTAAATCTTTGGATGGTACCATTGCTAAGATGAATGACTTAATTAAGGCTTACAGTGAGAAATCTAGACCAGCCTACTGTGCTAAGAAGGGTTTTGTGGATGAGATTGTCAAAATGTCTGCCTTACGTAACTATATAAAGGCCTTTGTAGGGGGAGTATATCAAAATCCCAAATCGATTTGCCCAGTACACCAATTAATAACTCCAAGGGTCATAAAGGATCATATGGATGTCTACGTAAATAAATGTACCGTAAGAGAAACTTAAGATTTTACTCGAGATAAATAGAATTTTGCGTATACTCATATCTTTTTGGCGGGGATCGAGTGAAAAAGGAGTTGTTTGGTAATGTACCAAGTGACAAGCAAAGAACTAAATTGCAGGGCTTGTGGTAACACCGTCTTAGAGAATGCCTACCATTGTCCGCACTGTGGGGTTGGGGCTCCAGGAATTTATAGCCGATGTCCAACCTGTAAGACGGAGAATTATGTCTATCATAAATATGGTTATGCCTTTATGCGGGCGCTATTAGCCACCTGTGTTTGCGGTCCACTTGGTCCTGTCTTTGGTTTTGTCGGTTATAACAGAACTGAATGTATCTGTTTGGACTGTAATCAAGGATGGTTTCCTTTTCAGAGGGATGAACAACTCGGTCCTTTTAATACCATAGTCGGTGAAGAGGGGAAAATAAGTAGAAAGTTCCGTAAAATACCACCAATATCTATGAGCTCGCATCTACAACTTAAGTAAGTTACTAAAGAACCTTCCGGTCTGGGTTATTCCTTTTCGCATTATTCTCTGGGAATGCTAAATGATAATGGATCTAATTGGTTGATGATTAATTAGTTGATAGATTATAGACGTTAGAACGTACTTTGTGCTATCTAGCGTCTTTTTTGTATTGCTATAAAAGCAACTTAAGGCGCTTATGTATCCTAAAGGAGGAACGACTGAAGGATCTAGATCCTTCGCTATCGCTCAGGATGACATTAACCTAAACATATTTCCTGAGCAGTGTTCAATGCACAAATGCGTAGAAAGTATTGATTTATTCAAATAGTTAATATATTCTAAGTCAATGAGCGGAAGTAATTTGTATATTAAGTTCACATGAACGGAGATGTAAATCAATGGAAAGCCGGGTTTGTTTGGAGTCCGTGAACTCTCGAGAAGAACAGAATAGTCACTTGCTTTATCAGAAAGAAGGTTTTATAGCAAGGATTATTTTGAACAGACCAGAGAAATATAATGCCTTTTCACTGCCGATGATCTGTAAATGGTCCGAAGCGTTGCAAGATGCACAAGAGGATCCATCCATTCGGGTGATCGTATTAACTGCTAATGGAAAGGCCTTTTCCGCTGGTGGGGATATCGACGCCATGATTGAAGGAAAAGGGTTTATCGGGGGCGACGATCAGGGTGAGACCTGGGGGGATAAAGCCATCGATCGTAAACGATCTCTGACAAATCATATTCATAAAATTGCTCTAACCCTTGAAGCGATGGATAAACCTGTAATTTGTGGCATCAATGGAATGGCTATCGGTGCAGGCCTTGATATGGCTTTAATGTGCGATATTAGAGTAGCAGCAGACGATGCTCAGCTTTCTGCTGGTTATGTCAACGCAGGCATTGTTCCAGGGGATGGCGGAGCCTTTTATATGCCGCGTTTAGTTGGAGTGGCTAAAGCTTTAGAAATCTTATGGACGGGAGAATTTATCTCAGCTTCTGAAGCAGAAAAAATCGGCATGGTTAACAAAGTGGTTCCTGCATTAGAATTAGAACAAGCTACTTTGGAGATGGCTCGAAAAATTGCCGACTCTCCTCCGGTATGCGTACAAATGATTAAAAGAGCCGTTTATTCTGCACAACGAACGAATGACTTACGGACAGCCTTAGATCTTATTTCTTCTCAGATGGCGATTGTTTCCGAGATGGCAGATCATAAAGAAGGAATAAATGCGCTTAAGGAAAAACGTAAGCCAATATTTACAGGCCAGTGAACCCGTTCAACTAAAAGGGTTCAACAAAAGCATCAACAACTGTGTGACAACGTTTGTTATTCTTGCAATACTCAACTAAATCATCATATAATGAAACAGGAAGAGGGTATAATTCTGAAGAAATAGATAGGAGCGATTTGGTGGCTGGCAAGACCAATGATTTTCTAATTGTCAGTAAGAGTATTTTGCCCGAGGCTATTTTAAAAACTGCCCTGGTAAAAGAACTCCTTGCAAAAGGAGATACCAATACCATTAATGACGCTGTGGAGCGTGTAGGGCTTAGCCGAAGCGCCTATTATAAATATAAGGATGGCGTGTTTCCTTTTTACGAGGCTAGCCATGAGAGGATCATTACGATTTCCTTGATTCTAGAGAACAAAGCAGGAGTGCTTTCTCACGTACTTAACTTCATTGCCTCCCTCAAAGGGAATGTTCTGACCATCAATCAAGGGATTCCTCTCCAAGGAGTTGCCAACGTCTCGATATCTATTGAAACCGCTGGAATGGCAGACAAACCGGAGAACCTCTTAGCTGGGCTTGGGGAAATAATTGGAGTACGAAAAATTGAAGTAATTGGGCAAACATAGGGTTGCGATTTTAGACGTAATATGGTATCCTATAAAAGCCTTCGGAAGAGGGTATAAGTCGGGGCGTGGCTCAGCTTGGTAGAGCGCTACCTTGGGGTGGTAGAGGTCGCATGTTCAAATCATGTCGCTCCGACCAAATATGTTATTACAAGGGTTTAAAAACCGGGATGCGCTAACATCCCGGCTATACAACTGGCCGCAGTGAGCGGCGATCTGAAAGAGCAAGAAGCCTGGCAAAGTGGACTACTTGCTCTTTTGCAGTCCTTTAAGTATTAACACTATAAGAGTCGCAAATGCTACCGCAAGCATAAGTGCTTCATACCATACACAGTCATAAGCCTCACTATTATGAGAATGCAATGAGACCACTTTTTTTATAATAGAAAGTGGTCTTTTCGATGTTCATTGGGTTCTATAATCAGATAAGGAAGCCTTTGGATTTTCACTTGACCAGAGAGCAGACAGTGAGGCGAGGCAAGCTAAGGTATCGTCCTCAAATGTCGCAGATTGCACGCCGCCCGTGATCGCGGCTTGAAATAAACACATCAGACACCAGACCGGGAAAATCCTTCTTGCCGGCGCCATTGAGATCGGCAATCGCCTGAAGGAGGCCAGGTCGTGCTTCCTCCTCCGACGATGACGGACATCCAGATTCGTCACCGGTGACGAATCTGACCTACACCCAGGCGCTCATCCTCCTTGGGATCCTGGAAGAGGAGTAGGAGGAGTTTATCGCGGAGCATGATTAACAACCGCTTTAACGTGCTATTGAGCAGTTTTTTTATTTGTTATAATTGCTTTAGCGATAGGGAGTGAAATAATGGGAGTCGATTATGGCACTAAATTTTTGGAATTAAGAAAAAAGAATAAGTTAAGTCAAAAAGACTTAGCCAATATTGCGGAAATTGGTCAAACTACGATTAGCGATATAGAAGCTGGGAAGAAGTCGCCAAACGCTATTACGATCGAAAAGATATGTTCCGCGCTTAATGTTACTCTTACAGAATTTTTTGCCGAGGAACGCCCGCAGCTTGAGCCTGAACTTCGCCGTCTGGTGGACACAGCCAGAAAGCTTTCGCCAGAACAAATAGAATATCTTCAGAAGTTGCTGGAATCGATGAGTAAGGACTAATTTTTTATATATCACGATGAGTATTGCGTGGTCGATATGGGGGTTACGTTACCTACTAGCCGTGATTCCTCCGATTCTTAGACATGAATACATACAGCTTCTCGAAAAAGCTCATAGGGATGCCTCGCCCTTTGAAGAGTTTATTGCCGAGAGGGTTATTGAATCACAGAAAGAAATCATGCGTCTTTTGCACATACCAATACCTAAACCTGAAAAAGGCTTGGATGTGTAAAGCTATTGAAGAACCTTCAACGAGCCGTTTGGTGCAACCAAATGCGATTCTCCTCTACACCATTGAAGTGTAGAGGATTTTTGTCCTTATGGAATCAATCTGTAAATACCTTAGGATGGGATCGTGATATCAAACTCTTGCCCTTTCTCAGTGAATTTGAGAATTTTACTAGGGCTATCTTTCATTCGATCTTCGAATTTCTCCATTATTTCAGGGGTATCTGCAAAGTGCATTGGAATGAAAAACCGGGGATTAAGCTCTTTAATAAAGTACTCTGCTCCTGCACTGTAGTTTTCCTCAAGTCTCGGGTCCACTGGAAAAAAAGCAAGGTCAATCTTTTCCCCCTTGATGGCTTCAACTTCTTCTTTAAAGTCCCTTTCGGCTTGCATCATTCCCTGTGGTGTGTCACCAGACCAGTACCACCAGTTTAAATCCCCAGCATGAAAGAGTCGGATTCCTTCGACCTGGACGAGAAAGGATACTCCTATATCCGTTGAATCATAGGCCTTGATTTTTAAGTCACCTATCTCAATCGTTTCATCGGGAAATAAACGATGAATGTTTTTAAGCGGTTGTGGAACCTTAATTTCATAGCTTAAGATATATTGAATATTTGGCTTATCTTCTTGCCATTCTAGGATTACTGGATTAAAATGATCAGGATGACTATGTGAGGAAAAGACAAAGATATTTTTGGAACCCTCTTTGACTAAACTTTCGACATGGCCTTGATAATAATCAAATATGAGCAGATTTTTATCCGACTCTACTAAAAAACCACTGTGGTATAGATATTTAATTCTAATGGAACTTATCATTGTTATCACCTCGTATAAACTATTTGGGTTCTGGAAGCGAAGATGAAAATGAGAGCGGGGATTTGTCTATGAAATTTTTATTTGATCACAACAATATCAATGTTTTGGACCTAGAAAAGAGTCTTGAGTTTTATAAGGAAGCCTTAGGGTTAATAGAAGTTAAACGATATGTACAAGGAGAGGGAGAATTTATCCTTGTTTATCTTGGAGACGGCACGACTCCACATAGTCTGGAACTTACGTGGTTGAAGGAGAGAACTGAAGCCTATAACTTAGGCGAAAATGAATTTCACCTTGCTTTTAAAGTCGACGATTTTGAAGCGGCTTATGAACATCATAAGAAAATGGGTTGTATCTGTTTTGAGAACAAGGAGATGGGTATCTATTTCATCAATGATCCAGATAATTACTGGGTAGAAATAATACCTACACGCTGACAGTAGGTAACTTTGATCTATAATATCCCCCTTGGCCCATGTATTGATAGATGAACCCGATAACCACGACCTGATGAAGATCATCAGGTCGTGGTTATTTTGCCCACTAATAGCAAATCCATGATTTCAAATCTATAACTATTATGGACCAGGTCCGTGATCAATACAATGATGAAAGAACCCCCCCAAAGAGAATTGACATTATCGTTTTTCGTAGATATTAAGGATATATAAGTCCACAATTACAACGGTTTATGAAATACACTAGGGCGACTAATTATGCTCTCCACTCCATCTTGTTTCTTTCCAGGAATTCTTCCCGAAGGAATATCGGGGTTCAGGAATTGGCTGAAAATCAATTCTAAGATCGGGGTCATATCCTTAGCCCACATGCTCAATGATTTGTATAGCAATTTGCTGCCTCAAATGCTTCCGTTCCTCTGGCAGAAATATTTTAATTGAGCTCTGCACTGGCTATTAATACGAAGAACTCAAAACCATTGTAGGACAAAAATGCGAGAAGAGAACCAAGCTTGAGAAGATTTAACGACAGCCAGGCACCTTTGGCTCAAACGATATCATTTTTCCTGCGTAACGTCCTCCGGGTAGAAGTATCCTTTGGTGACCAAGAGTTAAGCAACGGAAGCGGAGCGACAGACCAGCGATGGCGGAGGCCCAGACCCGCAGATCAAGGGCAGTCTGACGGCCAGGCGAACTCAGGAATCGCTACAACTTATCTAGCCAGGACAGCTGTCTGCCGGGCAGGCACTGAACCAAGAGTTTAACATACTTGCATTCTTTAATTAGGCACAGGGCGGGCGGTTAGACTGCCCTGTGTTTCAGACACTCAAAATCATGATTAACTTATTAGAACTTATATTTAAATCGTTCTATTCTTTGATATCCCGAAATATTACCGCCATCTAAGGAAGAAATACAGGAAAAGGGTGGAATTTTAGAGAAGTCTCTCTGAATTTAACATTTGTTATTTTTTGACCAGAGATTTTGTTAATTAAAAGTCTATGGAAATTACCTCACATGTTGGGGCTAGGAAGTTCAAATTAATGTCCAGCACATCCGATATAATGGAGTTGTTATAAGAATGAATGAGGTAGTCCAAATGGTTATGGAATGGGACCGCGACTTTGATAGGAGGTAGCGGCTTTTTATGGAACTTTAGGCATGGATCAGAGGAGCTATTAACACTTTTTTGTCTGTACTACAGGTTATTATTGAGTTATTGAATCATTAAGTGCGAAAGAAGTAGGAACTCAAATTTATGGGTTTTAACAATGAGGAGTGTGGACGCTGTATGAAAAGAGAACAGGAATTTTTCAAAGGCTGTCTGATTGGAGGAGCAATAGGTGATGCCCTTGGATGGCCTATTGAGTTCATGACATTAAAAGAAATTACTCAGCAATATGGTTCTCGAGGGATTCGGGACCTGAAATTATTCCCAACGGGTAAAGCAGAAATAACCGACGACACGCAAATGACCCTTTTTACAGCAGAAGGCATTCTGCGTGCAGAAACAAGGGGACATGAAAAAGGAATTTGTCATCCACCTTCCGTTGTTTTCTACGCTTATCAGCGATGGCTACTCACGCAAGGCTACCCAAGAGTTCAGGATTACGAATGGGTTTATGATGGTTGGCTGCTTGGAGTAAAAGAGCTTCATGCACGAAGAGCACCCGGCAACTCCTGTTTATCGGCTCTCATAAGTCGAAAGCAAGGAACCATGAGTGAACCGATTAACGACAGCAAAGGCTGCGGTGGGGTGATGCGGGTTGCTCCTGCAGGCTTGTTTTATCGAAAAGAAAAGGCTTTCAAAATGGCTGCAGAGTTTGCTGGGCTAACTCATGGCCATCCCTCGGGGTATTTATCTGCCGGAGCCCTCGCTTACTTGATCGCCTCCATAATAGAAGGTCAGGATCTTGAAACGGCGGTTAATAATACACTGACAGAGCTCGAGGGCTATGACAATCATGAAGAATGTACGCAACTCTTGAAACAAGCTCAGAAACTGTCCAAGAGTAATCTCTCTGACGTAGAGGCAATCACTCTGCTTGGTGAAGGGTGGGTCGGAGAAGAGGCTTTAGGGATTTCGGTCTATTGTGCCTTAAAGTATCCGGGCGATTTTGAGAAAGCCCTGATCGCTGCGGTGAACCACGACGGAGATAGTGATAGTACCGGTGCCATTACAGGAAATATTTTGGGGGCCTATTTGGGCTTAAGTAAGATTCCGCCACATTGGATAGAAAACGTTGAATTAAAAGAAGTACTGATACAAATAGCAGAGGATTTGCTGATGACCTATCAAAAGGACGAGGAATGGTGGGAGCGTTATCCAGGTTATTAGGGAGGTGTGAGGGTGACCATTATTTATAAGAAGTGCCTAAAATGCGGGTCAAAGAATTCAGTGAATATTGTCTACGGCATGCCAAGTTATGAGCTTTATCAAGAAGCGGAAGCGGGAAAAGTAAAACTGGGCTGCTGCCTTCTTGAACCGAGTAACCCAGAATACGCCTGTAAAGACTGTGAACATGAATGGAACCGAGAGCAGGCTATTGATCATGCTTACCGTAAAATAAAAACCATCAAAGCTTCAGTCGGTGGATACTTCGGTGGCTATTATGACGTGACCATTGATTTGAGAAATCTTGAAACCACCTGGAACTTCTATGAAGGTGAGGTAGAGGAAACTAGCAAGAAGTCTATCCGGGTTTCTACAGCAGAAGCTTTTCTCGAGGAGCTAAAAATACTCAATCTTCTAAAATGGAAAGCCAAGTACATCGAGACCGGTGTGTGTGATGGGACTCAGTGGAGCGTGGAAATTCTTACGGAGGGAAGAAGTATTAAAAAGAATGGTGACAATAAATTTCCAGAGGAATGGCAGTTGTTTTGTAGGCTTCTTAGAAAAATAACAAACAGAAAGTTTCAATGAGGTAGGTATTAAGTTAAAGTGATTTGACTTGCCAGGGAGCTTAAAAGGCGTTCTTTTTTATGTTTCTGGAAACTAGCCGCGAGCTTAAGAGGAAATACAAGAAATGGGTGGAATTTTAAAGAATGGTTACAAAATTATGTCTAACGCATTTATTTCGCTATAATTGAAATAGCTCAGGTTATTAATGCAGTATCGCTAAAAGTATTTTTGTATATCTTCTAGAGACCGAGCTGCGAACTATCACGCGGATGGAGAGGGTTCGAGGTTGAATTACGAAGCTGTCAGCCATGTCGTCAGCGAAATTCGGGCAAACAAACCCATTGCTAATAATTGGAAAGCGAAGAATGATGCAGATTTTGAACATCGTAGAAATGCATTGGAAGATATGATGCTGGAAATACGCGGTAAGTATTATGGAAAACTCTGGAAAAAAATCTATCCACCCTTGAAGATGGTTACAAAGTAAGAAAAGGCTGCCAAAGAATCAATGTGCCATTATTTCGTTGAATATTAGTAATTGACAGTCTTAGACAACTGTCATATAATAACTAATATTATAATTGAACTTAATATAACAAATGATCGATGATGAGAAATAGTAAGTCTTATGAGAATGTTCTAGCGAGTCAGAGCTGGTGGGAGTCTGATACAGGTTTCTTAGACTGAATGGTTCTCAGAGGTGAGATCCGAAAGCTGAAAGGTCAGTAGGTGATTCCGGGGGTTTCCCGTTACAGAGACGAGGGTATCGAGATTTTTTCTCCGTACCTGATAGATTGAGGTATTTGGAAGTTTTTTTCTAAAATCTGAGGCGCGTTCATGGATCAGATATTGGAAAAAGTAACTTACTTATATGAATTAAGGTGGTACCACGGAGCTTTCCGTCCTTTTAGGACTGAAGGCTCTTTTTTATTTTAAAAGCAGCATGAAAGGAGAGTTCAGATGACAAAGGAAACATTACACGTATTATCCGCTGACGGCTATGAAACAAAGGGGCATTTTGGCCCCTATGGAGGTGCTTATGTTCCAGAGACATTAGTACCGGCTCTCAGAGAATTAGAAGAGGCTTATCTGCAATCTTGCCAAGACGAAAGCTTCCAGGAAGAATTTAAAGAGCTGTTACAAAGGTATGTCGGACGGCCTTCACTCTTTTATGAGGCCAAGCGCTTGGCGGAACAATTAGGTGGTGCACGTATTTATCTTAAGAGGGAAGATCTTAATCATACCGGTGCTCACAAGATCAACAACACCCTAGGGCAGGTTCTGCTCGCTAAGCGTATGGGCAAGAAACGGGTGATTGCCGAGACGGGAGCAGGTCAACATGGGGTAGCTACGGCCACGGCTTGTGCGTTGTTTGCTCTTCCCTGTGTGATCTATATGGGAGAGGAAGATGTACACAGACAGAATTTAAACGTTTTACGAATGAGGCTGTTGGGAGCCGAGGTTCGCACGGTAACCCATGGTTCCTGTACTCTTAAAGATGCGATCAATGAAGCACTCAGAGACTGGGTGACCAATGTGGAAGATACCTTTTATTGTTTTGGCACTGCCGCCGGACCCCACCCCTACCCGACGATTGTGCGGGATTTTCAAACTGTGATTGGGCAAGAAACTCGTGCGCAGGCTTTCAACGAGTTGGGAAAACTCCCTGATGCCATTATTGCCTGCATCGGTGGAGGAAGCAATGCAATCGGGATCTTTCATCCCTTCATTGAAGATTCAGAGGTACGACTGATCGGAGTCGAAGCCGGGGGAACAGGGAACAAGACGGGGGAAAATGCAGCTACCCTTTGTCTGGGTGAACCGGGTGTTCTGCATGGGGCCTATAGCTATTTGCTGCAGGATGAGGATGGGCAAATCGTTGTAACAACCTCTGTTTCCGCAGGCCTGGATTATCCGGGAGTGGGCCCGGAACACAGCAATCTGAAAGAAACCGGCCGAGCTGAGTATGTCAGTATTTCCGATCAAGAAGCCCTGGAAGCTTGCTCCTTACTCTGCAAAACAGAAGGAATATTGCCGGCGTTAGAAAGTGCTCATGCAGTGGCTTATGCGGCAAAACTTGCACCGAGGCTTTCGAAGGAACAGGTGATCGTCGTTAATCTGTCGGGAAGAGGGGATAAAGACGTGGAAACTCTAGCTCAGTATATAGATGGAGGTAAAAATCATGAGTGAACGACTTAAAGAGGTTTTTAAACGTGAGATTAACGGAGTGACCCGTCTGGTCGCTTATATAATGGCAGGCGATCCTTCACCGGAGGCAAGTCTGCGCCGCTTGAAGGGACTGGCTGACCACGGTGTGGATATCTTAGAATTGGGGGTTCCCTTCAGTGATCCTATGGCAGATGGGGTAGTCATTCAGGCGGCGGCAGAGAGATCTCTAAGTGCCCGGATGACTGTGAAAAAAACCTTGGAACTTGTGAGGGAATTTCGAAGAACTCACCAAACTCCGCTTCTCTTAATGAGTTATCTCAATCCGCTGCTTCGTTACGGCTGGGACCAATTTGTTGTGGATGCTGCTGAGGTTGGGGTGGACGGTTTCATTTTGCCGGATTTGCCATGGAGGGAAGGAGAGGGTCTGCGCACAAGAACGAAAAACCGGGTGGGCAACAAATTAGCGTTTATTCCGATGATCGCTCAAACCAGTCGTGAGCAAGATGTTCAGGCTGTCTCTCAGGTTACGGAAGGGTTTGCTTATGTCTTGTCCCGCAACGGGATTACCGGAGGTGAAGTTGAAATCCCAGCCAATGTTAGCCAGTTTATCGAAAGTTTGGGGAACAGTCTTCAAATCCCCCGTTGTGTAGGTTTTGGAATCCAGAAACCGCAACAAGTCCGCGCCTTGGCCAACGTTTGTGATGGGGTTGTTGTAGGAAGTGCTTTAGTGAAGACTTTTGCGAAACTTGATCAGGCGGGGTTAGAGGAACAAGACCTTATCCTGCAGGAGAAAGAAGTGTTTACGTGGTTGGCAAGCCTTAAAAAGTAGGTCAAGAAAACAAAAGAAAGAGGGAAAAGACGATGAAAAAAATTATCTCATTGCTGCTCATGGTGGTGCTGGTCTTCAGTCTTGCAGGGTGTGGAGCCGGAAAAACAGCTGCGCCCAGTGGAGAACCGGCTAAGGAAGGAAAGACTGTAGCTATTTTAACTCCCTATCTGGCCTCGGTGACTACAAATGAAATGGTTGAAAACTTGAAGTCCCAAGTGGCTAAACGCGGCTATAAGGCCAATGTTGTGGATACCAAAAGTGACTTTGCTCAACTGGCAAGTCGGATGGAGGACTTAATCTCCAGTAAAGTAGACGCTATCGTGCTAGTAAGTACGGACCCGAATCAATTGAAGGATCAGATTAAAAAAGCTCAGGAACATGGGATTCCGGTCTTTGGCTGTGATTCGGGCTATATTGAAGGAATGGTCATGAACGCAACCAGTGACAACCAAGCCATGTCCCGGATGGTTACGGATTATCTTTTTAAAACCATGAACAATAAGGGGAACCTGGTCGTTCTTACCCACAGACCTCATCCGGGAGTCTTAAAAAGAACTCAGGAATTGGATGCGCTTCTTAAGAAATCACCGGAGATCAAAATTGTAACAGAACAACAAGTCCAAGTTCCCGGACCGATCGAAAACGCTCGCCAACAGATGGAGAATTTATTGTTGGCCAACAAGGCAGAAGATTCTTTAACGGCTGTTTGGGCCGGTTGGGATGAGCCTGCTATCGGAGCATCCCAGGCCATTGAGGCAGCAGGACGAAAAAATATTGTGGTTGTAGGCATTGATGGCACCAGTCAAGCCCTTGATATGATTAAAAAAGGGTCTCCTCTAGTTGCAACAGTCAAACAAAACTTCCCTGGCATGGCCGAAATAGTGGTCAACCAGATGGAGCTGGTTTTCCAAGGCAAACCAGCGGAAGGAACGGAACTTTATGCTCCTGCTACGTTGATAACGAAAGAGAATGCAGGGAAGTGATCAGCGGATGTCACTGCTGAAGGTAAGCGAGCTGGATAAAAGGTTTGGTAAGAACTACATCCTTTCAGGGGTCTCTTTAAGCATAGAATCTGGCGAAATACATGCTTTGGTTGGAGAAAACGGCGCTGGGAAGTCGACCTTTATTAAGATCATGACCGGTGTTTATCAACCTGAGGGAGGAGAGATTTTTTGGCAAGGGGAAAAGGTGGTCTTGAAAAGTCCGCGTGATGCCCGTGACTTAGGGATCAGCGTGATTCACCAGGATCGACATCTCGTACCATATTTTACAGGGTTAGAGAATCTCTATCTTGGAGCCAACTACCCAAAGAGAAAATTTTGGCCCGGTATTCGCTGGGGTATTATGCGCGAAGAGGCAGAAAGGCTAAAAGCCCAATTAGGGATAGAGGTTCCCTTGGAAAAACAGGCTCAGGACATGTCGCCGACGGAACGCACCTTGTTGGAGATACTCAGGGCGGTAAGGGTTGGGAGTAAACTCCTCTTTTTGGATGAGCCGACGGCATCGTTAACGGATCAGGAAACTGAAACCTTATTTCGATTGCTGTTGCACCTCAAATCTCAGGGAACGGCCATCATTTATGTAACTCATCGCTTAGACGAAATTTTTCGACTGGCCGAGCGGATTACAGTGCTGCGTAATGGTCAACGAGTTGGAACCATGTTTAAAGACGAAGTCAACAAAGACACGTTAATTCAATTGATGGCTGGCCGTGAGCTAGTAGCTAGTGGTCCCCCAAAAGCCCAAAAGGTTAACGACCAACCCTTGGTTTTAGAGGTGAAAGGCTTACAAACCGTTGACAAGCGAGTTAAACACGCCGACATTTCTGTTCGAAAAGGCGAAATACTGGGAGTCTACGGTTTAGCAGGGGCGGGACGTACGGAACTTCTCGAGGCTATTTATGGGATAAGGCCTAAATGTGCCGGTGAAATAAAGCTTAACGGGAAGGCTTTGAGCAGACCTTCCCCCGTTTCTTCACTACGAGAGGGGGTTGTTCTTGTTCCCGAGGACCGGCGAGGACAGGCTTTGATCATGGACATGTCAATTCGCGAGAATATTACTTTGCCGGTTCTGAGACATTACACGGTAGGAGGAGTTATTGCTCATAGTCAGGAGCGCAGAGAGGCAAAAGACTTCATTTCCAAATTGAAAATTAAGACTGAGAGCCAAGAGCAATCCGTTCAAGTCTTGAGCGGAGGGAATCAGCAGAAAGTTGTTTTTGCCAAAGCCTTAATATCTCGACCGGGATTGTTTCTATGTGATGAACCAACCCAAGGTGTCGATGTGATGACACGCAGTGAAATTCATCGTTTATTGAGAGATCAAGCGGAACAAGGCAGGTCAGTAGTGTATGTATCTTCGGATTTGGAGGAAGTGCTGGAAGTGGCTCATCGTCTGGTTATAATGCAGGATGGAGAAACCATTGCCGAACTTTCAGCGGAAGGGTTGACACAGGAAGCCGTCTTACAACACTGTTATCATCGAAGAAAGGAAAGTGAGTCTTTAATTGGAGGAGAGAGGTAAACTAAATGGGCTTCGGCTGCTTCGCATGTATGGAACGGTTATCGCGGCGGTTTTAATTGTCCTTGGATTTAGCGTCTTAAGTCCCTCTTCGTTTGCAACCTTGGACAATGCGGTTAATATCAGTCGTCAAATATCCTTTCTGGTTATAATTGCTTTGGGAGCCACCCTGGTCATGGCCGTTGGAGAATTTGACCTTTCCGTAGGGGCGATGGCCAGCTTTGGAGGAGTATTTTCCGCAAAATTGGCGGTCCAGGGGTTGCCCTTAGGGGCAGCCTTCCTTATACCCGTAGGTGTTGCTTTTATTATTGGTCTCATCAATGGTTGGATTGTGACTCAGTTTCGAGTGCTATCCTTCATCACGACTATGGCAATGGGAACGATATTGGGCGGTTTTACCTTCTGGTTTACCGGAGGAACAACGATTTTTGAGCATATTCCAGTAGGGTTTCGTTATGTGGGCCAGACTGAATGGGTGGGAATTCCTATTCTTTCATTTTTAATGATCATGTTAACCCTGATATTTTGGTTTGTCATGGTCCACACTGCCTTCGGACGTCAGTTATACGCTCTCGGGGGGAATGAAGCAGCTTCGCGGATTGCAGGAATAAAGGTGGGCACAAACAAGAATCTGGCGTTTGCTATTTGTGCTGCTCTGGCTGCTTTAGCAGGAATTTTAATGGCCTCTCGTTTAGGTTCGGCTCACCCCACAGGTGGAAACGGGCTCTTCTTACCTGCTTATGCCGCTGCCTTTTTAGGAATGACTTCCTTCAAGGAAGGAGTTCCTAATATTTGGGGGACCTTTGTGGGTGCTGCCATCATCGGGATCTTAGCAAATGGTCTTACGATTCTGGAGGTACCCACGTTTATGCAAGATGTTATAACTGGAGTTATTGTTATTTCTGCAGTGATTCTACAAAAAATCGGACGTCGATAAAGGAGTGAACTCGTGCAGTACATCGCAGCGTTTGATATTGGTACAACAAATGCCAAGGGAATTCTCGTCTCTAGGGATGGAGGAATTCATGGTGCAACGACCAGACCGATCCATACCTTTTATGAAGAGAATAACGTTGAACAAGATCCTGAGGTGTGGTGGCAAGTCGTTCGAGAGATTGCTCAGGATTGGTGGAAACAGGGATTTCTGCCGGAAGAGGTTCAAGTAATTACCTTTAGTGGACAGATGGAGAATTGTATCCCAATTGATGGGGAAGGTCAACCGACGAGACGAGCAATTCTTTATTCGGATTCCCGTGCCGATTCTGAAGCTAAACTAATCTTAGAGCGTTTTGGAGAAGAAGAGATACGGCAAAAAACCGGTAACCATCTGGATGGACAAATGACTTTTCCTAAAATAATTTGGCTCAGAGAAAATGAGCCGGATTGTTTTAGTAAGACGAAGTGCTTCTTAATTAGCGCTAAAGACTATGTTATCCGCCAATTAACGGGACGGAACGTTACTGATCCCACCTCAGCAGCCACCGCGGGGATAATGAACTTACAGAATCGAGAATGGTTTGACCCATGGCTGAACTCCTTTGAGCTAACAGTCTCCTGTCTTCCCAATCTGTCAGCGCCAGAGGAAATTGCAGGTTATGTGCTTGAAGCAGCAGCTTTATTTACAGGATTCAAGAGGGGTACTCCGGTGCTTTGCGGAATCGGAGATGCTGGGGCAACCACGTTAGGAGCGGGTGTTACCCGGATTGGAGAAATGTATGCCTATTTGGGGACAACCGGGTGGGTAGCTTTACCCACCTCTGAGGTCAGTCCCCTTGGCAACGGAGTATTTCATTTGGCCCATGCTCCTAAGGATGTTTTAATTGCCATTGCTCCGCTGCTCAATTGCGGCAACGTTCACCACTGGGCCTTGTCTGTCTTTGGGGACCCAAACCTAGAGGTCAAGGAAGGCTTTAAGTACCTGGAAGAGATTATGATCAATAATGACCCTACATTAGGAAGTGTTGTTTTTTTACCCTATTTGAACGGAGAACGCTGTCCGATCCAAGACTCTAAGGCCAGAGGCTCATTTATCGGCCTGAAAGCCACAACAACTCGAGGAGAACTGTGTGCTGCTGTACTTGAAGGGGTAGCTATGGCTATCCGTCAAGTTCTAGAACTCCTTTTAGATAAAAAAGAGATTCAGCGGATTACCTTAATCGGCGGCGGCAGCAGAAGTCGCGTTTGGAACCAGATTATTTCCGACGTATGTCATTGTGATGTAATTGTTCCTATGGATTCGGAATTCCTTCCGGCTCTGGGAGCAGCGGCAGCCGGTTATATTTGCTTAGGTTGGGCAAATAGTTATGCAGACTTTTCAGAAGAAGTTCTTTCTCTGAAGGAGGGAGAAAAGTACTCGCCCAATCCCAAAAATATCCGGGCTTATGATCAACGGTATCAACACTATTTACAACTTTACTTGGCTGTAAAGGCCTTTAATGGCTGATAGCTGCAAAGTCTCAGGCGCTGAAGCAGGCGCAATGACTTTGCCTTAACACCTCAGGATATGTGACCGTGGTTGAAGGTAGCCAAATGCTTATTTAAACAATTAAAAGGTTCTTTAATCTGATTCCTTAACAATGTTAAAATTCGATTCAAGGAGCGCCCAGTTTTGAGAATAGGGATAGCCGAGAACCCAATAACTGATACCGCGCAAGTTATAGTCTTTGACAGTATTGAATTTAGCCTGAGCACTCCGCGCATCTTCAAACCAAACCTCATGATTTTTGCCATTTTGATCGGTATAACGATAAAACGGTGATTCAGTTACTTTATCATACTTAATTTCAACGTTATATTTAACGGCTCGCCTAATAGCTTCCTGGTGACTGAAAGTCTCTGCAACTTGCCCGCGAACGTGAGGAACAACCCAATCACGAGCGTAGATTTGGAAGCCGAATAGTATCTTATTCCGCGGGATTACACTTACCGCATAATTTAAGACGCGACTTACGGACTTATGGGACCTCATTTGATATTCTGTTGCCACTGGTCATGGCTTATTTATTAGTTCAAGTTATGCGTTATATCATCGAATCAAAATTGATAGAGAAATGTAGGTGCCGATTCAGATTCAATCATTATCTCCGATCAATTTTCGAGGAATCGTAGATCTCCGAGAAAAAGCAAGGAAGTATATACAATTAATATGACCGGTTATATATTAAAGAGAAGGCTGGAAAAAATGCAAGATTTGGAACAAACGAAAGAAAACTATGGCGATGCTATGAATCTGCAGAAGATTAGAAAAAGTAGTAAAGCAGGAGTGATGAGATATGGATCTGATTCAAGTTAACCAAGAGAAATGTATCTGCTGTGGACTCTGTGCAGAAGTTTGTCCTTCAGGAAGTATCATTATGGAGAATCAGGTGCCTCAGGCTGCAGGCCGGAATTGTATTGCCTGTGGACACTGTGTGGCTGTATGTCCTGTGTCGGCAATGGACAATGTGAATGCACCACTCGCCAAACAGTTGCCGCTAGAAAATGTGCCTGTGCTTGACGCTGACACTGCGGCCCGTTTTCTTCGCTCTCGACGATCTATTCGCCGCTACAAACAAGATCCTGTCCCCCGGGAAAAAATAGTGCAGCTCCTCGATATCGCGCGATTGGCACCAACTGGAGGCAACACTCAAGGTGTTGCATATTTCGTCATTGATAACGCTGAAACGCTACGCGAAATAACAGCTGCTACAATTGATTGGATGGAAGAGCAAGTACAAAGTGGTTCTGCATGGGCACAGTATTATAGTGGAGTTGTGGACGCTTATCGCAAAACCGGTCAAGATGTTATTTTACGAAACGCTCCGTGTCTGATTGTGGCCATAACTTCAAAGAACTTTCAACCCCGTGGACGTGATAATACACATTTTTCACTTGCATACGCTGAGCTCTACGCTCCGGCGATTGAATTAGGAACATGTTGGGCGGGATTCTTTGAAGGGTGCGCAGCTGCCAAGTATGAGCCATTATTGAATATCTTGAAGCTGTCAGAAGACAAGGTTGTTACCGGTGGATTATTAGTAGGTTTTCCAAAGTATACTTATAAACGATTAGTGGACAGAAATCCGCTGCAAGTGTCGTGGTGGGACTAAAAACTGTCACTGCAGGACCACGTCCTAATTCACTGATTTTCATCGTCGTACCCATAAATTCAAACCCATCTTGTAGGGTATTAAGGTCATCACTTAACGCTCGCTCACTGATGGCAAAGGTCTCGGAAAGCTCTTCCCGGGTATGACTGCCGGAATGGAGAAATTTTAAGATTTTAAGCAGGCGGTCATAACGATCCCTGGCCTTTAAATTGGTGAGAAAGTCAAGATCAATGTTAAAGTCGTAATTACTATTCAGGTGTTTCAAGAGATGCTCTATTCTTAAAGTTAAGGAATACTTGTCCTGTGAATAAATCCGAATGCCCACGGTTATATTCGCACAGAATACATCGATGTTATTTCTCAGCATTAAAATTGTATAATTTAAAATGTCTTCCCTTGCACCAATGCATGTAAAATAAATAGTCCCTGACTAATCTGGGACTATTTATATCATTCTATTAAAAAATACTGCATCTACCTGCAATTGCTTCTTTAATATATTCTTCCATAACTGTGGAGATATTTCACCTGTCCCCTTGGAGATCTTGGTGCGTTTTAAGCTTCCGTCATCCATTATTTTCCGATAATAATAATGATCTCTCTCTGAAAGAGTTGGATATCATAGTCAATGCTGCAAGTTTAGAGGCATTAAAAACGGAGATTACCAAAGAATTAACGGAATATGCGCAGGAATATATGGATGAGTTCGATAAATATTATGGGGCTCCCAACAGAAAGCCTCATTTCCCTTATGTTATGCGGGTACTAATCCAGAAAGATGAGTATGCAGTTAACGGTTTGCTTGATGCCTAACTGGAGAGAGTTAAAGCGGTTTTTTGAACAGGATGGATGGGAGCTGTACAAAGATGATTCTACGGACGAGGAAATCGAAAAACAGCTTGGCAAACTTTACCCTTTGGATAATGCGAGTGCAAGGTTATGCTTCAGCTTTGATACCCCGGGGTATCAAAGGTGTACCCATTGAAAATAACTCCGCTGAGTGATGTCTTGTCATAAGGACATCACTTTAGCGGAGTATTTGTGTTATCACTATCGTAGCTGTGCAAATAGCTAAAGATCTTTAACTCTAGTGGATTTAATAAAGAACGAGATCATCAGACCGATAATCGCAATTATTAGACCAAAGATAAAGGCATCTTGAACACCGGCAGTTAATGAAGCCCCAACTATCGAGGGATCCGATGGCAGACCAGTACCACCAGTTTAAATCCCCAGCATGAAAGAGTCGGATTCCTTCGACTTGGACGAGAAAGGATACACCTATATCGGTCGAATCATAGACCTTAATTTTTAAGTCACCTATCTCAAGCTTTTCGTCGGGAAATAAATGATTAATGTTTTTTAGCGCTTGCGGAACCTTAATTTCATAGCTTAAGATATATTGAATATTTGGCTTATCTTTTTGCCATTCTAGGATTACTGGATTAAAATGATCAGGATGACTATGTGAGGAAAAGACAAAGATATTTTTGGCACATTCTTTGACTAAACCGTCGACATGACCTTGATAATAATCAAATATGAGCAGATTTTTATCCGTTTCTACTAAAAAACCACTGTGGTATAGATATTTAATTCTAATGGGATTTATCATCGTTATCACCTCGTATAAAATATTATTGGGTTCTGGAGCGAAGATGAAAATGAAAGCGGGGATTTGTCTATGAAATTTTTATTTGACCACAACAATATCAATGTTTTGGACCTTGAAAAGAGTCTTAAGTTCTATAAGGAAGCCTTAGGGTTGAAAGAAGTTAAACGATATGTACAGGGGGATGGAGAATTTATCCTTGTTTATCTTGGAGACGGCACGACTCCACATAGTCTGGAGCTTACGTGGTTGAAGGAGAGAACTGAAGCCTATAATTTAGGCGAAAATGAATTTCACATTGCTTTTAAAGTCGATGATTTTGAAGCGGCTTATAAACATCATAAGGAAATGGGTTGTATCTGTTTTGAGAACAACGAGATGGGAATCTATTTCATAAATGATCCAGACAATTACTGGGTAGAAATAATACCCACACGCTGAAGGTAGGACAGGTCCAAAGTTTGATCAGCTCATTGTTAATAATAGGGATTGTCAATAACCCCGTCCCCCCCTAGCAGCATGTGGAGATTTGAGCCGTTTGGCTCTTTTCTTATTTCTTCTTACTGTTTACTACAGGAGCCTTTCGTAATAGAAATCCTTCTTTCCACACATATAACCTAAGCCAATGCTGCATGCTCGAAATGAGATATGATATTTATCTTTTTTTAGTAACCCATTCATATTTATAACAGAAGCACTTTCTTGCGTATTTGGCTTATCTAAAACCGGCGGCTAGGTTTCGGGCATTTTGATGACTTTGCTCAATTGCTTTTTGTAAATCATCTCCCTGCAGGACATTAGCGTTTTCTAGGAAGAGAGATTCAACCTGAGTTATTCCAAAGAAACCAAGAATCGTTTTGATGTACTTATCACCGAGGTCAAACTCTTTAGCAGGCCCTTCACTGTAAATTCCGCCCCTTGAACTGATGTGAACTGCTTTGCGGGGTTTATCCGTGAGCAGCCCAATCGGCCCATTTTCAGTGTATTTGAAGGATATTCCAACATAGGAAACATAGTCAAAATAAGCTTTTAAGATAGCAGGAATGCTTAAGTTCCACATCGGTGCAGCTATTACGTATTTATCCATTTTAGCAAACTGCTTTGCATAAACAAGGGCCCTGTTATCCTGGCCGCTAAACATTTTTGTCAGTGTGTCGGCATCTAGAGGTGCGATACCTTCTTTGTAAAGATCTAACGTGATAATTTCGGAGTCCGGATTCTTTTTTTGATACTCTTCGACAAAGACGTTAGCGAGAGCAAATGTGGTGGAGTCGGAATCGCTTTTTGGATTGGCTTTAACGTAAAGCAGCTTTTCGGGCATGTTTGTAATCGCCTTCTTTCAAGTTTGTTTCAATTTCTAATCAATCGCTTGAGCTATCTTAAATAAAATGTGCAAATAGGCATTCCCTTATACAGGAAAATAGTCTAACGAGGAAGGCTTCTTTTTTATGCTATGGAGGAAAGATTATTAAGAGCCTACGGTACCCGTTTATTAAGCTTTCCCAGGTTAACATTGCTTACAGATTTGTCTGTTCTGGTTCGTCCCAAGGAAGGGTAAAGAAGAAGGTACTTCCTTTACCACGAATGCTTTCTACCCAAATTTAACCCCCGTGGAAAATGGATCACGAATTCACATTGAAGAACAAACAGAAACCTCGTACTTCCGAGGTTTTTGTTTAGAACAAGTGATCCGTTTCTTAACGATAGTAAGTATAGCGCGGAGTTTAATTAATTGGTTTATTCAAACAAATACATATTCTGCTCATTCTGGTTGGGGGAATACGTTCCTATGAGCGACCTAGTGAAACTAACGAAGGTGGGGTATTGATGCGTGTCCGATTACATACTAACGTATTCTAAAGTCAAATTTTTTCCGCTAGAGCCGGTAAAGGAAGACATTAAAATTGAGGATATAGCCCACTCGTTGTCCCTGATGACCAGGGCCAACGGGCATTGCAGGCATTTTTATTCTGTCGCCCAAACACTCGGTTCATTGCTATCAGGAGGCAAAAAGCCGAGGGTATTCTGAACGGTTACAACTTGGTTGCCTCTTGCATGATGCCAGTGAAAGCTATATTTCCGATTTAACAAGACCTGTCCTACGACTCACGAAGGTAGGCTGGTCGGGACTGCTAGGAATCTGACTTTTATTAGGAATACAGGTGAGTATAGTTGACTCTGGATTTCTAACCAATGAAGCAAACAGCTAGAATTCAAGTATGAACGATACTGATAAGAGGGTGAGACCTAGAATATGGGGACTGGAAGCAGATCTATACGAGTGACCACAATACACGAGCAAACTCATACATTGACGAATTTTTAAGATTTTAGTATATCCATGATACCCTCTTTCGGTAGGCGGTATTTTGAGGAGTGGTAAAGTTAGTAGGAGTACCGAACGATATTCGAATATCATAGAGTTGGGTAAATACTTCCGCATCAGCTACGACAAAGCGATGGAAATCGCAAATATTCCGGGCTTCCCTAGGGTGATATTTATGAACGAAAAACCTTTTCCCAAGGCTCAAATAATAGCATGGGCAGCGCAACACCTGGACCCACAACTTTCAGAAAGTAATGCAACCGGTAATGCAACGCGGGTAATAATAGGTAATAAAGCATAACAAAATAAGAAAAGGCACCGGTATGACCGATGCCTGAAACCCTTGGTACTAGAAGGGTTTTAACAGAATAAGCTAAGTTATAACAAGTTGCCCCGTGTCTTTGGGGTGGTAGAGGTCGCATGTTCAAATCATGTCGCTCCGACCAAATATGCATATTATTTTTAATAAAACCGGGATGCGCTAACATCCCGGCTATACAACTGGCCGCAGTGAGCGGCGATCTGAAAGAGCAAGAAGCCTGGCAAAGTGGACTACTTGCTCTTTTGCATTCCTTTAAGTATTAACACTATAAGAGTCGCAAATGCTACCGCAAACATAAGTGCTTCATACACAGTCATAAGCCTCATTATTATGAGAATGCAATGAGACCACTTTTTTTATAGAAAGTGGTCTTTTCGATGTTCATTGGGTTCTATAATCAGATAAGGATGCCTTTGGATTTTTACTTAACCAATATGAAAAAAATAATTTTTTCAAACGAGGTAATGCCATGGACAGAAATGTTTAAACGAGAACCCCGACCAGATAGAATCCATGCAAATAGTATTATCATAGCGCCAGATGCTGATGACGGATGCAGGAGTTAAGAATCTGGCACAACTATTGCCGATGACTGAACCTTGCCGGCGCCATTGAGATCGGCAGTCGCCTGAAGGATGCCAGGTCCTGCTTCCCTCATCCGACGATGACGGCCATCCAGATTCGTCACCGGTGACGAATCTGACCTACACCCAGCTCATCCTCCTTGGGATCCTGGAAGAGGAGCGGGAGGAGTTTATCGCGGAGCATGATGTCGAGAGGATGACCAGAGTGGAATTGCAGCAGGCTGTCTGGGACAGAGACCAAGCCATTCAGGAGAAAAAAGACCTCCAAAATAACTTGGACTTGAAAAGCAGAGGAAATAACCAATTAACAACTCAGTAGGCCCCGGCTCTGGCTTCATGGGACCGCCGCAGTCACATAAGAAAATTCCCAATCAAATTTTTTCTCTTGCACTTACGAGGCAACCCCTATTTGGAGGGTCGTTTTTCTCAAATCTACATATAATTATTCAAAATACTCCTTATAGCCCAATACGGTACACCTATATTCGCGTAGAAGTGTACCCCCGTTTAAAATATGTTGCTTTCTTACGTCCACGGAAACATAAAAACACACTGTAAAATCAACCCAAAACCCTAGGAACCGCTGATGACAAGCTACTTCCGCTCTATCACCACGACTGTCTCAACGTACTACGTCCACGGAAAAATACACAGAAAAACGAGTAAATGAGCGTCAGACCGAAAGCCTGCTTTCGTTGGATGATGTGATTAAATACCATCGTGGAAAAACATAAAAATATTGTGTACTCATTCACCAAAGCATTGGGGGGTATATCGGGAGGCATAAGTTTTTGGGGTGCATAGGGTACCCTTTACTTACTAATCTATATGTCTGCCATGCTTACCTTATGCAGTAAACAAAGTGCATTATGGGCAATCATAGATCTTCGCCATTCACTCCTTTTGTACGGCTTCCGCATTCAACTATTGAGCTTTCCTGCCATGGTTGTAACGATGGCATAACGAATATTGAGAAATATACTCATCGCCTCATCACTATAGATTTGTTTGTCCAGCTCCGCTACCTTTAAATATGAAAAATGTAGGAAGAATAAATCGGTTTGGTAGTTATGACAAAAGGTTTAACATTCAACTGGTAGAGAAGATGAAGCGAAGGTAGGAACTAAACACGGTTCTTTGGAGGCGGCTTTATTTGATTAAACCAATTGAGACTAGTACGAACATTGGGCCATTCAATATTCCGTGTGTAAGAATACCAATTGAAGTATTCTTAGTCTTATAGGCAACATAGGGTACTACTATTAGTATAGGAATTAAAAGTATTATCAAGTCCAATCCGAAACAAGCGTGAAAGACCAACCATAGAACAGAATTAATAACCCAAGAATATTTGCCATGCTGCAGCTCCTGTCTGGGTAAGATATAACCTCTCCATAGTATTTCTTCTCCCACAATGTTAAAAAAGAACATTGGAATCCAAATTAATAAATAAAATTTTTCAAATCCCTGTAATGCTTGAAATTCCATAAAAGACGGGGTAGTTTCAAGTTCTCTAAAGCCAAAGCCTTCTGATAAAATCTTTGAAGTGAACATTATTAAACCTGTAGATATTAGGATCACTATAGAAGAGGTAATTGTCCATTTCCAGTCATTTTTTGATAGTCTCTTTATTCTTAATCTGTCAAGTATTAATCTAATCCTAAATTCATTTCCTTCTCGCCTGTAGAAAATCAAAGCTAATATAAAGAGGGGAACAAAAACAATATACCCTCCTATAAACCAGCCCAATGCAGGATGAAGATTTAAGTCTTTGACTAGATATGGGATCAAGTTATTGGTAATGATAATAAAGTAGGCTGATGGAATGCTAAATAATAGTATTGATTCCCAGATAGTCATTTTTCTCATCTCTGCGATTTTATCCATATATAACCCCCACAACGCATTGTTTTAACATCCGACAAAAACAGTGTTGTAGTCCCCCAAAGTGATTAGGGGGTAATTCTGTTAAGGTACACTGAATGGACTTCATACGAACCTGTTCGTATATTTTCCTTTAAAGGAACATCAGACTTTATTCTCCATTTATACCCAAATTCCTCTCAGACGGGCAAAATGTTTTAGATGATTCTCTGGATGAAGCATTGGGTCATTTGCGACCGCATTTTGAAAAAAATGAAAAGTGGGCCATCATAAATGCCACTGTTCTGAAAGCTTATGGCTATGCATTTCGTAATGATTTTATCTATGATGATCGAAAATGCAGAGCTGTTATTGAAAAGATGACACCACAAGAACAAGAAATGTTTAACTTAGACATGAAGAAAGTTGACTGGAATATCACTCTAAGGGATATGTACAAAAACATTTTTAATGAGTTTATCCATTAAAGCGTTTGATAAAATGTGCTAATGCCTTAGGAATAGGTAAACCAGCTTTGTAAAAAGAAACTGTGGCAGTCAAGGAATGTGCTTGGGTTGGGGACTAACAAGTTGGCAGGCGAAGGAGATCAATTATGATTCATGAGATACATCTGAAGACCAAAAGACGCGACGAAATGCTCGACATAACAGCTCAAGTCCAAAAACTTCTAAATCAGGAAAATGTCCTAGAAGCGCTAGTCGTAATATTTTCATCCCATACTACTGCAGGGATCACAATCAATGAAAATGCGGACCCAGATGTACAGAAAGACTTTATGCGGAGACTTGATGAGATTTACCCATGGAATATGGATAAAGACCGTCATATTGAGGGGAATTCTGCCGCTCACTTAAAAGCGAGCACCGTAGGGGCATCCCAAACTGCCATTGTTCATAATGGGAAATTGCTCTTGGGCCGGTGGCAGTGTATTTATTTCTGTGAATTTGACGGTCCACGTGAGCGTACTTGTTTTGTAAAGATTCTCAAGTAAAACCGTGAGGTGATTTGTAAGTACATAGCATTCCCAGCCGACGAGATAGTTAAGGCAAGGCTTGACGCAGTATGCGAATCGCTCAATATTACCTATGAAGAGTGGTTCGAGACTGCTTTAATTGAATCAGAGCATGATGTTTTGACTAACTTCTAACCAGCAATGCCAAAGATCGAACAGGAGGATTCTAACCTCTGCCGATTTGTTCGCCGCTCCGATGTTGAATGAGTGCCATTGACCAACGGGGGTAATCCTCTGCAAAAAGTTTATAACTACTCCTACTTTTCTGCCTATTAAACGCCCTAGATTACATCACAACCATGCAAGCAATAAACCATGGGGCAGTAGAAGGAAATCCACTAGCCGATTACTTTGTCAATAATAATGCACTTCAAAATACTTTAAGCTGGTCGGAGTAGGTTTTCTTTGTGTTTATCTAGTTCATACCGCAAAAAGGATTTGAAAAGCCAGTTGAGAGTGATCAAGATGCTGTCGGGGGCCAATTAGCGTAATTGAATTTTTTTGGATAGGAAGGGAGCCCTACTCACTAGGTGAGAAAGGGCTCCTCGTGTTTTTTGTCAAATATCTCTTCGATTAACTAGCGAACTCAATAAACGAAGGCAACCTTAAATATCCTGTCTTGGTCATCATTTGCGAGGTATTAACAATATAGTTGTGAGAATTTATCCTCTGTGCCTAGATGAAACTTGCCATTTTTTAGCGATTGACTTTGATGAGGGAGAGTGGCAACAGGATATTTCACAGCTCAGAGAAGTATGTTCGGAATTTGCCATTCCTATAGCCATTGAACGCTCACGGTCAGGAAAAGGTGCTCATGCCTGAATTTTTTTTGAAAGCCCCATTGCCGCTACTTTAGCAAGAAAACTCTGAAGCGCACTTCTTACCTACGCCATGAACAAAAGACATGAGATTACCTTTAAACCGTATGACAGGTTTATTCCTAATCAAGACACTATGCCTATGGGCGGCTTTGGGGAATTTAATTGCCTTGCCCTTGCAAAAAGCGGCAAGGAGTAATAATAACAGCGTTTTTATCGATGAGAAGTTTGAGCCTTTTAAGGATCAATGGGAATTCATGACCACCCTACGAAAGCTCTCTAAGATGACGTCGAAAGTCTTATATCAAAACTTTGCACTGGAAATGAACTTGGAATTTTGAAAAAAGATGATCAAGAAGAACCACAAAAGCCTTGGGATACAAAACATCATCAAACTGTCAATGAATGATTTTCCTCAATAAAAGTTAAAAGCAATTAGTTATTAACATATTGCAATTAAGTATAAGTTGGTATATAATTGGGTTAAGAAAATTCGAAAGGATCTTGACCAATGAAATGTGACTTTAGCACACACCATCGAATGAGTGTAGCAACAGACGTAGTGGTACTGACAACGGATAATAAACCCCTCAATAATAAGCGGAAAGTGGCAGAAAAAGGGCTGCAGATACTGCTCGTTAAAAGAGATGAAGAACCATATAACGGATGCTGGGCTTTACCGGCAGGCTTTGTAAATTTTGATGAGCCATTGCTTGAATGTGCCAAAAGAAAACTTCGGGAAAAGGTTGGCCTCGATGATATTTATCTGGAACAGCTATACTCCTATGGAGATGATGTAAACCGGGACATAAGGGGCAGGGTTATTAGTATAGGCTACATTGCCCTGGCTCCCAAAGAGAAAATCCTTCTCAACTCGGAACGGGCCAGCAAGGAAGCGGAATGGTTCTGGATAGAATCCTCAACATCCGAGTGGGAGGTGGATATGCTAAGTTTCATTTCGGTATTGGACTCAAGCCTTAAGATTACAAGTCTGGCCTTCGACCACAGGATGATTATTGCTGATGCCCTTAACCGGATCAAAAATAAAATTATGTATACCGATGTAGGGTTTCACCTGGTTAATGAACTGTTCACAGTTAAGGAACTGCAGACAGTTTATGAACTGATGCTCGGCCGTCAAGTTCAAGCCTTTAGAAGGGTGTTAAACGATAAAATCGTTGAGACAGAACACTGGACAGATGGGAAAGCCCACAGACCGGCAAGGTTGTTCAAGCAAAGATAGTAATTAATTAATGGAGTAAGGTGGTGACACCATGGTTGATATCAATAATCCCCAGGAGATCTTGGCAGCGGTAAAATGCGGGGATCTCTACTCCAAGGACCCTCATAAGGCAAAGCAAGAGTATCGGTTGCTTGTACAGAAGTACCATCCCGACCGCAACAAAGAGACTATGGCTGAAGATGTTTTTTTGAAGATCAGAGATCTTTATGCCCAGGCCGAATTAATGTTTGCATCCGGACAATGGGAAGAAAGCAATGTTATAGAATTTAAAACCAAAGAAGGCAAGCACAAGAAGTTGACGTTTATTAAAGAGTTCCCCTTTGAGCTTGGCGTGCAATACGTGGCATCCTCAGTTGTGGTTTTTGTACTCGAGGCAGAGCACAAGAGATATTTTGATAACGCAATTAAGCGGGTTGGTTCCTTAACGTATGCAAACAAAGCCATGGAGGATGAGTTTAAACGGTATTTCCCGGAATTCATAGACAAGTTCGAGACAGCCGAAGGGAAATGGGTATTGGTTATAATAAAGACCAAAGACCTCGTTAGATTACAGGATCTGCTCAATTATTATCAAGGAACGATTGAACCAAGGCATGTAGCCTGGATCCTAAGCCGGTTAGGCAGTATCTGCTGTTTCCTGGATTACAATGGCCTAGCTCATAATGGAATTAGTTTGGGAAATTGCTTTGTATCACCAGAAAACCACTCAATCGCCTTATTCGGCGGCTGGTGGTACTGCGCCGGGCAGGGTGAAAAGATGCTCGGAACCCAGAAAGAGATTTACGATGTGATGGGTCCCTTAACCAAAACAAACAAAACGGGCAGCATTACAACGGATCTCGAATCCATGAAACTTATCGGCAGGGTGTTGCTAAATAAGGCACAAGTGCCGGATAGTTATCAAGCTTGGTTGGAGAAGGGAGCTGCGGACTCGGCCAGAAAAGAGTTCCTACGTTGGAACACGGCTTTGCGAAACTCCTATGGAGTTAGAAAGTTTATCAGAATGGAAGTGGGAGAGAGAGAAGTCTACAGCCGTTAATGACTGCTTAGTTATTTTAAGATAACAATTAATTACTAAGGAGGAATGGTTTTATGGGACATGGTGGTTGGAAACCAGCAGACTGGGCTAGGTACTCATCTAAGAAAGTGGCCGGACAATCCACAAGTACAATTTATGCTTCCAGAATGATGACCTCAGAATTCGATCCTAAGCATGTTGCTTTCAGAGAAAGCCGGGACAGCAGCGAACATCCTAACAGCACGCCGATTATTATCGGACTTGATGTAACCGGATCAATGAGTCATCTTCTGCAGGTGGTTGCTGAGAAACTTGGTGTCCTTGTTCAGGAAATCCTGGACAGAAATCCTGTAACCGACCCGCAAATTATGTTTAACGCCATCGGAGATGCTCCTGCCGGGGATACTGCGCCTCTCCAAGTTACGCAATTTGAATCGGATATTCGCATCGCAGAACAGCTGACGAAGCTTTACTTTGAAAAAGGCGGCGGCGGCAATGGATTTGAAAGTTACCCCCTGGCCTGGTACTTTGCTGCTCGCCATACAAAAATTGATTCCTTCGAGAAGCAAGGGAGAAAAGGATTTTTATTTACCATCGGAGATGACGGTTACCCGGAACAACTGACCCCAGGGGAGATCCAAAGGGTTTTTGGAGATAGTGTTGAGGCCGGCATTTCGGTGCAAGAAATGCTCGCAGAGGTGAACCGGAAATATGAAGTCTTCCATCTGTGCATGGCTCAAGGTGGGTCCCACCTGGATAGCGACCTGGAAAAATGGCGGGAGCTACTTGGCGAAAGAGCCATTAGAGTATCGGATTACCAGCGTATTCCTGAAATTATCGTATCGATTCTGGAAGCTATGAGCGGAAGATCCATTGACTCGGTTGTGAATTCCTGGGATGGCACAACGGCTGTAATTGTTAAAGAAGCTTTAAAGGGTTTAACCGGAATCACAAAGTCCAAGGGGCTCATCGAATTTTAAGAGGACGGGGGTATGTGGGATGAAGAAAGTAAAAATTGTGATTGGAGCAAACTTTGGTGATGAAGGCAAGGGATTGTTGACAGACTATTTCTGTTCCACATTCCCTGCCCGGGAAAAGGTCCTGAACGTAAGGTTTAACGGCGGAGCTCAGGCAGGACACACTGTAGTTAAATCAGACGGGAGAAGACATGTCTTCAGCCATTTTGGCTCGGGCAGTTTTAACGAAAACAATCTCACCTACCTCTCCCCTTATTTCATACTTAATCCAATGCTCTTCGTTAAAGAATACAAAGTCCTAGAAAGTAAGGGAGTCGTGCCAAAAGTATATATCCATAAGGATTGCCTTGTAACATTCCCTTGTGATGTCATGATTAATCAAATGGTCGAGGCTCATAGGGATAAAAATAGGCATGGAAGCTGCGGGGTAGGGATTTATGAGACCATCAAGAGAACAAGTAACCATCAGAAAACAACCATAGGGTATATCCGAGAGAACTTTGACCAATTGGCTACGATGATCGCGGGCATCATTGAGGGATATGTTCCCCAACGATTAGACGAGCTGAATACGGAATTAACGGATAGCGAATGGGAGCTGATCCGGAACGAAAACATCACAGAAAACTATAGCGCTGACCTATTGTTTATGCTTCAGCACACGGAAATTGTAGAAGATAATATCATCAATGAATACAACAACATTGTCTTCGAGGGTGCTCAAGGGTTACTGCTGGATGCCGATAATATGGAATATTACCCGCATCTGACACCATCCAACACCGGGATTAAAAATGCCTTAGAGATATTAAGCGGTGTCGATGCTTGTGACCTTTCCGTATGCTATGTAACTAGATCTTACTTTACGAGACATGGGGCGGGACTGTTTAAGACCGAGTGTGATAGTACGGACCTTAAACCGGAGGGTTTAAGGGATAAAACAAATCAGACAAATTCGTATCAAGGTAATTTTAGATATGGATATTTTGATGTAGCTACTTTCAAGCATTCTGTAGAAAGAGATTTGGCGTTTTTAAACAGGGCAGCAATGGTGGAGCTAGCCGTTACTCACCTAGATGAAACAGGTGGACACTTGATCCTAGGCAAAAGCGAAAAGCTCGAAGTAGCAGATCTGCTAAAAATCGTGAACCTACATGACGGTTATATTTCAAATGGAGAAACAATAGGGCTGTTAGCGAGAGTTTCAAAGAATATGTAGTAGCTCACTTGGGAAGAGGAGTATTACAAAGCACTTAAAATTGCTGAGGAAATTGCGGCTGCTATTTCTGTAGATCTAGTGCAAGTAGAATATGCACTTGAAACCTTGCGCAAGAAAATCGAATGTGAAGGGGTAAGTTTATGACAAGTGGAGAAAAAAAGATCCTTCAGTATCATAAATTAATGGGCGATTTAAAAATAGATGTGGATGCTATTAAAAAATTGGGCCAGGAAATTAATCTGGTCTCACGAGATATTGAAAAACTCCCAACGGAAATCCCTAGTCGAGATTTGATTTCTTGTGCGGCCTTTCTTCACCATTTCTAATACAGGTACAGAATCTATGTTTGAAAGAATCTCGCGTGTGATTGATGGTGGGGCAATAACAGGTGAGGGAGATTATAACCGAGAGCTTCTGTAGTCGATGGCTCATGATATCCCGAACATAAGACCTGGAATTAGTAGTCCTGGAATTGGCGGAAGAACTAGATGAATACCGAAGATTTAGGCATATGTTTCGTCATGCTTATGGTTCAGAACTACGTTAGCGCAAAATGCAGCCTCTAGCTAGTGGAGTTTCTTCTGTGGTAAAAGGAATTGAGGACGTCATATACAGCAATGATCAGTTTAGCGGAAAGTAGGGTAAGGAAGGTCCAGTGACATCTATAGTTGGGATGCTATGTATACCTGACTAAAAACAGGCCAAACAAGAATGTTACAAATTAACTCTATAATTTAACACATTGAAAATTAGTTATTGACAACCTAAGTAGAAGATGCTAATATATGCATCCGGCCAAAAAACAGGCCAAGCATCAAACAAGAAGTTTTAAATTAGCTATTGACAACGCAAGTTGAAAATGCTAAGATGTGATTCCGGCCCAAACGGGTCAAGAAAATAATGGTCTTTGAAAACTAAACAACAAGGACAGCCAATGAGAGAGACTCGCAAGAGTTTCAAAATAAATCATGAGTCAATCATCTTCTTCTAGAAGAAGTGAAATAACTTTTTTTGGAGAGTTTGATCCTGGCTCAGGACGAACGCTGGCGGCGTGCCTAACACATGCAAGTCGAACGGAGAATTTTGATAAGTTTACTTAGAGAAATTCTTAGTGGCGGACGGGTGAGTAACGCGTGGGTAACCTACCCATAAAGTCGGGACAACCCTTGGAAACGAGGGCTAATAC